>Ga0153950_1001038_pt1 | contig 12388 bp, 14 predicted proteins | sample TSNJ034MetaG_FD_104737 | JGI IMG/M metagenome (GOLD analysis project Ga0153950, IMG submission 104737) | Attine ant fungus gardens microbial communities from New Jersey, USA - TSNJ034 MetaG | ecosystem: Host-associated > Fungi > Mycelium > Unclassified | place: USA: New Jersey, Wharton State... | reverse complement strand
CTGTATGTCTAAGGATAAACCTCAGACTTAACAACATCTTTTGCTACTGTCTAAACTTCGCTTTTTTGAGCCTTTTGATTATTAAACCATCAACTCACAAATCAGTAAGTGGCCATTTGTGATAGACTTGGTGATCACTGATTAATCTGCTGATAATTCGGTAAATACTGATTGCTTTGAGATATTTTTGGTACAGTTTGAAAGGTCTTCTTAAGGGCTTTCTGTAGCCATTTAGATTGTCAAAATCAGTCAAGTATTCCTGGAGTTATGGTCCAAATGAAGTTTATGACATATATACTTAGCTAAGCTTTTCTAGCTTGCTGTTCTCTTTAAAGCCTGTTCAAGTTGAGTCTGCAACTTGATTCTAGATTGAGTCTTGGTATATTCTATATTCTGTTTCTAACACTATATTAATTCCAAAAGTTATCACTCAAAATATACTATATTAAACAATTCCAGAGGCAGTAGAGATGAAGGCATATACCAAGATAAGTTCTTGTTGCCATTCTATCTACTTCTGGAACTATATATTAAATATTACAAATTATAGAGACTCAATGAAATAAAATAATAAAGGAAATTATTACTACTTTTGGTGGTATCTTAATTTTCCTTTTGTGCTAAGTCCCCTAATTTCTAAGATAATATACCTCTTGTAAGGGGATGGCCATTACCCTAGAACAGGGCTTAGCTAAGTACTAGGTTTGCACTTATCTAGCTTATCTTATCTTATGATGCCTATCTATCTATTCTCTTATCTCTTGGTCTGTATGTTATCTCAATTATTTTATTTATCTAAATTAGGAAGTGCTATTATTGGACTGTAGCTCACATTACTATGCACAGACCATCCTTTGTAGTATATATAAGAGCTTGTATTAGTAGATTTACCCTTACTCAAATATTACTCTAGCTTCCAGGACTCTTATTTGGCTCTCTAGTATAACTTCTGGTTAATTGCTAGTTGTTGTTCTTATATCTGGCAATAACTGTACCACAGTAGATAGAGCCAGTAACTGGATTACTGAGCATCTGAAAAGGAAGGTATAAAAACTCTAATGGAATAGAAGAAATCTTAGCCATTGACCCACTAGTTGAAATCTGAGATGAAACTTTTATGTTAGCTGATATAACAATCACTCACCAGAAAATACCTAGACAATTAACTTGCTATTGTGCTAGATAGATATTAGCCATTGACCCACTAGTTGACATCTGAGATAATTAACTTACTATTGTGCTAATAGAGACCAAAGAACAGATGATATCATACTATTTCAACAAGCCTACTACCAACAAGTACTGATCTATTGCCTATAGATCTTATACTATCAATCAGAGACTGTCTGTTGACATCCAAAGAGGTAGAAAAGATAGCTAAAGTCACATACCAAGAAACACTAGATGCTATCATGTAGTTACAAGTTACAACAAAGCTAGACTTATTATATACAGTTAGTATTCTATCAAGATTTGCTCACAATCCTAGGGAACAGTATTGGAATACACTAAAGCATGTTCTCTCATACATTAAAGGAACATCTCACTATGGAATCATATACAAAGAAGAAAGTGATTTGACCCCAGTAAATTATGTAGACTCCAGCTATGCAAGATGCAAGGACACTTACAAGTCAATGGAAGGAAGTATATTTATGGTTACAGAAGAACCTGTGTTATATGAGTACAAGCACCAGGCTACAGTAGCTTTGTCAACTGTAGAAGTGAAGTACATGAGATTTTCTCAAGTGACTGCTCAGGCAATTTGGCTGGTTAAATTCTTTGATGAGATAGGATTACCAACAACTACCCCAATTCACATCTATGCCAATAATATGGGGTCTATCACAAACACAGTCAATGGAAAGAACTATAGAAGGACAATACACATAGATGTCAAGTACCATTTTGCCAAGGAGTATGTAAAGTTGGGTATAGTAGTCTTTGAATACACCTCTTCAAATAAGAACCTAGCTGATCTATTCACAAAGCCACTGTTATAGAATGCTCTGCAGAACATCATTACCAACCTTGGATTTATTCTCAGAAAGACGAACATGCCAGTCTAGGAGGAGTACTATAATAAACTGATGCAATAGATATGTTCAAACTCTTCTATCATTTTATCAACTCCTCTATTCCACTTACACTACTATCCTTCCATTGCCTCTCCACTCTTCTAACACCACCACTCTAGCCAACTCATTATCAATATGATGACATCTGTTACCTGGGGCTACAAGCTAACACCAAGGAATATAGGGCAGGCTTATATAGAGTCCAGTTCCACTATTCTCCCTCAGCCATTTACTTGATCCTGAGATATCTGAGATGAAACAGCACTTTTTGTATTACAATCTGTGCTTACTGTAAATTGTAGATATCAACTGAATAAAAACCATGTCTCAGACAATAACAATAACAATAGAGTGATAGTCATTGTGTGTCAGTCCACCTCAATAACTAGTAGAAAAGTTGAATATAGCTGAGGTAAACTAGACTGTGGCAAACATGCACCAGTCATCAATTCATTCAGTACTGTATGTATAGTGATTACAGCACAATAACTATGTTGTTCATTGTATTAGTACAATTAAAAAGACAAAGAAACAATTGTTTAAGCTGTTGCCTGTAATACAATATTATCTAACAACAAAAAATAGTACTGGATCACTGTCAATTTTGTTTGAAGCTCATACTCCTGCACCTATCCTTGGTAATATCTTGGGGATATACCATACCTTAGTGGGCCCTATCTGTTATGCACCTTTTTTAATACTTGTTGTTTGTTTCATCCTTCTTCAGTTCACTGCACAGTGCTTTAACTCTGACCACTTTAACTTATATCCAGTCTGTTGTTACTCCCACCTATGCATGCCTGAAGATTCTCAGAACTGGATTTAAAGCACTCTCTTATAACCTATAACCTAGGTGCAGTATATGGGTCATTAAAAACCAACTCAGCTCAATTTTAGCAATACATCAGTTGATGGGGCCAATTATACACTGTCTCGGAGCAATCAAACCATAATCATAACCATTTAACTTGTTATTCTATATACATCGCACAGTGATTTGACAATAAGATTGAAAACAGGTCGACTCAAGTGTCGAATTCATGCTATTTCTACCAGAACGTGCTAGCGTCCTTTCTAGTATATTTCTAGTATACAAAAAAAACTGAAAAGTATATTTATCTACGCTTGATCCAAGCCCAACAAACTCGAAGGCGTCTGAATGCCCATACTCTCAAGATCATATCGTCCTTCTATCGTCTTTCTCAAGTGCATTCTAGAAGAAGACGCAGCAGAGGTGGTGGCCAATGGCAATATGTGTTGAAGAGACTCCGTAGATGACATAATGGAGGGCGGCAAAGGGCGAAATAGGGGTGAGGAGGAAGCACTGATTTGTAACAACATAGTAGCTGCATGCTCTTCTTCTGGGGTACGCATGAGCAAGGGAGAGGACGATGAGACTTTGCGATGTGAATTATAAGTTGAGGTAATAGCAGGGCGGACCTGAGTGGACGAAGGAGGAGTCGGTAGCTGTCCAGACGAAACCCATTCTCCATTGTTTTGAGGAGAGAGTGGGGACAGGTTTAATGTACCGGGCAACCATGATGAAATGGATGGAAGTCGATTTTGTATCAACAGGTGATCTGGAGGAGAAGACTCATGTGGTGATGGGATACCAAGAGTGTCATAAGACTCTATACGAGCGCGCTTAGAAGGGGGACTAGGCTCAGACTCTAGCGTAGTAGTAGAGTCACATTGCGATTCAGTGGCAAGAACTCCACTGCAATTAGAGCAGAGTGGATTAGCTTGCTCAAGTATAGCTACACGTTGCAGAAGATCTTGCATGAAAGCGACAGTCCGTACAAGAATTTCGAGCTTGTATTCTCGCTCTTTCTCTTCTTTCTTGCCCGACTTGCGTTTTATGGGTTTCTTCTTATCGACGCCATATTCCCCGTCGTCGTCATCGTCATCATTGTCGTCGTCGTCGCCGTTGTTGTTGTCATCATTGCTGTCTTGTGACTTGGCCTTGCTACCGTAGTCGAGGGGGACGAGTTCCTTCAATTGGGCCAGGGCATTGTTGATCTTTGTACGACGAGCTTTCTCGATGATGGAATGGTTCAGGCGTCGCTGAGCCTCACGGGCAGAGCGAGAAAGAGGAGCAGGTTTCCTGCCACGCCTCTGGGGAGGAGGCTCAGAGGACGGGAGGACCTGTTTGGGGAGGATGGGCCTGAGCTGGGGAGCTGGAGAACACAGGCGTTTAGCTCGACGGGGAGGAGTGGAGCTGGCAAGTTGGTGCATGGCGAACTGCCTTGTCTGGCTGTCGAGAGCAAATGTCAAATATCCTGCTCGTGTGCCCGAGAAACGTGCCACAGGCACACGACTCGGTCTGATTGGTTCGCACAGGCCACGTTTGCATCGTTCATAAACGTGGTCTCCACTAACATCACAAAAACACTGTACACTAAACCTATATTATTCGACAATAATAGATAAATACGAGCAATGACAAAAATGACGAAAAAAGAGCGCTAGATATTTTGATTAACGACGTATCCGCTTCCTATGAACATGCACATCATCAACAGGCGTGCTTGGCCGATCATGGATTGATGTTTCAAGCTCAACCTCAGGAAGAGGAGATAACGATAACTCCATCTCCTCTTCCTTCAACCGTTTCTTCGATTGGAGCATCGTACTCGTTTCACCTACATCAGCACGGTCGGCTCCTTCCTGTCCCACTCGTGCAGGCCTACCCGATGTTGACATCATATCATCAGGCTCATCACCACCACTACCAACATGAGCATCCCGTTGCGGTGCAGATGAACAAGGGGTACTTTGAACACCATCATCTCGGACCCGAGTCGCCTTTGGGGTAACCATATGTCGTGTGTCTTCCTCTAGTTCATTTTCAAGCTCCAAGTCATCTTGTCGAGCCCCTTCGTCTTCGTTTCCATCCTCATCCTCAGGATCAGGATCAGGATTCGAACGCGTACCTCTTCTTCTTCCTCTTCGAAAAGGTCGAAGCTTCGGCCTCGATTGTCCTTGTTCATCTCCATCGGTATCTCCCAAACGCTCAATTTCCGATTCTTCATCTGCACTCAAAACCTCTCCAACACCATCATGGCCTCGATCACCAACTTTTCTTCTCCGACCTTGGAAGGACAAGATCAATCAGTCTCTCACACACTTCATAAAAAAAGGAAATTCTATTCACCTTTATCCTTATTCATCACATTATTCAATCTCTTCTCATACTGTCGTTGCGGTTCCCAACCTTTAAGCGTCGATGACACTTGCACCTTGGCTTGATCAAACGCCTGGTCCAAATGAGCTTTTCTATTTATAAGAAAAAAAACCACCAAATCAGTTCGAGCGATCACGCATGAGAGCCCCACAAACCAAACCACCAACATTTTCAACGCATCGCGATTCTGAATCATACTAAGCAGCGGCGTCATCGCTCTAAAAAGCAACAAACACTTCCTCAAATTCTTCTTGTTCTTGTTATTATTCTGATACGCTGCTATTCTTCTCGCAATCCAATTTAGCAAGTCGATTTGAATCCGCACAATATAGTCTGCATCGAGTTGTTTGATGACCGCTAGTTGACCACCACGAAGCACAAAACAACTCGCAAGAAGCTTGGCAAGTTGGACAGCATTATACTCGTCTTCAACGTAACCGTCCATAACAAGAGAAAAAGCCTATCAACAGCATCGTGAGACAACCATATGCAAAAAGGAGTGAGACAGCGACAAGACCTCTTGAATAGCCTTCGTAACCACACTGACAACCATTTCACCATGACCACCCATCAAACCCTCTTCTCTCAACACATCAACCACAACCTTGACACAAGTATCAAACGTGATTCCCAATCTTCCATAATGCGCCAACAGCACAGATCCATGATTCACAGAAATAACGCCTGCACGAATCGCTCTCAAAAATGTCGAAATCACATCAATGAACAGGTATTCTCGTTCAAGCCACGACCGAGACTCCGTATTCACTGCGTCACAAACACGTCAGAGCTCGATTTAGTTAAAAATTAGAAGGAAATAACAGTACCTTCTTTCTTATGCTTATGACTCCTTTTCTCCTTCTCTTTAGCTTTTAAACGTCCATTTTCTTCTTTGTCATCCTCTCCACTCACTTGTTCGTCATCACTACCACGTTTAGATGACATATGTTCATGATCAACATCATCTTCCAAAAGTTCAGCAAACCGTTCAATTTCAGCTTGAATGTACCCAGCACAGCGATATTGCATCTCATCATCCAAAGTCAAAGATAAAGCATCCGTCTCTTCTGCCAGGTCCGGATTGAGTTGAGTCGGCGCAAAGAGAACATGCAGATCAAGAAGATATTTAAAAGCCTAACCCACGTTCAGATCCCAAAAATCAAAAACGGTTCATTTTTTTGAAAAAGAAAAAAGACTCACCGCGTGCTTGACTCCCTCAGTCGTATTAGACTGTGTCCCAATCGCAAACTCAACCAATTTCTCCAAGAGAGAATCCCGTTGCTGCTTCACAGCGTCTCTAACCTTCTCCTCATCAGGTGTAAACTCTTTTCCAGGCTGAGTCCTTGGCATATCCTTGGTCTCCCAAATGACATGGAGCGCTAGCACATGTAATGCTTGTTCCACCATCTATTCAATAACAACGGTCAGCACATGAACAAGAAATGGCCTGTAAAGAAAAAGAAAAAAACTTACCCCCTCTTCTTCCTTGTACCCTAACCTACCCCGCTCAACAACAGCACTCACAATATCCCAAGCACAGCTCTGTTTCCCACTCTCATCTTCTTCCATCCACGCCGTCAAATTCCTCACACCAAACAACACCCCAATCCTCGAACAATGCGCACCCAACGCCAACACTTCATCCTCCGCAAGCGTCGCCACTTCAATCTCATCCCTTCCTCCCACCGTATCACGCAACGCTCTTGCCAATTCATCTTCTAGCTCGAGGATTTTTGTACTGTTCGCATTGGATAACGATGTCGCATCTATCAGATATCGAATGGCTGTTATAGCATGACTCAGAACGGTCACTGAGGTATGGGACATGAACTGTTTGATGATATCATCCCAAAGTGCATTATATGCCTTGGTACTATATAAGCTTTCCGAAAAAAGAGGTAGAGGCTCCCCACACACCGTAATCATGCGCATTTCGAGATAGAGATCAAGGTTCATGAGAGTCGGTATTTCTAGAACGTTCGCGATCCGATTCTGGTCAGTCTGATATTTAATGAATAGACGTGGAAGTGCTTTGATTAGTTCTCTTGAAATGTCGTTAGTAACCGTCTCTTCTTCTCCCTATCCCGAGAATAAATAAACATATAAACGAGGAGTCACAATGTTAGGGACTACACAAACCTTTTTACCTCCCCCAGCATTTGCCTTTGTCTGCCGAAGACAAGTGACCAGTATTTCCAACAAGATGGTCTCCTCACCCTCCTCCAACCGCCAACTATCAATCACAGTATCCCGTTGGGGAGGCGTCAACTCTTTGCCATTGACTTTGGCACCATTCTGTGTCTGGGATTCACTCGATGTCGAGGAATGGTCAAGCAACAGCACATCGATGATTTCTTCCCAATCCTTTAACAGATCAACCTCGTCCCATAACACCTCTACAGCGAGTGCGATACGATTCTTCTTGTCGGTACCGACAAGAGCGAGCACTTCCTTCCGTCTTGACGCCCGTCTAGAACGACCATCAATAGAGTCATTCTCTTCTTGGCCATTTACTAGCATATCATCACCAACTTCACTCTCCTCCGCATCTCCAGCCAGCTCACTGAGTGCTTTCTCCCACTTCTCAAGTAAAGCCGTTAGTACCTTGAGCCCAACTCGATCTTTGTTGTGTTCTTGCACATTCTTCCTATCTTTGCCTCTTCGTTCAAGGACCGTCCTCTCCTCTAGATTTTCGTTCCATACCCTCTTTACAAAACTGCCAACAACTTTTCGCACCCTGACTTCCTCATCAAACACCAATAAACATAGATTTTCCCGCTCTTCTTCTTCCAGCAAAGATTGGGCATCGATGGCTCCGAGTACCTGAATAACAGCGACTCGAATTGAAAGCTCGATGTCACTAGTCGCCATCTCAAGCAGTCGAGGCTTGAAGCGTTCGGTGAAATGCATCAAGTTGCCAATATACTCGTCTTGACTGTACACTGATGAAAGTGACTTGACTGCCTCCAGGCGGACGTGGGTGTTGGTATCGGAGAGAACCCAGCCAACATAGCGAAGGTATGAGGCATTTAGGAAATGATCCGGATACTTCTTGAACCAGTGTCCAATAGAGCGAACGCACTCGGCGCGGATGTTGTGGTCCAAGTCACGATACCGATGTACAAAGACGCTGAGGGTCTCAATGAGTCAATCTTTGAAAAGGTTCAAATAAATACACACCCATCCACCGTTTCCTTGAGATACTCCGCCAGTTTTGTGCGTCTCTCCCTGATCTCACGAGCTTTCGCCTCCAGCTCTTTATCTCTCGCATTTGAACCTTTTCCCGTTCCTTTGCGCTTCTTCTCGCCCTCCCTTTGCCTGCTTACAACCTCTGCCTCTTTGTCAACGGCAGCAGCAGCATCACATAGTGCCGTTTCAATTTCGAGTGCTAACACTGTCGCCGTGTGTCGAAAGCTACGAATTTGAGAAGACGACATTGCAATTACCCATGTTTGCAACGTGGATATGAATCCCGAGGTGTATAGGACCCCGAGGTCAGCTGTGGACGACACAAGGCGATCAATGAATTCGGAAAGGGATGCACGGAAGGGTTTGAAAATGGGAAGTTTAGAGGTGAGCGGGTAAACTGGGGAATTCTCTTGTTTGAGAACTTCCGTGAAATTGTCGAGAGCATCTACGACGCCGTCATGATCAACAGCCTGGTTAGCATCGACCGAATCATTGCAGCCACAGCAACGAAGAACGAGGTTGACGAGCTCTGCCTGGGCTGCTTCAGGTGATTCTTGTAATGAGCGGATAAAATCTTGAACTGAATCCTGCAGTGCCACTGTGGGATCAATAAGAGCATCTGTATATAGCGTCAGAACCGGGCTATAGTGTCAGAACAAAGGCACGGTGCGCACTGAAGAGGGCGTTGTCAGTTGCGATTTTAGTCTCCTTTGCGATTTGCTCGGCATCGTATGCTTCTCCCCTCTGTTTGACGCGGCGACCTCGCCTGCCAGCAGGTTTACTCTGCTGTAAAGCAGTAGCCGCCCCCTTTGCTTTCCGCGGGCGTTTCGTTTTGACCTTGAGAGATTCTTTAGCCTTATTCATCGGCTCATCGCTCTCTTCTGCAGACGTATCACTGGATAATTGGTCTTCTATCTCCCTTTCTGCGGCTCTGGGCCGTTTAGCAGGAGGTGCTCCTTTGGCTTTTGAGGCCAGACCATTAACGCGCTTCTGCCTCTGCTTGAGCGCTTTTTGTCCTGTAGAGTTGTCTTCAGGAGCAGATTCTGACTGGACGTGCTGTTCATCTTGGACTTCTATATTCTGCGCATGGTCTGTATCGGCGAACTTCCGTTTGCGTTTGACAGTACCTGGGCAAACGATAAGCCACCCGAGAAATGTATTTTGCAGAATAATACCTATAGAAAATGGAGTGACTGGTTTCCTCTCTCGTTGTGAGCGCCGAGGTCCTGGGGTAGCAACAGGCGAGTCGTCCATGCAGAAGGCAGGAATAGCAGCGCGTTCAGACCCTAATATGACTTGCTTATCTAATCTCAAGTGACAAGTCGGGATCCACTAGGCCCACGGGTCCGTGTGATTATGTCAGGACAAGCTAAACTAGAAATGGTAAATTTCATTACATAATCCCAGAAAACTCAGTTATTGGAACCTCACTGCATAATAAATTGCTGAATATACATATCAGAACCTCGGCCTAACACCTGCAAAATCAGCTGTAATGCCAACTGCAATGTTGAGTGCAGCACTAATTACAATATTTTATATAGTAGTACTATCTGCCCTGGCAGTCCTCATTGCATTACAATTCATACATTGGCTTGGAGCCTTGCACTGGGTTACTTAACCTTGGTCCTTGACTACTTCAAAGTGACTGGGCTCCCACTTGTACTCATCCTTAGAAGTAAGCTTTGAGCTGCTTGGTCTACAGGCACTAGGCCAAGGTTTTGATTTTTTTTTCCCTAATTCAGCAACTTATTACATAGTGTACATAGACAGTTTGTCAGAGGTTCTGATAACTGTACCAAATTCACACCCAACTCAGAACAACACCAGCCAACCCCCTTCCCCCCAAAGCTAAAGTATAGTCAGTAGTGTACCACTATATATCTCACCCACTATATCTTAGTACCTGCTTGCTTATTGTAGTATACAAATACAGAATTTTTTTTTAGATCAATGATTTATCACACAGAGCTCATAGGCAGTCTGTGGCAGATACAGAGTACCTACTTAATATAATATACTACAATAAAAGGCAGATACAAGCTAAAGAAAAAAAGAGAAAGAAAAGAGAAAATAGAGAGAAGAAAAGACATAGACTGCACTTTTGCTCCTCTTGGAGCTGTGCCACATAGAATGGTCATCCATTGTTGAAGCTGAAGGCTGTTGGATTGTTCATGAGGAAGTAAACAAAACTGTTAATAACAATGTTGCATGGCCTCATTAAAAAGTTATGTATATCACATTGCATGATGATATATTCGTGAGTTTGTATTTTAGCTCTACTACAGGGACAGCTAGTGGTAGAGTATAGGAAGAACCTCTGGTAGTATTTGCCAATAGGGGCATGGCCTATAGTCATACAGGTGAACTAGGTATACAGAGAGTTAGTGAACCCAATAAATAGGAGCCATGATCTCTCTTTTATATGTGTGGGCTTGATGACATACTCTTCTTCATTCTCAAAGTCCAGAAATAATTGACCCTTCTTATGACTGGTTGCAAATGATATTTGTCATTCCTTGAGAATGTCATTGCATTCCTTCTTTTTGCTAAACAAGTAGAAATATCTGCTAGAAAAAGCTGGTATGTTGGTAGCTACTTTCACTTGGTTGTCAACTAGTTTGTGTTATGACACTTCCCCTAGGAGATAAAGAGAAGTATGATGGATGGAGAGATGATCTCCCTCTAGATGATCATTATAAAGTTGATTATCTCAGAGGGGATAATTATGAATGGTTATTCAATTTATTAGATGAATAGAAAAGAGCTTAAGAGAGAGGATGTGAGGACTGGACCACTGCCCTCAATGATTATGATTGGTTGACATCAATAGTGACTACTGATCAGGATCTTTAATAGATCCAGATTCAACTGAAACCTAAAGAAGGACTAACCTGAATAGAAACTATAACAAAAGGATACTTAAAACAGACTTATAAACAATTATAAATCCTAAAACAGACATTGGTAGTAACCTGGATAGTAACAGTCATAGAAAGTATTAGCTACTTCTCTATTAGGATAGATTAGTAGGAGTATTTATAAATATATCTGGAAAGAGTGAAGAACTCTAAGTTTTTTCTTTCTTTCCTTAATCTTTGGTTTGGAAGGACACTTCAAGAAAGTATTGTCATAATTAACAATTATCTCTAGAGTGAACATTGACTAGAAAGACAACTGGATATACTCTTGTTGAAATACCCTAACAAAATATCACTTGAGAAGTAATAGTACAAGAACTATCAGTTATTCTTAGGCAACAAACACATTTGAAGTCTAAGTCATAACAGTTTGTGTCTAGGCCATTTAGCTTTGCTGGAGCAATACCAGAAATGGATAGTGTTTCTCTTGTTTTCTGCCTCATGTGCCTTTCAGTAAATGCCTCCACTCTTCTAGACATCTAATGATTGCCAACATCTCTTTATCATGAATCTCATAATTTCTTTCTGCTTTGTTCAATAATTTTGAGATAAAAGCTACTGGCCTCCACTTTTCATTCTCACACTTCATTAATAATACTTCTCCTGTTGCATACTCTGATACATTTGCTTCTACTCTCATTTTCTTGTCCAAGTCAGGCACTATTAGCACTGGTCTCATTATAAACACCCTTTTTAACTTCTTGAATACTGCTTCCTGTTTCTTTTTCCAACTCCACTTTTTATCTTTTCTAATCAATCTATGCAATAGTTTGGCTAACTTAGCAAAATCTTTTACAAATTGCCTATAGTAATTTGCCAATCCTAGGAACTTCTGCACTTCTTTGACCATCTTAGGTCTAAGCTATTCAAGAACTCCTATCACTTTTTCCTTCTGTATTTTAATTTCTTCTGCCCCTTATCACAAATGGCCACTTACTGATTTGTGATTGCTTAATTTGATAATCAAAGTGTTCAAAAAAGCAAAGTTAGACAAGCAGCAAAAGATGTTGTTAAGT
>Ga0153950_1001035_pt1 | contig 12397 bp, 15 predicted proteins | sample TSNJ034MetaG_FD_104737 | JGI IMG/M metagenome (GOLD analysis project Ga0153950, IMG submission 104737) | Attine ant fungus gardens microbial communities from New Jersey, USA - TSNJ034 MetaG | ecosystem: Host-associated > Fungi > Mycelium > Unclassified | place: USA: New Jersey, Wharton State... | reverse complement strand
GGCGGGCACGTGCCCGATCCCGGCTACTACGAGGTCTGTTCCGGCACCACGGGGCATGCCGAGGCGGTGGCGGTGACGTTCGATGAGAGCGTGATCCCGGCCGAAGTCATCCTGGACATGTTCTTCGCGCTTCACGACCCCACCACGCTGAACCGTCAGGGCTATGACGTGGGGACCCAGTACCGCTCCGCCATGTTCTATCAGGACGAGGAGGAGGCGGAGCTGTTCCGCGCAGCCATCGAACGCAATCAAGCCCTCTGGGACGCCCCGATCGTGACCGAGGTGACGCGCGCCAGCCGCTTCCACGAGGCCGAGGCCATCCATCAGGACTACTACGCCAACAACTCGCGTCAGGGGTACTGTCAGGTCATCATCAATCCGAAGCTGGCCAAGGCCCGGAAATATTACTCCGCATGGCTGACGTCATGACGCTGAGTGAACCGGCTCATTAGGCTTACCTCAACCATCCACCTGGAGATAGGCAGCAGTACACCATGGCACGTATCTACGATGACGTCACCCAGCTCATTGGCCGCACCCCCTTGGTCCGGCTGAACCGTCTGACCGAAGGCCTGGAAGCCACGGTCGCCGTGAAGCTGGAGTTCTACAACCCGGCCAACAGCGTCAAGGACCGCATCGGTGTGGCCATCATCGACGCGGCCGAGAAGGCCGGTGCGCTGAAGCCGGGTGGAACCATCGTGGAAGGCACCTCGGGCAACACGGGCATCGCCCTGGCCCTGGTGGGGGCGGCCCGCGGCTACAAGGTCATCCTGACCATGCCGGAGACCATGTCCACCGAGCGCCGTGTCATGCTGCGCGCCTACGGCGCCGAGATCGTTCTGACCCCGGGCTCTGAAGGCATGCGTGGCGCCGTGGAGAAGGCCCAGGAGATCGTGGCGAACACCGAGAACGCCATCTGGGCCCAGCAGTTCGCCAATCCGGCCAACCCGGCCATCCACCGCACCACCACGGCCGAGGAGATCTGGGCCGACACCGACGGTGAAGTGGACATCTTCGTGGGAGGCGTCGGCACCGGCGGCACGGTGACCGGCGTGGGCCAGGTCCTGAAGGAACGCAAGCCCTCCGTGCAGGTGGTGGCCGTGGAGCCCAAGGACTCCCCCATCCTCAACGGTGGCACCCCGGGCCCGCACAAGATCCAGGGCCTGGGCGCCAACTTCATCCCCGAGGTGCTGGACACCACCATCTACGACGAGGTGCTGGACGCCAGCCTGGAGGACTCCGTGGCCACCGCCCGTGCCCTCGGCGTCAAGGAAGGCATCCTCGGCGGCATCTCCTCCGGCGCGGCCGTCTGGGGCGCCCTGGAGCTCGCCAAGCGTCCCGAGAACAAGGGCAAGCTGATCGTCGCCGTCGTCCCGGACTTCGGAGAGCGTTACATCTCCACCGTCCTGTACGACGACATCCGCGGCTGACACACTGACGCCTCTGCCCGGCGTCGCTCTTCCGGTCCAGACGGTTCGCGCACCTCCCGGTGCGTGAACCGGGGACGGAAAGCGGCGCCGGGCAGTCGGCTGCCCGGGGAATTCTTTGCCAGCCGCGCTGGTTATCCGTTCAGCATCCACCACGTACGCCCCCGTGTACGGCGACCAGAAGGACAGCGTGAGCTTCTACACCCGGTTGAAAGAGGACCTTGAGAGCGCCCGCTCACATGACCCGGCCGCCCGCGGGTCCGCGGAGAACTTCTTCGTCTATTCGGGTCTGCACGCCATCTGGGTTCATCGCGTGACGCACCGCATGTGGCAGAACCCGGCGTTGCGCTTCCCGGCCCGGGTGCTCTCCCAGCTGACCAGGTTCATGACGGGTATTGAAATCCATCCCGGCGCCACCGTGGGACGGCGTTTCTTCATCGACCACGGCATGGGGGTGGTCATCGGTGAGACCGCGGAGATCGGTGACGACGTGATGATCTACCACGGCGTCACCCTCGGCGGGCGGTCCCTGGCCAAGGTCAAGCGGCACCCCACCATCGGCAACCGGGTCACCATCGGCGCAGGCGCCAAGGTCCTGGGGCCCATCATCATCGGGGACGACTCCGCGATCGGCGCCAACGCCGTCGTCGTGAAGGATGCCCCGGCCAATTCGATCGTGACCGGCATCCCCGCCACCTGGCGCCCGCGGGTGGCGGAAGTGGAGACCAAGCCCGCCGTGGACCCTGCGGAGTACTACTACATCTGAGATCCGGCCTGAGACTGTGTGCTCAGTTGTGGCGGGTGGCGCGACTGTGTAGCCACCACGACTGAGCACACAACGCACGGGAGAAGACGACGGCGGCCCCCACCTTCCGGTGGGGGCCGCCGTGCTGTGCGGGGGGCGTCAGTGGGTGTCGACCGCGCTGACCTCGGTGCGGTCGCCGCTCCACTGGGTGTGGAAGGTGCCCTCTTCGTCGACTCGCCCGTAGGTGTGAGCCCCGAAGAGGTCGCGCTGGCCCTGGATCAGGGCAGCCGGGAGACGCTTGCGGCGCAGGCCGTCGTAGTAGGCCAGCGAGGACGAGAAGACCGGCACCGGGATGCCGAGCTGGACGGCGGTGGCCACCACGCGACGCCAGGCCGGCACGGCTGCGCCGACGGACTCCACGAAGGCCGGGGCGAACAGCAGGTTCTCCGGCTTGGCGTCGCCCTTGTAGGCGGCCATGATGTCCTTGAGCAGCTCAGCGCGGATGATGCAGCCGGCGCGCCACAGGGAGGCGATCTCGTCCAGCTTGAGATCCCAGCCGTACTCCTTGGCGGCACTGGTGAGCATGTCCAGGCCCTGCGCGTAGCTGACGAGCTTGGAGGCGTAGAGCGCCTGGCGGACGTCCTCGACGAAGTTCTCCGGCAGCGTCACCTCGATCTCGTGTCCCGCCAGGGTCTCCTGAGCGATGGCGCGCTGGGCGCGCTGCGAGGAGATGCCGCGGGCGAACACGGACTCCGCAATGCCGGAGACCGGTGAACCCAGGTCCAGAGCGGACTGAACCGTCCAGCGTCCGGTGCCCTTCTGGCCTGCCGAGTCGACCACCACGTCCACGAACGGCTTGCCCGTCTTGGCGTCCACGTGACCGAGCACCTCAGCGGAGATCTCGATCAGGAAGGAGGAGAGCTCCCCCTTGTTCCACTCTTCGAAGATCTTCGCCTGCTCCGCGGGCTCGATGCCGGCGCCGCTGCGCAGCAGATCGTAGGCCTCGCCGATGACCTGCATGTCCGCGTACTCGATGCCGTTGTGGACCATCTTGACGAAGTGACCGGCGCCGTCGGTGCCGATCCAGGCGCAGCAGGGCTCACCGTCCACGTGGGCCGAGATCTTCTCCAGGAGGGGTCCGAGGGCGTCGTAGGACTCCTTGGAACCGCCGGGCATGATGGACGGGCCGTTGAGCGCGCCCTCCTCACCGCCGGAGACGCCGACGCCCACGAAGTGCAGGCCCTTCTCGGCCAGCGCGGCCTCGCGGCGGCGGGTGTCCGAGTAGTGGGAGTTGCCGGCGTCGATCACGATGTCGCCCTCGTCCAGGAGCGGAACGAGCTGATCCACGACAGCGTCGACGGGAGCACCCGCCTTCACCATGATGAGCACGCGGCGGGGCTTCTCAAGGGAGTCGACCAGCTCCTGCAGGGTCTCCGTGCGGACGAAGTCCCCTTCATCCCCATGGGCTGCCAGGAGAGCATCAGTCTTCTCCACGGAACGGTTGTGCAGAGCGACCGTGAATCCGTTGCGGGCGAGGTTCCGGGCCAGATTGGCCCCCATGACGGCGAGACCGGTGACACCGATATGTGCAGGCATCTACACTCCAAGTCAATGCTAGTAATCTGATTTTAAGAAGGCGTTTCCACCCTACTTCCTTGACCCCGGTGAAGGAAGGGCCAACTGTAAGGTGACGCACATTTCGCGTTGCCCGGGCAGATTCCTCCGGAAGTGCCTAGGCTGGTGTTACATCACATTTGATCACTTCACTCTGAGGATTTCGACATCGATGACGAGCCGTCAGCCAAGCCTTCACCATCAGGCACTGGAGATCCTGGGACGCAGGATCGTCACGGGCGACCTTCCCGCAGGTCACGTCATGCTCGCGGAGAACCTTGAGACCGAGCTGAAGGTGTCACGGTCCGTGGTCCGGGAAGCCGTGCGGGTACTGCAGTCCATCGGCATGGTGGAGAGCATCAAGCGCGTGGGCATCCGCGTCCGCCCCGCTCACGCCTGGAATCCCTTCGATGCGAACGTCATCCGCTGGAAGATGGACAGCGACGCTCGTGGGGCCCAGCTGCGCTCCCTCGCCGAACTGCGCTCCGCCGTGGAACCGGTGGCCAGCGAGCTGGCGGCCCAGAACGCCCCCTTCGCCATGCGGCGCGAGCTGGTCCAGGTGGCCGAGGAGATGGTGCGTGTGGGCCGGCAGGGCAAGCTGGAGCGATTCCTGGACCTCGATGCCCGCTTCCATGCCCTGGTGCTCAGCGGCTCAGGCAATGAAATGTTCGCCACCCTGATCGGTCAGGTCGCCGAGACCCTGGCAGGACGCACCACGCACGGGCTCATGCCGACCCAGCCCAAGGAGGAGGCCCTGCAGTGGCACCTCGACGTGGCCCGCGCCATCCTGGATGGCAAGGCGACCGCGGCCCGCCGGGCCTCGGCGAAGCTGATCAACGAGACCATCGAGGACCTCTCCCCCCAGTGGACGGGGCAGCCGCGGGTCTTCGTCCCGCTCAAGCCCCTCAGCACCCAGCCTTAGCGGGGACGCGCGCCGCGCATGACGGCGGCGATGGCCACAGACGACGGCGGGGCCGGTCCCGAAGGACCGGCCCCGCCGTCGTCGTCGAACCGCTAGTTGCGGTTCTTCGTCACCAGCCCCCAGATGAAGAGGACCACCAGCGAGCCGACGATCGCCAGCAGCCAGGTGGACAGGGACCAGAATTCATTCAGGCCGACATGGAAGACGGCGGATCCGATCCATCCGCCCACCAAGGCGCCCACCACTCCGAGGAGCAGCGTCGTCAGCCACCCACCGCCTTGCTTCCCAGGCATGAGCGCCTTCGCGATGGCGCCGGCAATCAGTCCAAGGACAATCCAACCAAGAAATCCCATGATGAACCTTTCTGTAGAAAGCCTTCTCAGAGCCCGGTTGAGGCTTCTTCCAGCCTACAAGCAGTAGTGCGCTACCGTTCGAAGTGATTTCCGGGACGTGACGGAAGACACTCGGGGCCGGCCCGGCAACTACCCTTGCTCCATGGACTATCTCGCCGAATTCGGCCGCCGCGGTTTCGAGGGCACCGAGAGCCTGCCCACCCTGGGGCTGGTGGAATTCAGCTCGGATCTGTTCCCGGGGGACGCGACGGAACTCGGCCTGGAGGTCTACGCGCCGGACCGCACCGTGCTGGAACAACGGGTGCAGCCCGTGCTGGAGGATGCGCTCGCCCAGCTGGACTCCCTGGCCGGAGGACTCGGGGACCTCGACGCCGATCTGACCAAGGTGGTCCTCTGGGGCGAACGCCTGGGGCTGCACTTCTGGTCCCGCGGGACCAATAACGAGTTCACCGCCGTCTTCGTCCGGGATCCGCTGTGGCGCTTCATCGGCTACGGGGATGTTCTCGACGGTCCCGGGCCCGTGTGATGCGGGGCGGGTTCAGGCGTCCTCCCGTTCGTGGAACCGCCGCATCTCCTCAGCCAGCACGGGGTTTCGCCGCCCCAGCTCACCCACGATGTTCCGCACGGTGTCCGGCTGTTTGTTCTGGCTGAGCTTCGCCCGCGCGTCGAAGCGGGTGACCCGCATCCGCAATCCCACGGTGCCCTTGGCCATACGACGGGTCCCTTCCTCGTCCTCGCTCAGGCTCCGGCCGTGCGGCAGGTGCTGTTCGAAATGGTCCGTGAGCCGTCCGAGCATGGCATAGTTCTCCTCCTCGCCGAGGATCTCCGGGGTTCCGTAGAGATGGGCCGTGACATGGTTCCAGGTGGGCACCAGGTCCCCCGGCGCGTACCAGCTGGGTGAGACGTAGTCATGCGGGCCCTGGATGATCACCAGGATCTGATGCTCGCCGAGTTCGTGAAGGGTCTCATCCGGCCTGCCGAAGTGGCTGACGATCACGATCCCCTCCTCATCCTCGTCCAGGATGGCGGGATAGTGAGACGCGATGAGGCCCTGGGACGAAGGGGAGACGAACGTCGCCCAGGGATGCCGCCGGATGAGGCGCTTGACCTCGTCTGGATCGGTCATGAGGTAACGGGGTGTGTGGCGCATCAGAGTCCTTTCCGGGGCGTGAGACGGGTGCGCACGGCAAGGGCCGCGCAGACGATGACGGCGAAGCCGCCGAGGAGCGTGGGCCAGCCTGGTTCCTCGTGCAGGAAGAGCGCTGCCCAGAGGATGCTCATGACGGGCTGAGTGAGCTGGATCTGGCTGACCTGGGCCATGGGCCCGATGGCGAGCCCCCGGTACCAGGCGAAGAATCCCAGGTACATGCTCACCACGGCCAGGTAGGCGAACGCCAGCCATTGCCCGGGCGTCGCCTCGGGCACCCGTCCGCCCAGTGAGACGAGCGTCAGAACCGTCATGAGCGGTGCGGCGATGACCAGCGCCCAGGACACGGTCTGCCAGGAGCCGAGTTCGCGGGCGAGCAGGCCGCCTTCCGCATAGCCGGCGGCGGCCGCGAGGACCGCGGCGAACAGCAGCGCATCGGCCCAGTGCAACCCGCCGAATCCCCCGCCCTGGAGCGAGGCGAAGCCCACGGCGCACAGCGCGCCGAGTGCGGAGAACACCCAGAACGAGCGGGTCGGCCGCTCCTTGCCGCGCAGAACGGCCATGACCGCCGTCGCCGCGGGCAGGAGCCCGATCACGACGGCCGCATGGCTGGCGGGCACCGTGGTCAGGGCGTAGGAGGTGAGCAGCGGAAAGCCGACGACGACGCCCGCGGCCACGATCGCCAGCCGCAACCACTGCGCCCGGCCGGGCAGTCGTTGCCGGGTCAGCGCCAGGGCGAACGCAGCGAGCACCGCGGCCACCACGGCGCGGGCCGAACCGATGAACAGAGGCGGGAGACCTGCCGCCGCGATGCGGGTGAAAGGAAGGGTGAAGGAGAAGGCGGCGACGCCCAGCAGCCCCCACCACAGGCCCGGATACCGGGATAGCACTGTCGTTCCCTGGAGAGTAACGCTACTATGTACTTTCATGAATCATGATAGCACTGAGCGCATCGTGCAAGGCTTGCGGGCGTGGATCTCCACCGCCGCGCCCGGCGCCAAAGTGCCGTCCAACCGGGCCCTGACGGCCGAATACGGCGCCAGCCCCGTCACCGTCCAGAAAGCCATGCGGACCCTGGCGTCCCTGGGACTCATCGAAAGCCGGCCCGGCGTAGGCACCTTCGTGCGGGGCGTGCGGACTGCCCGGCCCGTCGACTACGGCTGGCAGACGGCGGCACTCGGCGCGCCGCCGTCGCGCGGCTCCTCGCTCTCCTCCACTCAGCGCGCGGCAGTGCCGGACGCCATCGGCCTGCACTCCGGATACCCGGCCCGCGAACTGCTCCCCGAACGGCTCGTCCGGGCTGCCCTGGCCCGGGCCGCCCGGACGGACGCCGCCATGGGCCGCTCCCCCGCTGCGGGGATCCCTGAACTTCAGGCCTGGTTCGCCGCCGAGCTGGCGTCATCCGCACCGGTGGACATCACCCCGCCCAGCGCCCGCGACGTGCTGGTCCTCTCCGGCAGCCAGAGTGGACTGAGCTCGATCTTCCGCGCACTGGTGGGACCCGGACAGCCGCTGGTGATCGAGTCCCCCAGCTATTGGGGCGCCATCCTCGCCGCGGCCCAGGCCGGAGTGACACTGGTCCCGGTGCCCACCGGCCAGCACGGACCCGATCCGGCCGACGTCGAACGCGCCTTCGAGGAGACCGGGGCACGGGCCTTCTACGCCCAGCCCAGCTACGCCAACCCCAGCGGCGCCCAGTGGACCCGGGAACGCGGCCTCGAAGTCCTGGAGGTGGTGCGCCGCCACGGCGCATTCCTCATCGAGGACGATTGGGCCCACGATCTGGGGATCGACAGCGAACCTCACCCGATCGCCGCGCAGGATGACCTGGGGCATGTGATCTACCTGCGCTCGCTCACCAAGAGCGTCTCGCCGTCGTTGCGGGTGGCCGCGGTCATCGCACGGGGTCCGGCCCGCGAGCGCATCCTGGCGGACCGCGCGGCGGAGTCCATGTACGTCAGCGGGCTGCTGCAGGCTGCCGCGCTCGACGTCGTCACCCAACCGGGGTGGCGCACGCACCTCAAGGGTTTCCGGCGGCAGTTGAGAGACCGGCGGGATCTGCTGCTGGACTCGCTCCGGGAGCATGCCCCCGGAGCGCAGGTGGAGTTCACTCCTCCGGGCGGTCTGAACCTCTGGGCGCGGCTGCCGGATGGCCTGGACCCGCAACAGGTGGCGCGCAGCTGTGAGAGCCGGGGCGTCATCATCGCCCCGGGCTCCGAATGGTTCCCGGCCGAGCCCTCAGGCTCCTATGTCCGGCTCAACTACTCCGGGGCGGACCCGGAGCGCTTCCCGGAGGCCGCACGCATCATCGGTCAGGTCCTGAGAGAGGGCTGAACCGCGTCAGGTGCGGACAGCGGCCGGAAGCTGAAGGCCGCGCCATGGCTCCGGACCCGATTTGCTCATCCGGCAAATGGACTTGCCACCCTACGCCGCACTGCTCATGCTGGGAGTGACCCGGAATGAAAGGCCCGCAGATGACGCACACCTTCGACAAGCAGTACTGGGAACAGCACTGGAACTCGGCTGCCGGACAGCCCACTCCGCCGAACCCCTATCTCGCGGAACAGACCGGCGGGCTCACACCAGGTAGCGCGCTGGATGCCGGCTGCGGAGAAGGCACCGAGGCCATCTGGCTTGCTGCTCAAGGCTGGCAGGTGACCGGCGCGGACATCTCGGCGCAGGCCCTGGAGGAGGCCTCCAAGCGGGCCGCCGGGGCTGCCGTGGCGGACCGAGTGCGCTGGGTGGAGGCTGATCTGACCACCTGGGAACCTGGAAGCCGCTTCGATCTGGTGGTCACCAACTACGCTCATCCTGCCATGCCTCAGCTGGATTTCTACCGGCGCGCCGCGGGCTGGGTTGCCGAGGGCGGGACGCTGCTGATCGTCGGGCACCTCCACGGGCACACCTCGGACGTCCGGCATCCAGCCCCCGGACACTCCCATGAACACGGCGCCGGCCAACCACCCGAGCACGCCACCGTCACGCTGGCGGACACCGTGGCCGTACTCGACGCGGATCGGTGGCGGATCGAAACGGCCGAGGAGCGGCACCGCACCCTCCAGATGCCGGACCGGGAGCTGGCGCTGAGCGACCTGGTGGTGCGCGCCGTCCGGATCGGTTGAGAGGAAGCGGGCACCGGGCCCGCAGTCTTCGTCCCTCCGAGGGTTCCGTGGAAACACTCATACCTGGACCGGGCCGATGCACCACGCTGCGGCCGGGAAACGCCCGCCGCGCCTTCCCGCACGAGTGAGGGGCGGGAGTGGGCCCAGCCGTGCACGCTGAAATCGGCGGTGCCTAGACTGATCACATGGCAACCAGAACAATAGTCCAGCGGTTCAGCGATGTTTCCGGCGAAGCGCTCGACGCATCCGTGAAAACCACGGCCTTCTCGATCGACGGCGCGGACTACGAAATCGACCTGAGCAATGCCGAGCTCACCGAGCTTCACCGATCACTGTCCGTGTACGTGAAGGCGGCCCGTCAGCTCACGGAGCAGGGGAACACGGCTCGCCCGCGCCCCGGCAAACCGGATCTGGACAAGATCCGCGAGTGGGCGGAGAGCAATGGGCACCAGGTGGCCTCGCGGGGCCGGATCTCGCAGAGCGTCCTCGACGCCTACGATCGGGCGCACTCCTGAAGCGTCCGGTGCCCGGACTGACGCAGCGGGTACGGCACACCGGGCTCCGCGGCAACCACACCGATCTGGAGAAGCCCAGCGAGTACCAGGCCGTGCTCGGCTACAGGCTGCACACCATCACCGCCGTGGCATCGGGCGGCAAAGATCCCGGCCGCGGGGTCCGTGTCCAGGTGATCCACGGTCCCGAACGGTTGACGTGACAAGTCGCCTGGAACACGCAGCCCGATGATGCCGACGCTGAGAAAGCGAAAACCCCGTTGTTCCCAAGAGCTCTTGGGAACAACGGGGTTTTCCTTGGTGGGCCCTACCGGGATCGAACCGATGACATCCACGGTGTAAACGTGGCGCTCTACCAGCTGAGCTAAAGGCCCCTTCTGTCATCCGCGCTGCGCTCAACAGGTATCAACCTTAGCGGATGCCCAGTTCAGCGGGCAAACGGTGCCGGCCAGCAGCTGTCCGGGCGGCACCAAACCGCCGCTTCAAGGCAGTCCCAACGCGCCGTCGTCGTACTTTGCTCAGTGCGCTTTGCTCAGTGCGCCCGCGCGGCCGGAGCCGGAAGCATCGCGTCGGCGAACCCCCTCAGTGTTTCCGATGTCCCACCGTGCAACCGCACGGTGGCCAGCTCATCTCCCCTGGTGGGGCCCTGGTTCACCAGCACCACGGGCTTACCGGCCTTGCCGGCCTGCCGCACGAAGCGCAACCCGCTCATGACCGTCAGCGAGGTTCCGGCCACCAGAAGCACCTCCGCCTCCTCCACGAGCTTGAGAGCCCGGGCCAGGCGGGGTTTGGGTACGTTCTCCCCGAAGAACACGAAATCGGGCTTCAGCACCCCGCCACAGCGTGGGCATGGCGCCACCACGAACTCACGGGTCAGAGAGTCGTCGATCTGCGCGTCCGCGTCCGGCGCCTCGACCACGCCCAGTGCCTCGGCCCGCTCCACGAACCCGGGGTTCAGCGCCGTCAGCATCTCCTCCAGCGTGCGGCGGCGCAGCAGGTCCCCGCACTCGGTGCAGATGATCTGGTCCACTCTGCCATGCAGGTCCACCACGTTCTCGCTGCCGGCATCCTCATGGAGCCGGTCCACGTTCTGCGTGATGACCGCCTGGACGGCCCCACCGCGTTCCAGCTCGGCCAGGGCCAGATGCCCATCATTGGGCTCAGCCCATTTGACCCGCCGCCAGCCCAGGTGGTTCCGGGCCCAGTAGCGCTGCCGCGCCTCTGCGGAGCCCATGTACTCCTGCAAGGTGATGGGATTGGACGGCCGTGAATTCGGCCCTCGGTAGGCTGGAATCCCCGAATCGGTGCTGATCCCAGCACCGGTGAGCACCACGATGGACCGAGACTGCAGAAGCCTGAGGGCTTCCTCCAGCGTCTCCCCCGCGGCGTCGTCGGTCATTCGGCCAGAGCCGCCAGCGCTTCGCGGTACGCCTGGAAGTCACGTGCCTGGCCTCTCGGATTGACGACGCCGTAGCGCACCACTCCCTCAGCGTCCAGGATGAAAGTGCCTCGCACGGCCATACCGGATTCCTCGTCGAACACCCCATAGGCACGGGCCACCTCGCCATGCGGCCAGAAATCGGCCAGCAGCTCGAAGTCGTAGCCCTGCTGATCGGCCCAGGCCCGCAACGCGAACTTACTGTCCACGGACACGGCCAGCACGCGGGCCTGCAACCCGTCGAACAGCGAGATGTTGTCCCTGATCTCACACAGCTCCCCGGTGCAGATCCCGGAGAAGGCGAAGGGGAAGAACACGACGACGACGGGCTGGCCGCGGAAGGCGCTCAGCTTCACCTCTTCGCCGTACTGGTTCACCAGGGTGAAGTCAGGGGCTTGCTGCCCCACGGCCGGTGAAACCAGCCCGAGGGGGTTCGCCACTTGTTGCGACATCACTTCTTCTTCCGGAACACCAGTCGGGTGCCGGACCAGTCCTTCGCTGCTGACAGGGTGGAGGTGCAATGCAGCCCTGCGGTGGGGGCGGCATGCTGGATCTCCGCGGGAGGGACGTACCCGTCCCGCCCGGACTTGGGCGTCAGGATCCAGACCACTCCGTCGCCTTCGAGGGCGGGCAAGACGTCCACCAGGGCGTCGACCAGATCACCGTCCTCTTCCCGCCACCACAGGATGACGGCGTCGACTACTTCCTGTTCTTCTTCATCCAGCAGCTCTGAACCGGTGATGTCTTCGATGTCCGCGCGGAAGTCGAAATCGACATCCTCGTCGTAGCCGAACTCCTGGATCAGATCGCCGTCTTTGAATCCCAGACGGCTGGCAGTGGTGACGTCCGCGACGGCGTCGGCCTCGCTCACTCGTTCCTCCTCGTAGTAGGCCGGTATCTCCATTCCGGCCCGCGTCACTTCCCATTGTGATGCATGGGCGGCGCTTTCGCAGCGGTTGACACCGAATTGTCCTCAGGCGTCGCTCCGGGAGTGCCGTGGACCTCACGCAATGCAATGGTTCCCACATGCGAAGGCCGCGATGTGAGGGCTAGAGTGATCCATGAACACGAGTGAGTCACGTCCGGAACCCCGGCCGTGCAGGACAAGTGACCAGTT
>Ga0153950_1001033_pt1 | contig 12407 bp, 15 predicted proteins | sample TSNJ034MetaG_FD_104737 | JGI IMG/M metagenome (GOLD analysis project Ga0153950, IMG submission 104737) | Attine ant fungus gardens microbial communities from New Jersey, USA - TSNJ034 MetaG | ecosystem: Host-associated > Fungi > Mycelium > Unclassified | place: USA: New Jersey, Wharton State... | reverse complement strand
CGTCGTCGGTAATAGCCTCTCCCCACCGTGATTTGTGTTATTGAAGAATATGTTGATGAAGGAGGTGAGGCGTGGATACCTTGGCACAAGCGAATAAACGTATTGATGCGCTGATTCGGGCGATAGAGAGCCCAATCCTGCCAAAGCCGGGTGAACCGGTCTTTATCGGTGTTGACGTAGGGACGGCCAACGTTGTAACGGTTGCCGTAGATTCACGAGGCTGGCCCATTGGAGGAGCAATTGAAAGGGCGCGGGTTGTGCGGGAAGGGATGGTTGTGGATTATTTATCGGCTGTATCCATTGTAAACCGGCAGGCGCAATTTCTGAGGGAAAAGCTGCATACCGAATTTGGCTCGGCAGCTTCCGCCTACCCGCCCGTCACCGAGGAGGGGAATATTAAGGTAACCAGAAATATTTTAGAATCGGCAGATCTGGAGGTAGTGGAAATGATTGATGAGCCGTCCGCGGCCGCCATGGCGCTTGGAATAAAGGATGGTGCGGTCGTGGATGTGGGAGGCGGTACGACGGGCGTCTCTATCTTAAGGGATGGAAGTGTAGTTTACACAGCCGATGAGGCAACCGGCGGGTTTCAGTTTGACCTTGTGATCGCGGGGGCGACAGGCGTTTCCATTGAGGAGGCGGAGCGGCATAAACGAAATTCTAAGGAGCAGAAGCGGCTTTTTCCCCTTGTACGCCCTGTCATGGAAAAAATAGCGACTATCGTTAAGCGGCACATCCGTAATTATCCGGTGGAGGCTATTTATCTTGTTGGAGGCTCCTGTAGCTTCTACGGATTCGCGGATCATATGGAGAGGGAAACAGGGCTTCCGGTTTATCTTCCCGCGCAGCCGTTGTATGTAACGCCCATGGGAATTGCGCTGGCTTGCGTTACGCAGCCCGGAAGGCGGTAATCATAAAAAATCATTATCGGAAAGGAGATCTAGATGCAGTACACAGTTGAGCAAATATCGGAGATCGTTAGTAGAATTATGAAGCAGATGGAGGAAAATCAGGTACCCGGTGTAAATCAACCTGATTTGGATGTTGACGAGTATTACACTCAATTGGGAACAGGAGGCTTGGAGCCTTTCGACAAGGAATATGGCCTGATTGATTACAGTGGAAAAAGAGAGACATCACCCTTCCCGCGTATCAACAGAATTCGCAAGAGAGCCTTCAACACGGTGCAGGAAATTGAAGCGGACCGGGCAGTGCTTCTTACCGAGGCTTACAAGAAGTACAAGAACGACCCCCAGATACTAAAATGCGCCAAGGCTGTCGCGTATCTCTATCGAAACATCCCCATACATATTATGCCGGATGAGCTGATCGTGGGAGAAACGGGCTGTAAGGGGCGTCATGCCGCCGTTTACCCCGAATTTTCCTATGAATGGGTATGCGACGAGCTTCGGGGGGATCGTATTTCCAAGCGGCCAGAGGACCGCTATGAGACTCCCGAGCATGTTACAAAGCAGTTGTTGGATATTGAGGAGTTTTGGAAAGGCCAAACCGTGTACGACGAGATCATCGGCTTATTGACCGAGGATGAGCTGAAGGGTTCGACCTTGGGCCGTCCCGTATTTACCCCCAATCTGTTCCTGTATGCGGGAACCGCCCATACCATGCCCCGGTTTGAGCTTGCGTTCACCGATGGCTTCGGTGGTAGGAAACGAAAGATTCAGGAGTCCATCGCAAAGCTGGATCCCGCCGTCGGAGGGGATCTGGAAAAACGGGAATTTTACGAAGCGCAGCTTATCGTGCTTGATGGCGCGATTGATCACTTAATGCGCTACTCCGCGCTTGCAAGGGAGATGGCGGATAAGGAAGCAGATACTCAGCGCAAGCAGGAGCTTTGCACGATTTCGGAAAACATGGCTTGGATATCTGAGAATCCCCCTGCAAATTTTTGGCAGGCAATCCAGCTCTACCACAACGTCATCTGCCTGGGATACATAGAAAGCAACGGCCAAGCGCTCTGCAACGGAAGATTCGACCAGTTGCTTTATCCTTTCTATAAAGCGGATATGCAAAAGGGCTGCATCACTAAAAAATTTGTAGCCGAGCTTGTTGAGTGCTGGTCTGTTAAGACCTGGGAGCAGCTTAAGCTGCGGGACGAGGTTTCTGCCACACTTAGCAGCGAGGCCGGTATGGGCTCTACTGTCACCATCGGCGGTATTAAGGCCGACGGCTCCGACGCCGTTAACGATTTGACCTACCTGATGCTTGAGGCTCACGCTCATACCCAGCTGCAGGAACCGTGGCTGTCGGTGCGCTGGCACGATAACGCTCCTTGGGAATACAAGGTAAAAATAGCCAATGTTATTAAAACAGGTACGGGGCTCCCTAAGGTGTTTAACGATGAGGCCATCATTCCCGCGGCCATGTGGGCAGGAAAGGACATGGCGGATGCGCGGCAGTACGCGGTCGTTGGCTGCGTGGAAATAGATGTGCCCGGCAAGGAATACGGCGCCCATGACGCAGCCTACATGAGCTGTTCAAAGGTATTTGAGATGGCCCTTAATCACGGCCGCTGCCTCGACTGCGGCTCCAACTGCCCCCGATGGACTAAATGCGGTGGCGCAGGAACTCAGCTAGGGCCTGATTACGGCAGCCTGGAGACATATAAGTCTCTCGAGGAGCTGATGGAGGCTTACAACAAGCAGATGATTTATTGGGTGGATAAAATGTGCTCCTTCATCAACGCCACCGAAATAGGCCACCGCCGAGTTAAACCGCTGCCCTTCCTCTCAGCTGTGTTTGAAGGCCCGTTGGAAAAGGGCAAGGATGTTACCGCGGGCGGCGCGGTCTACAACTTCAGTGGTCCTCAGGGCGTTGGTATGGCGACCGTAGGCGATAGCCTCTGCACCATACGCGAGCTTGTTTATAAGGAAAAAAGTGTTACGGCCGAAAAGCTCTTGGACGCGCTCAGGAAGAACTGGGTGGGCTATGAGGATTTGTACGCGCTGATCAACTCGGACAAAATTCCTCATTATGGCAACAACGAAGACTACGCGGACGAGATGACTAAATTTGCTACAGATTGTTATGTCAATGCTGTTCACGGACATATGAACACCCGCGGCGGGAAAATCGTGCCCGGACTGTTTTCCGTCTCTGCAAATGTTGGGATTGGCTTGTGGCAGACGGCTACGCCGGACGGACGCCTTGCGCTTGAGCCGGTTTCAAACTGCCTTGGCCCGGTACATACCAAAGTGGGCTGCCACGACTTCACCGGCCCTACCGCAATGGCAGCCTCGGCCGGTAAGCTGGATCAGCAGCGGGCTTGCAACGGCACCTTGCTCAACGTGCGTTTCTCACCAAACTGCGTCGCAGGCAAGACAGGCCGGGATAATCTTATCCGGTATATCGACACCTATTTCCAAAAGAAGGGCTTTGAGGTGCAATTCAATATAGTAGATCACCAGACGCTGCTGGATGCCCAGGCAAATCCTGAGGACTATCAAGGCCTGCTTGTACGTGTGGCCGGTTACAGCGCGCTATTTGTGCGGCTGAGCAAGGCGCTGCAGGATGATCTCATCGGACGCAACGCATACACAGCTTTTGACTAATCGTGATTGGAGGAGCCTTCATGCCTCAAAAGGAAGCAATCATCTTTGATATACAGAAGTATACAGTACATGACGGTCCCGGTATCCGTACGGCGGTATTTTTCAAGGGTTGCCCTATGCGCTGTCCTTGGTGCAGCAACCCGGAGAGTATCAATCCAAAACCCCAGGTAGGGGTATATGACTCCAGCTGTATTGGGCTGGATAAATGCGGGCGGTGTCTGCACGCCTGTCCGTATCAGGAGGAGAATGTTCTGACAGTATTAGATGGTAAGGTCGTTGGTATCGACCGTTCCAAATGCCGCGGATGTCTTTGCTGCGCCAAGGCTTGTCCCAACAGTACCCTTAAGATATTTGGAAAAAAATATTCGGTGCAAGAGCTTGTCAAGATTATCATGGAGGATCGCTCTTATTACGAGCAGTCGGGCGGCGGCGTAACGCTCAGCGGCGGCGATCCGCTCCTCCAGTGGGAATTTGTACGGGACTTTCTCGCGGTCTGCCAGAGATACGGAATACATACATGTGTGGAAAGCGAGCTGCTCTGCAACCTGGAGGTGGTGGAGGCGATTCTCCCCTACACCGACCTGATACTGACCGACATCAAGCATATGAACTCAACCCTGCACAAACAGATGACTGGCGCGCCCAATGAGCGTATCCTCGAAAACATCAGGTTTATAGTAGAATCGGGTACCCCCACAGTTATCAGAACTCCCCTCATCCCTGGCTACAATGACACTGACGAAAACATCCATGCCACATCACGGTTCGTAGCGGAAAAGCTGTCCAATAGGATCCGGCAGTATCAGATTCTGCCCTTTCGTCATCTGGGTGAGGAAAAGTACAAGGCCCTCGGGCTTCCTTACACCGTAAAGGACATTAATCCGAAGCGGGAGGAATATGAACCCAATGTTCGCAGGATCGCGCGTGAAATGTGCGCCTACGGCGTACCCTGCGTCGCGGGGTCCAATGTAAAATACGACTGCGCCAAGTAGAGGGGAGGCGGTACAGGTGCCCATTATCAAACAGCGGATCATACAGGAGTCTGTGCCGGGTAAGCAGGTTACACTTTGTCATCTTATCGCGCATACAGACCCGGCATTGAGCGATAAGCTGGGGATGGAGCGGGAGGTGGCAGCCGGCATCATGACCATCACACCTTATGAGGCAGTAATCATCGCGGCCGACCGCGCCGTTAAGGCCGCGGACATAAAGCTGGTTGTAGTTGACCGCTTTACCGGCTCTCTGCTGCTGACTGGAGGAGTCACGGCGGTGGAATCCGCTCTTGAGGAGGCAAACCGCTTTCTAACCGAAGCGCTGCGGTTCGATTCCGTAGAGCTGACCAAGTCTTAATAATTGTCTGTATAAACCAAAACATACATAATAAAAAGGAGGATTCTATCTATGTCACAGGAAGCTTTAGGACTTATTGAAACACGCGGCCTTGTCCCCGCGATTGAAGCGGCGGACGCGATGGCAAAATCAGCCAATGTAGCGCTGACAGGCTATGAGAAGATTGGCTCAGGCCTTGTAACAGTAATGGTGCGCGGTGATGTAGGTGCGGTGAAGGCCGCCACCGACGCGGGCTCTGCCGCGGCGCAGAAGGTTGGGGAGGTGGTATCCGTCCATGTGATACCAAGACCTCACAGCGATACCGAACGGATATTGCCCGCAGTACAATAGTGATTATCTAAATGATACGGAGGTAGCGTAATGGATCAGGAAAAAATAATCCAGCAGGTTATGGCGGAGCTGCAAAAACAAAACGCCCCCTCGCCCGCCGAAGAAATTAGCGTTGTTAAGGAACGCGAGCCGGCAGGATGCGGGCTTACGGAATTTGTTGGGGTGGCCCCGGGTGATACGATAGGTTTTGTACTCGCGAATGTAGACGCTGGATTACGCAAAGAGCTGGAGCTTGACCCGAAGTATAAGTCCATCGGTATGGTGGGCAGCCGCACTGGCGCCGCGCCGCAGGCTTTGGCAGCCGATGAAGCCGTAAAGGCCAGCAATGCGGAGGTTGTACGGCTTGAAATGCCCCGCGACACCAAGGGTGGCCCCGGGCACGGTATTCTGGTCGTCTTTGGCGCGGAGGAGGTTTCCGACGCCCGGCGCGCCGTGGAGATTATGCTGAGCGGCATCAAGACCTATTTCGGCGGTGTATATACCTGCGGGCCGGGCCACGTAGATTCTCAGTATACCGCTCGCGCGAGCCAGGTTTTCAGTAAGTATTTCGGCGCCACGGAAGGCAAAGCCTTTGGAATCGTCGGCGCGGCTCCCGCGTCTATTGGTATCGTAGCTGCCGACGCATTGCTCAAGTCGGCGGATGTAGAGATAGTCGCGGCAATGTCACCCACTAAGGGTTGTAACTACTCCAACGAGTACATTGTCACGTTCAGCGGTGATTCCGGAGCGGTCAAGCAGGCGGTGCTCACGGGCCGCGAGATTGCGCTTAAGGCGCTGAGGATGATGGGCGAGGAGCCGGTATGCGCAGGGACTCCCTATCTGGAATAATGCCGCTGTGGGAAGGAAGATACAGTAATGAACACTGTGGACGAGCGAATCATTCAGGAAATTGTCCATCAATGCTTAGCCGCCTCCCGGCGGCCGGTGGATTTGGTAGCAACGCTTTCGCCGGGGGATTTGAGGATCATAACAGGTGTTTCCAACCGGCACGTCCACCTCTGCAGGGAGGATCTCACAGAGCTGTTTGGCGAAGGGTATGAGCTGACTCCTTTAAAAGAGCTGTCCCAGCCCGGGTTCTTCTCGGCGCGGGAGACTCTGATTGTAGGCGGGCCGAAAGGCGCTCTGACCGGGATTCGTATCCTGGGGCCGCTCAGAAAAACCACACAGATTGAGATATCCCTGTCCGACGGGAGGTACTTGGGGGTCGTCCCCCCGGTACGCCAGTCGGGCGAGGTGGGGCCGTCGCCGGCCCTCACTCTGATTGGACCAAGAGGAACCGTCGTCAATAATACCGGCGTAATCGCGGCGTGGAGACACATCCACATGGATGAAGCGCAGGCCGGAAGGCTCGATATCCGTAACGGAGAGATGGTTTCGGTCCGTACGTCAGGCAGCCGCGCGCTTGTTCTGGACAACGTTGTCGTGCGTACGGCAAAGGATATGGCGACGCAGCTTCATATTGATACCGACGAAGGCAACAGCGCGAGCATCCAAACGGGAGATATTGTGGAGATCGTTCGGGCACATACAATTCGGTAGGAGGTTTTAATTTGAATTTGAATGAACAGCTTATACAGGAAATCACAAAGCAAGTGATTGCCTGTATAACCTCTCAGCAACACGCAGTCGCGGTTCCCCTGCAGACTCCCGCTTCGGGCGGAAATGTCTTTGAAACCGTGGACGAGGCGGTAGCTGCCGCCCGTACCGCGTATCGTGAGCTTGCCGGTTGTACACTTGACAAACGCGGACAGTTTATTGAGGCTATAAAACAGAAGATTCATCAAAACGTCAACCTGCTGGTGGAAATAGAGCTGGAGGAAACCGGCTTCGGGCGGTATGAGCATAAGCTGCAAAAGCATTTGGTAATGCTGGAAAAAACTCCCGGAGTGGAGAGCGTCATGCCGGAAATAGTATCCGGCGATTTGGGAATGAGCATTATCGAATACCGGGCCTTCGGTGTTGCGGCGCTAATCACGCCTTCAACAGCACCGTCAGCTACGGTCATCCACAACGCGATGTGTATGATCGCTTCGGGGAATACGGCGGTTGTCAGTCCGCATCCGGGCGCGTACCGCACATCTATCCGTGCGGCGCGGCTGGTGAACGATGCCATTGTAGAAGCGGGCGGCCCGGCGAATATCATCACTATCTTATCCTGCGCAACAATTGAAAACGCTAACACTCTAATGCGTCATGACGGTATTAACCTGATTGTCGCCACCGGCGGCCCCGATGTCGTGAAGGCGGCGTTATCCTCCGGTAAAAAGGCCATAGGAGCCGGCGCGGGCAATCCTCCTGTGCTTGTAGATGAAACCGCGGATATCCCGAAGGCCGCCAACTGCATCATCGCGGGCAACTCCAATGAGAATGGAATCAACTGTCTTGGCGAGAAAGCCGTTATTGCAGTGGCGTCGGTCGCCGACCAGTTAATGAGTGAAATGGAACGCTCCGGCGGATACCGGCTAAGAAATCCTGCCGACATCGACCGGTTGACCAAGCTTCTCACATTGGATGACGGAACTCCTAACAGAAAATTTGTGGGCAAGAACGCCAGCTTGATTCTGGGAGAGCTGGGCATTGAGGTGACAGACAGCTGCCGCTCCATTTTCTTTGAAGCTGACAGAAGCCATCCTATTGTTATGGAGGAGTATCTAATGCCTGTTCTGCCCCTGGTACGGGTGCGGGATTTCGAAGAAGGAACAGAGCTCGCCGTTAAGATTGAGGACGGCAGACGGCATACCGCTGTCATCCATTCCAAAAATATCGACCATATGGCGCGGTACGCCAAGAAGCTGGCTACGACGATCCTGGTTAAGAATGGAAGCTCCTTTAATGGCGCGGGCATTGAGGGCGAGGGTCACATGTCCTTAACACTCGCAGGGCCTACCGGTGAAGGAATAACAACTCCGAGAAGCTTTACCCGGCCCATGCGCTGCGCGCTGGTTGGTAATATCGGACTGAGGGGAGCTCTCTGATGCCCAAGGAAAGGAAGTGACGCATTGTGAAAGTGACCGGAGCTGTCGGCATTGTTGAAGTGGCGGGCCTGCCCGCCGCGATTGCCTGCGCCGACGCCGCTGTAAAAGCGGCTAATGTCACTCTCATCGGATACGAGCTAACAAACGGAGGGCCTGGGCTTGTTACGGTCAAGCTGATGGGTAATGTCAGCGCCGTACAGGCGGCGGTGGATGCCGGCGCTGCGGCGGCCGACAGGGTGACGAAAGCACACGGGAAAATTGTACTGGCACGCGCTCACGAGGACTTGGAGCCGATTTTGTTGAACCACAGCAAGGGGACGACTTACACAAAAGCGTTCCGGGAAACGCCGGCGGCGCAAGAACCGGAGCCGGAGGCAGGGGAAGAGGCGGCCGTTATACAGCCGGAGGCTTCCATTGATCCGAAACCGTCTGAACAGAAGCCGGATGCGCCTATTAAAGCCGTGCCCGTGGATGAGAAGGCCGCGGAGCACGCGGCGGAAAAGCCGAAAATCCTTGCGGAGTCTGCTCCTCTCGCAGAGGAGATAACCATATCAGAGGCTGCGCCCGTATCCCAAGAGAAGCCGAATGCAAAGTCTGAGAAGAGCGATAAGAACAAAACTCCAAGGAGCAGAAAGAAAAGTGAATAATCCGCGGCAAATTTGGGAGGTGGAAACAATATGACGGAGGCGGAGCAAGCTAAGCTGGTTCAACTGGTTATGCGCGAGTTGCAAAAAACGGCCTTGGACACCAAAGCCGGGAGAAAGCTTTTGGTGGTTTTTACCGGCGGCTTGATTGGTTTGGCCGACGCTTTGGAGCAGATAAAGCAGTTGGCGCGGGATACGTCTTTTCAGGTTGTTATGACAGATGCCGCAAAGCGGATCATTACAGCGGAGCATCTGTCTGTCATGGGAGATGTCCCGGTTTATGAGGATAAGGACATAGGGAAGCTGATTGAGCTTGTGTCTGAAGCTGATTACGTTCTGGCGCCGGTACTGACGCTTAATACGGCGGCGAAGCTTGCCGTGGGCATTGCCGACAATCTTGCCGTCAGTTGTATACTGTTTGCGTTGATAATGGGAAAACCGGTAATTGCGGCTTCGAATGCCTGTGATTTGAACGACGGACAGCATAAGTCTATGGGGCACGACAAAGCAAACCCTGTTTATCAGGGAATTTTTCAGGAAAACCTTGAGAAGCTTAGGCGAATTGGCATAACGGTCGTAAAGGCGGACGCTTTGTGCGCCGCTATAACCGGCGGTGCGGCGGTGTCCTCAGTCCGTTGCGATACCTGCTCAGGCCCGTTCCGTGACAGGGTACTGAGCGTCAGCAATTTGGCGCAGGCAAATGGAGATGCATTCTGTATCAGTAGAAACACGATTACAACCCCGTCGGCTCAGGATAAAGCGCGAGAGCTTGGAGTGGAGCTTCATATCTGCGCAAAGAAGTGAAAGGTGATGCCAAATGATAATCGCAGAGGTGGCGGGCCATGTCGTTGCTACGAAAAAAGATGACCGGCTTACCGGCAAGAAGCTGCTGGTGCTGCATCCCCACAATGGCGAAGCCTATGACCGTGGCCGGCCAATGGTGGCTATAGACGGCGTTGGAGCAGGAATTGGTGAAGTTGTCCTGGTTGTGACAGGCAGCTCCGCCCGTGAGATGTGCGATGCCCCGGGTACTCCGGTGGACGCCGCTGTTGTCGGTATCATTGATACGGTGGAAATCATGGGGTAGCGGATAATGCAGTATTTTCCGGCGGACCGATAATTATGGAAGAGGTTTCGGGCAAAAACGTAAACCTTTGCCATATCATCGCGAATCCTGACCGGCAGGTGCTTGCCTGTCTGGCCATTGAGCACTGCGCCATCGGGATCGTGTCGGTATCGCCAGGCGAGGCGGCATTTGCAGCTGCGAATTTTTTGTCCAAGGCTGCTTCGTTGGAGGTTGTGTTTATTGACCGCTATCTCGGTACGGTCCTGGTTACAGGAAGGATAGCGGCTATTGAAACAGCGTGTCGTGATTTGATGGATATGCTGGTATCGCGCCTAGAATTTGAACGAACCGCTATTACATATTCATAAGGAGATATTATGTTACGTATGCGTGTCATCAATGGGCCTGGCCCCAACATACTTGCTATGATCCTCCGCCGTTCCACCGCTCCGCCCGCAGTCAAAGAGGATCTGGAAAACAAAGCGGGGGGAGCGGTGGTGATGTTTCAAGTCCCTTACCCGGATTTGTACTACCTGGCGGACATCGCTGAAAAGGCGGGAGAGGTAACTGCCATCGAAATTCTCGGAAGCTGTCCGCATTCAGTCGGGACGATGGCGCTGTTTGGCGATGTTGCCTCGGTAAACGCCGCAGCGGACGCTGTCAAAACCGAATACGCTGAAATGAACCGGAGTGATAAGCATGCATAAAATCCTGGTAATCAATCCCGGTTCCACCTCAACCAAGGCGGCAATCTTTGAAAATGAAAAGGAACTGTACCGTGAGAACCTTCAACATTCCCCGGAAGTAATCGAGGCATTCGATGACTTATGGGGACAATTGAGTATGCGTCTGGAATGCTTGATGGGGTTTTTAGAACGCAATGGAATCCGGCCGCAGGAGCTCTCCTGTATTATGTGCCGTGGAGGACTCCTTCCTCCGGTACAGGCGGGCGCTTATCTGGTGGACGAAACCCTGCTGAACGTACAGCGCGGCAACCCGGGAGGGATTCACGCATCCAATCTCGCCGGCGCCATAGGATACGAAATTGGAAAAAAGCTTGGGATCCCTGTCTACATCTATGACCCTGTGTCTGTGGATGAAATGATTCCAATCGCGAAAATTACCGGTGTAAAGGGAGTGTACCGGAAAAGCCTTAGCCACGCGCTAAATATGCGGGCGGTGGCTCAGCGGACCGCAGTTGAGCTGGGGGGAACCTATGCGGATTACAATTTCATTGTCGCCCACTTAGGCGGAGGAATTAGCATTAGCTGCCATCAAAGGGGGCGGATGATCGATAATATCACTGACGATGAGGGCCCTTTTTCCCCGGAACGATGCGGTCTGTTACCGGGTAAGGAGATTGCGGCCCTGTGTGAGGAAATCGGCTTTGCCGCGTTTCGCAAGCTGTTAAGAGGGAAGGGCGGGTTCATATCTCATTTCGGTATCAGCGATGTGCGGGAGCTGGAAAAACGCATTGATGAAGGCGATGAGAAGGCAGGTCTGATCTATGAAGCCATGGCGTATCAGGTTGCGAAGGGAATAGGGTCTTTATCAACAGTACTGGAGGGGCAGGTCGACCGTATCATTCTCACCGGCGGCATTGCCTATTCCAATCGAATGACCGGATGGATCAGCAGGCGCGTTTCTTATTTAGCGCCGGTAGTGATCAGTCCGGGTGAAAATGAGATGGAGGCGCTAGCCCTCGGCGGTATGCGAGTCTTGGAAGGCCGGGAAAAGGCCAGTATTTGGGCGGAGGAGCAATGTAAGCATGAAGATTCTTATAGTGGGGCCGGGCAACAGCGGTAAAACCACGCTATGCCACGCGCTTGCCGGGCTACCGCTGCCGGAGGAGCCGATCCCGGCAACTCAGGGAATGAAAGGGATCGGTCGGTACATCGACACACCGGGAGCCTATATCGATAGGCCCGCATTTTATCAAAACCTATCCGTCTGCGCCCAACAGGCCGGAGCCGTGCTGTTGACTGTCGCCGCCGATCAGGAAGATTTCTTCTACCCTGAAGGGTTTGCCAGCCTATTCATCCGGCCCGTCATCGGCGCCGTCACAAAAGTGGATCTCACGGAACGTGATCTGCGCTTTGCAGTTCACAAGCTGATAGCGACGGGAGTAAAAGGACGGATTTACCATGTTTCTGCCTGGACTGGTTACGGTCTTGAAGCATTGCTGCAAGGAATGGAGCATGCATACAGGTAAATAGAATTGCATAGTTATTAGTCGAACGGCGGTTTTGAAAAAATAAAAATCAAAGCTGCCGTTTCTTTTTGAAAAATGCCGACCTGGCATAGGAAGCATATCCGTAAACGGAACAAGCTGTGATATATTTAGCCATACCACAGCTCTTTTTGCTTGACTTGCTTATTGAATCGCTATAATATTTATACTGCGTATAACTAAAGAAAGAAGGCATTTAGATTGAAAACACTATTATATGAGGGAAAGGCAAAAAAGGTATAT
>Ga0153950_1001029_pt1 | contig 12421 bp, 6 predicted proteins | sample TSNJ034MetaG_FD_104737 | JGI IMG/M metagenome (GOLD analysis project Ga0153950, IMG submission 104737) | Attine ant fungus gardens microbial communities from New Jersey, USA - TSNJ034 MetaG | ecosystem: Host-associated > Fungi > Mycelium > Unclassified | place: USA: New Jersey, Wharton State... | reverse complement strand
TGCCATTGTCGTCTTCACAACTGGCAGCTGCGAAACCGCATATACAAAGCCGGGATTCCAAAAACTCCATGCAGCTTTGGGAGATTCATCTTGTGACCACATGGCTCGCGCATCTTTCCATGCTTGACTTGACTTTAATGTTTGCATTATCTTCATTGTTTCGTTAGCAACTTCACAACCAATGGCGTGTGCAGTATATGAGTGTCCATGAAGAAGGGCAGAAGCTTTGTTATCCCCCAAAAATGCTTCAAAAATCGATTCCGATGCCAGCGTGATGGCAAGTGGAACCAAACCTCCTGTAAGGATCTTAGCATTTACTGAGATATCTGGGTGCACCCCTAATAATGGACCAGTGCTTTCCATGCCTATACGATGCAAGCCGACGAACACCTCGTCGAAGATGACGGGGAGACCCTTCCATCCCGACAATTGCCCGTCTCCTGCCTGTGAGCGGACAACGTCGATCATGATCCTCTGGAAAAGGGGATCCACGAATATCATGCCTCCAGCGCCCATTACGAGGGGTTCAAGGACAAGGGCACCGAATTTTTGACCTCGAATTTCGAGAAACCTCAATTGATCCTGGATGTAAGTACAATATGTCTCAGCTAACGAGCTCCTGAGGCGGGACTCGACATCATATATCCAAGACAAGGAGGGGGCTTGAGCAACTTCTTCACCGACAAGAGCAGACAATCCTCGTGGCAGGTCAATGGCAGGTTGCCCGTTGGTGATGCCCACGGAAGGGGGATCAAACCAAAAACCCTTAGCGTCGTGCCATTCACAGGAATATACACCTTCTGCACAGGCATCCATAGCACCGATTGTATCTCCATGGTAGCTCCCATTCAACCCAAGCACACCCAACTGCTTCTTGTCGTCGCCTACATTATTTCTGACGCAGTAGGCACGAAGGGCCATCTTGATCGCCACCTCCATCCCTGTGGATCCATTATCGGAATAGAAAGCGCGGGACGCCCATCCTTTACCTGGCCCATCTTGCACCAGCCTCTCTGCTAGATTGAGGGCAGGAAGGTGGGTAGCTTGAGGAAACATCACGTGTCCGTAACGTCCACTTGCTCTGGCCGCAGCCAGAGTAAGGAAAGGATGAGCGTGGCCCACAGTCTGAGTCCACCACGATGCTGATCCATCAAATTCTGGTGTTAGAATAGATTTGTTTTTGTCCCCTTGAGGTCTATAGACGCTGAAGAAATCTGAATGAGCACTATCGATGACAGTGACGTCGTTTTCCGAATTTGATAAGCCGTGTTGAACAAAGGGCCACCAGATCGTGTCAAGGGTACGCTTGGGCATAGACACGAGCTCTTGTATACGCTTTGAATGACACTGGTCGAGATGATCGAGGGCGGCATTGACTCCGCTTGATGAAACATCCTTTATCAGATTACCGTAATATTGTTGAGTGGATGCTCGATCAGCAAATGGGTCAGAAAATCGAAGCGGCGGAGGATCAACAGCAAAAAGAGGGACACCCTTCTCGGCAAAGTATTGCTCCAAATATTCCCAATTACGATAATAGTTTTCGCGGAAGAGGAGAACGGCATCAAGAATGTAGCCTCGCAGAAGGAGCGACTCATATGATGAGATGGTTGAAGAAATTCCTCCTAACTTTGAGTCCCCGATCAGAACAGTCGGTAGGAACAATGGTCTATAACAATCTGCTTGGGACGTTCCAGAAAGAGATGGACTGTGCACACCTGTAGCAACAGATTAGTCGCCGAAACACTGAATTTACCTAATCTGGGGTACCGCCAACATTTCCTCACCTCCAGCTGTTTCTATATAGGCATGTGCATATTGATAGTTCTGTTCAGCATATTGTTTGATGCGATTGGCAATTGAACTGATAATGGCTTCATCCGACGGAATCTATGCCGGTCACGTTACTGTATTATGTGAAGGAAGGTAATCATACCTTTACGTTGCTTCCTTTGGTCGCTTGTAGCCTCACAGCGAGATGGGGACTTAGAGGTTCATCATAGGTAAAGAGACGATCTGTGTGAACAAGATTCGATTTCGCGTAACGCTTGACATGTCTTATCTAATAATGAGTTTTCAATAGGAATCACTCCTGGGCACGCACCTATCATCAGCATCCTGAGGAGGACCCGTGCTGACAGGCTTGAGAAAGAAAACGGGGTGGTTCCGGGCAGCTGACGCACCCGCAAGCGCGGTGGTCATAACCGTCTTCCCGACATTTGTATTAGCACCAAATACTTGGTGGATTCGTAGGTTCTTGAATAGTGATGACATGTAGTCTCCACTACAACATGCAGGGTTCAAGGTGTAACGAAATCACCTGATGTTCCCACACCAAAGCCAATGAATTTAGTACTCAATCGAAGTAAGCAACAGAAATAGTTTGAGTTATTTATTTTAATCAACTCGACATAACACTGAACCATTGAAGCGGTCAATGACAAGGAAACAGGGTCCATTAAGGTGAAAAGGAGTTGCAGAGCATACAAAGAAGCGAAACGGGGATCACTGGAACAAAAAGTCCGTAGATTAATTGAAACATTCGAGAGCACTGGAGGGTGAATGAATACGTGCAATGATCTGCCAGAAGAGATATTCAGCTCTTTTTGTACTGCTGAGCCCAGGGTTCAAAATTCTTCATTGCCATGGAAGGCGTGACCCCAGACCTGGCAAAATGCAATGCCACATCCTCAACTGTAATCGGTCCGGTGAAAATAGGGAAGGAGATTAGAGAGGCAACGGTGAAGTCATTTTTCTCCAGCAGCTGTCGGTACATGCCAGGACTGGAAAACATGTCGGTGACTTGAGCGACAAAATCATTTCTGGCTGTAGCGGATTCAGTGGGCCTCATGCGCGCAACTGCCCGATTCGCGATGAGATCGGACATGAAAGGCCTGTTCTTTGAGTCCTTACGGACACCTTTAGGCCAGGAATGGGGATGTGTACAGAGATAGTCGAACCATACCTCAACACGATCATCGATACGAGGATTTGATTTGATATCAGCTTCAGGATTCATATGTGCAGATGAATAGGGATTCCTCCAGTTGATTAATATCCATTTTTGTATAGGCGTCTTCTCTTCGCGGGGGGTGGCATGAGCGTCCAAACACATCTTCTTGATGATGCTTAGAGCGGAATATCCTTCGACCGTAGATTCACCAGCGAGAGACATCAAGTCCTTCAACTCCTGAATTGTAGTCGGAAACCTGGACTGAACCTGTTGATCGCGCCTGAGTCTGAGTGCCACCATGGGACCACAGTAAGGGTCAGAGGCTGTGATGTCAGAGGAAAGTGGATTTCGAATGACTTGGGGGGACCTTTGAGAGGCGACAGAGGCGTAAGTTGCACGGGGTTTTTCGATTTGATTATTTTGCAAAGAGTGTGTTGCCATAACGTGGGGTAAAGCAGTGGCTGTGCTGTGTGAACAAGATTCCACAAAAGTCCTACTGGAAGAGCTAGGACTGCTTGAGACTAACCCAGCATCAACTGGCGAGACACAAGCCACAGGGCTGGTGGCGGGATAACCTGAGTGTGTTAAAAAAGAGCTCCACAAATTTACATAGTCATCTCTGAGGTTCGCCCATTTCATCTTAACATACTCGAGTTCTTCACTGAGCGATCGATTTTCGTCCATCATCTGGGAAATGCCTAGGCGATAACCGTCTAAGACAAGTCGCTCGGTTTCATCTCTGTGACTTTTGATCGCTTCGGTTAGAGTCGCATCCTTGAGATTCCTGGCTGCCACCACATGTTCAACGTATGTGGCGCAGGTGGAACAGGCGCCTGTATGGACCAGGCCAAATTCTGGGTTATGCTTCCACACTCCAGGGTAATTATGATCAAGGAACCTGGTAAAGTCCCATTGTTGATGACCCAGCAGCGGCCTTGGGGGATTGATGGTGGGGGGAGGGTATATCCCCGTTCCTGAGCCCCAAAGACTCCTACCGAATTGAGGGAAAGTCTCGGTGCTGGGAGGCGGAGTCTCCATTCCAGAACCGAAAGGATTGAATATGAAAGAGCGAGAAAGGAGAGAAGGCATGAGAAAAACTGATGGGGGAAACGGGGGAAATGGGAAATTAGGGTTACCAGTTCAACCGACTTAATCCACTACTTATACTACACTGTGTCGATATGTGATTATCTTTGTGTGTCCCAAATCCTTTTCCGTACTAAAACGGCATGATGCCGTTATCGTCTTGTCTATTGTTCTTCCGTCGGAGCAATACAGATCAAAACCCTGGGGCAGACACTTTCAATCTGATTGATACAATCCTTAAGCTCAAAGTCGTTGACTGAAGAAATAGAATTGTGGGATAATGCTTAGGAATGGTGGTTTGTACTTAAGTAATATTTTGTACATTCCGTTAGTTTCAAATTTTTTCGAATTAGAAAGAAAGGTTATGCTAAAATTAACATATCATCAAATCCCCTGATCTGGCCGGGAGCGATCCGCTCATAAACGGTTGGTCGATCATATGCCACTTCGGCAGTCTTAATCTGTGTCGTGGGAAAGGGTGAAAAGATGCACATGTTCAAAGACAAAAAGTCTCACCAGGATATCAGAAGTCAGTCCCTTAATCGGGGAGGCTGATGTCCTAAAACGATGCATCCTGTAGGTTGTGTGTCCGAGGGCTGCAACTACAGAATCACTTGTGTTCTGAAACTCAAGGCATCAGCAAGCGCTTTTGACACTTGAAAAATCACAATCTAACATAATAGGTTGAATCGTAAGGCCAATCTTCGCTCCCTATTGCCACAAGTGAGTGCTCGTGTTGAGAAAGCTGTGGATCCAAAAGTGCCTCCAAGGGGTGTGTAAAGATTTTTGAAACCTCCCATTCAGAACCCTTGAGTTCTCCCAACAATTCTTTCCGAGTCAGAAGGGCATACACAGGAGTGACAAGCAGTTTATGCAGTGATAGAAAAGGCTCATATATCCCAATTAGGTGAACGTCAGAACAGTTCAATGGTAATCGCACTTCTTCGAATGCTTCGCGAAACTGTTTAAAGAAATCAGAGTGTTTCTCGAAAAGATGTTGACAACGTACCGCTGTCTCTACGAGATGTTTGTCAGCTTCATCCATTCTTCCCCCAGGAAGGGCGGTCTGTCCGGCATGCGTCCGTAATCCCTTCGACCGCGTCGTGAGTAAAACACGGAGTGTTCCTTTGTCTTCATACAGTAGGACGAGAACGGCTGCTAATCTAGATCTTGGGAAGGATGAGCTAACAAATCCACGCCAAATGAGTCAAACTGAGACACTCAGCAGTGGTGACTCACGGACAGGTCAGGCAATTTCGCACTTGTAAGGAAAGCTGCTAGACGATTAATAGCAGCCCGAGATTGTTCTGTAAATAATGCCAGGACTTCATGAGCAATTGGCAATATTTTGATATCATTCATTGCAATCAATAGGTTTTAGGATCAAATGGCAGGATGAAAAGATGGATAGTATCAGTGCTATCCCGCATTTGGCAACTAAACATCATGTGAAAAAGCAGTCATCAAAACTTTAGACGGTAGAACCCGTACTACCGAATCTTCAGATTACCTTCAGATTTCGAGCTTTAGTTGGCAATTGTCAGGCTCACATTTGATACAATACACTACTCAGCTATTATACTTGAGACAAAAAATATGAATCACACAATCAAAAAGTGGCATTTTTTAAATTCAACAATTTATAGCACGATGTACATACACAGTCCGCGATAGTCTACTGACTATGGAGGTCCAGAGCCTCTGATAAATATACAAATCAAATCAAACAAAAATGAAAAACACAGAATAGAAGAGAGAAACAGGGAAAAATAGAAAAATACAAGGGAAAAGAAGCAGCATAGGGCTGGAGACGAGGTGGGTAGCAGGGCATGGCCAAATGAGCACGGTTGAAGCTTCATACGTCAGAGTTTGTGTTCGAAGAGAGGACAGATTGGGGAGGATGTTCCCGGTGTCTTTGGCTAGTTTGGGGATGGGGGCTCCTTAGGTGCGAAGGCAAATGCTGTGGAATTGGATGTAAGGAACTTTTTTTTATTTTGAGTCATCAGTTATAAAGCCAACTACTCTAAATACAAATGAGCAGGAGGCAACTGGGGGCGCGGTGGCAGACCCTGTGGCATGTGTTGTAAGCATGCCTCCTAAGTACCAACTGTGTAGTAGTAAGGAACTTAACGAGGTCGCCCAAGCACGTCAAAAAATGGCATGGACGAGGCCATTACCGATCACAGATCCTGCAGTACTTGAATTGAGCGAGGTAGAGGTAGAATAACGACTGATGATTACCGGCTCCAAACCCCGGACCACCAATTGAAGACTGAGCAAGCTAAACGGATCGTTACATTCGATCTGGAGAATATTGTTAAATCACATACAGTGCTCCTTAAGCCGCTGTGGAAAAAATGTCTTTTCCGTTTTGAGGACGTTGGTTGTTCATTAATGATCACAGTAGCTTCGTTCGTAGCGTGGAAAACCTGGTCTGTGTGAGGCACAGGTATCGGTCTATATGTACATCCTGAACTGGATGTAAGGTACTGGGGTTGGTAGTTCGGAGTCGGGATATGGGAAGAAAACTTTTCTCCTGTCAAAGCGGGAGGAGTCTTCGTGGATGAAGCTGGAAAGCCAAGGGTTTTCTCAACGTGATTAGAAGGGAACAAACCAGACCTCCCATTACACAGTCCTTCCCACCAATCCTCGTTGATCTCCTTCCGGACTTCAATGATATCACCGGGAGAAAAGAATAAATCACCCGGATTCTCGATATGAATCAGATTTTCATTGGGTAAGCTCGGTAGGGAGGACTTGCCTAGCCATGTTCATTATACAGCCCGAGCACGAAAAAGTATATGGGATTCGGATGTTGGGCTGAGACCTCTTACTGGAAAGGGACTCAGGGGGGCCGTTGTAGGAACACTTGCAATTGACGTGAGCCTGTCCAGAAGATTGTGATATTCAATATCAACCAATTGCTCTTGTGGAGCAAGAAACTCGAGGTTGGATTTGGTTTGGGAGGGGATGTGTCGTAATACTGTGGGATCCATGACGGCCAATGTCAAATCTTGAATCTAAGACAGCACCACTACTCCGAAAACACATGATCTTAAAGTGCTCAGACACTATGAACATTCAATATATACTGCGTTCCACACGATTTGCAAAGATGGGAGGAGTTCGACAGGCAGGTCTCCTCAGTCGAAACGGCGGGCCGGTCGAGATTGGGAATGAATATAGTTTTGTCAACTAAATTTTCTCCCAGGTGAATGGTGTTAGATATAGTCCCGATTTGCTTTACTCTGTGCCGGTAAGTAATCATAATGATGATAATCAACGAGCAGATGTCGTGAAAATGATAGGGAATCAAATCCTTATCAGCAAGGGACAGAAATCGAGGTATTACTATCCAAACAAATAGTGTTTTGATATCAGTTGAGTCGGGAATGACCTAAGGCGTTTATGAATCGAAGATCATGATTAGATAATTACTTGCACTAACAACCAGTGCTTTTGTCTGTTCCGCACGTGATCCTGTTCTCAATTGTGTCCGGCCCACAGTGGGCCTTTTCTCTGTAAATGTCTACCACGGAGCTTTTTACCCCACTTGTTATTCCTCAGTCTCGTGTCAACTTGACACGGAGGTCTTGTCCGTCAGATGGTTTCAATGTGGGTATCAGCTTTGTTCATGTTCTTGGCTCATCATACTCGTGGTAGTTCCCGAATTTTCGTCTTGTCAACAAAGCAACTCGCGTTTACTTCTCTGATCCATTTGAATGCCAATCTTGGCTAACATATCGGCCTTTAGCAGTAACCAACTCGAAAGGGTGGTTCGCGGCTATTAGAAAGATTGAAAATACTCATGGTGAAGCGAAGTTTGGTCGATGAAAGAAAGTCATCATCTCATTACCTACGCAGATGTTATACTTTCTACTCTTGAGCATTTGCGGCAAGCGATTCATAATGCCAATGAGGACGAACAGGTGCTCTTCTTTCCACAGCGAGACCTTACTATGCCAAGTGGAATTCCTACTATCCTCGCATTTGCCCATGATGGAACACGACTGATAGTAGGCCTCGACGTCGGGGTGATTCTTGCTTATGACACAACAATGTTGTTCTCTTCTGGCTCTGATTATGTTAATCCAATTCGCACCCGCCAATACCAAAACCTTACTGCGGCGTTGCGACAAATCGCTCCGAATCCAGGATCGGAACCTTACCTCATTGATACAATTGCAGTTGTGCTAAGTGATGGTAAAGTGGAGCTGCTGAACACTATGTTAGAGCTGTTAGGAGGCTGGTCTCCCAAGAATTCATCTGTTGGTGCAGTAGTCGGTAAGAAAATGAGGATTTGTCACTGGATCGTTGACTCATGCTCTTTCAAGTTTCGTGGTCTCCTAAGGGCAAGCACCTCGCCATTGGTTTACAAACCGGTGACACCCTGACATTTGCTCTAAACAACAAATCTACCCTGAGCAAACACATCCCTCCTGCTGCGGAGGGACGATTAATTGGTCTGAACTGGCTCAGTCCAGGTCATTCTTTCAGATTGACTTACGCGCCGCAAATTGAAAATGAAGGAGACCCAGTTCACCAAATAGTTTCATTGGACATACAGTCAAATAATTTGACTGTATTTAGCGCTACACACCCCTTTACCATGAGTGATCGTTACCAAGAAACTCATGCTCTCATTTTGCCCCACTGGGATGAAGATTCTGCTTCAGAACATAAGTCCTTGGTTGTGGTCGGTGATCGAGCATCTGTGGATTTAGAGATTTTGGGTGGCCATAATGGGCAATGGTATCAACAATCTCAAGAGAATCCCATATCATTACCTCTAGACCGGCAGACTGGAGAGACAACTCTCATGGTATTTGATGTGGATCTGACTGACTTGAGGGTTCAGACACCTATTCTATATGCTTACTTGACCGACGGTTCGTTACAAGCGTGGTATCTGGAGCATTCCAAGCCATATCCATTGATGGTCAGTACGGGTATGAATATACAAGCATCAAGCGTCTCCCAGGATGTTGTGATGGACGACAAGGTAGCAGCAAACGCTCTTTCGGAGATGCAACAAATTTCTCAGCCTATAATCAACGAAAGCTTACAATCTTTTGCAATGCCTTCGGACCCCTCTAGCCATGTTTCGCTTCCCTCAGATCCTACTTCCTTTGGTCCGCTTTCCTGGGGCGCCCCCATTGATCCTTCGGCATCGCAATCAGGCTCGGGTATCATGAGTTCAGGCAATGCATTTGCCAACGTTAATGCCCAACCCAACAATTTTTTCAACACACCTAATTTTGGCATGAACACCACGCAGTCTGCTTCTCAACCCGCCTTGCCTATAGATGAAATGATGCAGGAAACCTCCATGTCAGACAGCGCCACATCCGGTTTTAGAGGTGACGGCAGCGATGCGTTTGTTCCTACGGAGCGAATCTCCGCTTTCGGAGGTCCAATCAAGCCAGCACAAGGTTATAGTGCTTTCAGTAATCTAAACTCTGGATCGTCCGCCAACGGATCTCAAATTGCGCCCACTGTTTCAGCATTTGGTCAGCCGAGTTTTGGTCAAGCAAGTTTCGGTCAAACAGGGTTTGGGAAGCCAGTGATACCGGCTACGCAAGGTTCCGGTGGTTTTGCTGCGTTTGCCTCGGCTCCTTCAACGTTCAGCTCTGCGGCATCAGCTGTCCCTTCAACCGGTGGTTTTGCTGCCTTCGCAACTGGTGGAGCGAGTCCGTTTGGGTCGGTACTTAAGCAGACCACCGCAAGGTCACCGTTTGCGTCTGGCGAAGATGAATCAAGTTCATGGGGAAAGGGATCTCTTGTGTTCGGAAGTGCAAACAATGCCTCCAATAATACCTCCAACTTTGAGCTCAGAAAAAACACAGGAGAAAGTATATCTCAGAACCGAGTCAGAGGGCCACCTTCTGGCATTGTGTCCCCTCCATCGTCTCCGGAACTATCAAGTTCTGATTTACCCTTGGATCGAAAAAAAACTGGAACCGCTTCAAATGCTCCTGCTCCAGGCTTCCTCCAGCAGTCATCAGCGAAATTTAGTGCATTTGGACCTCTGCAAGAGTCATCGCCATTCTTCAGGAAACCCGATGCTAAAGTTCCTGCTGTTACCGTGTTTGATGATCTTGGCGCAGCAGGAGCACCCACCACCACAGTCATGTCCAGTGGTTTTGGAGCTCCCTCCCAACTCGGTCCTGCCAAACCACAGTTTGCGGGTGATCCGGCGTTTGGCATGCCACCAAAATTAGGTGTAGCTAAATCAGCTTTTGCGCCCACGACAACAACACCAACAACACTGACCAAGGCTCCGTCCAGTGGTGGATTCGATGCATTCAGTGCTGCTACCTCGGGATTCTCTGCCTTGACTGGATCGAAGTCATTTTCTGAATTATTGAAGGAAGCGAAAGATGAAGAATCATCGTCAAAGGTTGACCAAGGACCGTCAACACCAAATAAACCTAAGGCCACGACTAATCCTTTGGAAACAGTGATTATAACAACACCTCCTCCATCGACCGTCCCTAGAGAGGAAAGCACCACCCCCAAGGGTCCGCCACCCAGCGAATTAAGCACAACCCCCAAAGGCCCTCCACCCAGCGGATTAAGCACCACTCCTAAGGGCCCGCCACCCGGTGAGGAAAGCACCACCCCTAAGGGTCCACCACCTGGCGAACGCGAGACGACTTTTAGTACAGCTTCCGTGTCTTCCTTAGGATCGTTTGTTGATGTCGCTGCAGAGAAGTCTCGTGAAGGATTCGACGAAGAAGGTGACGATATACGTTCTTTCTTATCTTCAGATTTCTCGAGTGGTCCACCGACAGATGATGAAGAATCTGATGAAGAAGATGAAACTGTAGACAAGGGAAAGGCGTCTGCTGCTCCTTATAAGGAATCTCCATCGCCTACACCTCAACCAGAAGTCCCGTTAGTTGAGGTGTCTACGTCCTCTACAGTAGAGGTGCCCAATGTGCCGCCGCAAGAAGAAAGCACAACACCTCCTGGATCACCTCCGAAACACCTAAGAGTTCTTTCACATAGTTCCTCACTGACTCCTGTTTCTGTGCCTCCAAATCCAACGCCTCCTTCTCATACGATCGGATCTAATCGGTTGGATACTCGTCCTGCTCGCAGCTCACCGCTCGCTGGTGTGCCTGTTTCAGGGGCCGACGAAGAGGAGGAGGTTCAAACCCAGACTGAGAATGCCTCCAAGCCTTCTGTTGAGCTTGATTCAGCTCCGACTCAATCGTCAAAGCAAGAAGATGACGCGTCAAAATCAGCTTCAATCGTGTCGTCGGCGCCTGAGCCAGAGTCTGCGACTGAGCCCGCGAAAACGCAAGCTCCATTGGTTTCCACACCTCCCCTCGAACAAGCAGCCCCTGCTTCTTCCCAGCCCGCTGAGCCTCTTATTGCTCCAAAGCAAGAACCTTCAAGCCCTGCAGCATCTAATTTAGGCAGTATTCCCACACAAGCGCCTACACCTGCAGAAGTGCCGAAAACCGCACTCATTACATCTGCTGAACCAACCGCACAAGCGCCTGTGCTTGCAGGAGAAACGAAACCTGCACCTATTGCACCTGTTGAATCTCCCACACAAGCGCTTAAACCTGCTGATGTACAGAAAACCGCATACATTGCTGAAACACCCACACAAGCGCCTGTGCTTGCAGGAGAAATGAAACTTGCACCTATCACACCTGCTGAACCTCCTACACAAGTGCCTGTGCTTGCAGGGGAAACAAAACCTACGCCTGCTGAACCTACACCTGCTGAACCTCCTACCCAAGCGCCTGTGCTTGCAAAAGAAACTGAACCTACACCTCCCACACAAGCGCCTGTGCTTGTAGGAGCACCGAAACTCACACCCATTATACCTACTGGGCCTCCTATCTCCCAATCGCCCCCTCCACTAGTACCCAAACATCCTGTTCCTGTTCAAGCAGAAACAAGTGCGCCCAGTGCCTCTGCCAAATTGGCAGCTCAGACAGGACAGAATCAAAGTGGTACCGAATCTGTTGGTGCGAAACCTTCGGTGGAAACACCCAATCAAGCGCCCCTCCAAGCCCCCACGACCAAACCTACAACTTCATCCTCACCGCCCCTAGTGAGACTTGAAGGCTTGCAGAAAGAGTGCATGATGATTGTCAGATCGACGGAAAACGAGCTCAAAAAGGTTAGATACATTTATTTATCTAGAATTTATGACAACATAACATTGGTGACTTTAGCTGAGTGAGCTTAGCGCAAAAGTAGCTCAAAGTCGAAACCAGCTGAAAGAAGCTTCGGGGGGATCTCGGCTCAAAACAGACCTAGGTGTCCTGAGCAAATGGAGGGTTAGTGATGCCAAGACTTATGGACAGACACTGTTGCACTTCACGAAGGACCTGACTGAGATGACTGATACGCATGAAG
>Ga0153950_1001028_pt1 | contig 12423 bp, 10 predicted proteins | sample TSNJ034MetaG_FD_104737 | JGI IMG/M metagenome (GOLD analysis project Ga0153950, IMG submission 104737) | Attine ant fungus gardens microbial communities from New Jersey, USA - TSNJ034 MetaG | ecosystem: Host-associated > Fungi > Mycelium > Unclassified | place: USA: New Jersey, Wharton State... | reverse complement strand
ACTACAATGCCGGAAAATTCATGGCCAAAATATTTCTCACTTTCCAGCGATCGTTTGCCGCGAAATAATGCCAGATCACTGCCACAGATACTGCAGGCCGAAACCGCAATTTTTACGGTACCCACTGCCAGTGAGTCAATCTCCTTTGCATTATCGTACAATGCCAGTTTTCTATAATCTTCTAATACAATTCTTCTCACGGAATTCATCCTTTCTCTGTTCTGGCAGACACAGATTCTCATCTGATCTGCCCTATTTCTGTATTATTTAGCTAAAGCTGCCCCTGTGCATGTACTCGATCCTGTCGGTTTACGGATTTCGCGTAAACCGGCAAAACCGCTCATCCCAGATCGTACTTGCCATATTCTGACGCCAGCTGTGAGCCTGATGCCTGACTGAGCAGAACCGGCAGACAGGTATCCCCTGTACGTCGCTCCAAACCATGTTTGTCAAGATATCGCTGCGGAAAAGTCCTCTTTTTTCATAGTCAATGCCTCTGGCTTGCAGTCTCTTCCGAAGAGCGTCCGCAATTCGTTCATCCGCAATTTGATCATCCTCTGTCAGATTGGCAGGAATCAGATCATATTCGCCACCGCATATGAATAGCGGCAACGATGTCTTGGCAACAACAGAAGGTGCTCCATCTGACCAAAATACACAATGCAGATATTCTGAGAAATATGACGTACCACAGACAGATCATGCGTAATAAACATATAGGTCAAGTCTTTCTTTTCCTGCAAATCCTGCATCAGATTCAAGATCTGAGCCCGTATCGACACATCCAGTGCAAAAACCGGTTCATCGCAAACGACAAACGAAGGGTTCAGTACAATGGCACGGGCGACACCGATTCTCTGCTGTCTTCCTCCATCCAACTCATGGGATAAAAGTTCCAGAGGCGGGCACTGAGACCAACCGTATTCATAATCTCATCCGCCCGTTCCTCTGCTTCCTTCTTACTAAAGAGTTTTGACAGAAGCGGCGGCTCTGTTACGGTTTCGCTCACTGTCATTCTGGGATTCAGGGAAGAAAAAGGATCCTGGAAGATGATCTGCTTCTCTTCTCTGAGCTTCATAAGCTGTTTTTTGTTCACTTTGGTAATGTCCTTGCCGTTGAAACGGTGAAATACAGGTCGTTCCTGTCCGTCGACCGGGCAGACCGCCGAAAGATCAGATGGCACCGACTGTGCTGCGATACCGCGTGACCTGACCTGGTCAATCGAAGAAAACACGGTGGACATCGACGAACTGATCAATCCGGCCGGGTGTTTCGTCCTGTTGACCAATTTACCCCGGACATAGTCGGTGTTGGATATGGGTTAAAACGAACATCCTTCAGCACCGGTCCGCTGTTCTCCAACGGTTCAAACCGCACATCGTACGGATACTTGTCGTACTTCCAATCAAGCCCTACATCCCGAATCTTGACGCTCAGTACCCGCCTCAACAATGCAAGTGTCAGTTCCGATCTGACGTTTGCGCAGCTTGGGTCGTCGTATAGGTTGTTTAACTCGTTTGGATCAACCGAAAGATCATATAGCTCACACCGGTCGTCCGCATATATACTCAGCTTCATGTCACCCTTTCGGATCATGGCTCCAGGTCCGAACGAAGTGGGTAAACGCGGAGCTTTGAGAACAAGGCCTTCTATCGGGGCCCTGAGGGTAGGCGCACCCGCTCCCGCCTCGCAAAGGATCGTATCCTTACCCGAATAATCCTTGTTGTCCAGATCATTTACCCATGACCTGCCCACCATCGTTGGCGGGATATCGATGCCCAGTATGTCAAGTATAGAGGGTGTTAAATCTACTTCCTCAGTGAGCCCGTTGAAGCAGACACCCTGCCACCGACCCTCTGGCGCCACGATGATGGCTGGTATGCGCGTCAGGCAGTCGTAGAACGTCGGGTTCTTATGGGTCATTCCATAATCGCCCAGTAGTTCCCCGTGGTCAGAAAAAAACAGTATGACCGTATCCTTTTCTTTGCCCGTTTGTTTCAGGGCATCCACGATCCTGCCCACACTGTCGTCCACATACCGGACCTGGCCCATGTAATACGCAATCGTGCGTTTCATGTCCTCATCCGTGCAAAATTCCATCTCCGAGTGCGCTCTCCAGACCTCGTTCCTCTGAGGCTGTGTGTTGTCGTCATAGTTTTCATACGTTTCGGGCAGCTCAATATCGTCTGGGTCAAACATCGAGGCATACGGCTCCGGACAGCAAAACGCAGGGTGCGGATCCTGATAGTTCACCCAGGCGAAAAAGGGCTGCTTGCTGTCCTCTATGAAGGATATCGTCTCATCGGTAAGCCGTCCGGTGATGTTATACTCATCATCCTCCGCCAGCGTAAACGAAGAAAAAGAGTGTTCGTAGTCGGGATGGCCGTCGTAATTACCGACGCATATCTCGTCGAGCTCGTCCCAAACCTCCGGCAGTCTATCATAGGTGAACAGGTGGTTTTTGCCGAACATTCCAGTTCTGTACCCTTCCTGCTTGAGCGACTTGACGATATTAGGCACGCCCGGACTGATAGTGGACCAGTAGTTCCGGTGGTTGTGCTCCGAAAAATAGGTGGAAGTGGCAAAGCTGATCCGGCTCGGTCCACACAGTGGAGCCGCGCAATAACACCGGTCGAACCTTACCCCATTTTGGGCAAGGGCGTCGATGTGCTTCGTCCCAATCCCATGGTGTCCATAACATCCCAGATAATCCGCACGCATCTGATCCGGAGTGATGATCAGAAGGTTATACTTCTTTCCCGTTTCCTGCATTGTGTATTTCTCCTACTATAATGGATTTACGCTCACTTGCCTTGTAAGATTGTCAGTAATAACCGCAGGAGCGTAGCGACTAAGGCTGTTACTGACGGTGACCGCCCCCTAATGTTTGTACATTAAACATCAATCGTTGATTTCTTTTGCTCTGCAGCAGGCTACGAAATGACCGGGAGAGACTTCTTCCAGCGTCTGGGGCTCATGGCACTTGTCGCAGGCGTAGTTGCAGCGGGCTGCGAAGCGGCAGCCGGGCTTGGGGTTGACGGGGGAGACCAGCTCGCCCCGGAGCAGGATGCGCTCTTTCTTGTGCAGGATATCCGTGGAGGGAACTGCGGAGAGCAGAGCCTTGGTGTAAGGATGCAGGGGCTTCTGGAACAGCTCCTTGGAGGGGCAGGTTTCTACCAGCTGACCCAGGTACATGACGCAGATGTGGGTGGAGATGTGCCGCACAACAGACAGGTCATGGGTGATGAACATGTAGGTCAGGCCCTTTTCCTCCTGCAGGTCCTGCATCAGGTTCAGGATTTGTGCCTGAATGGACACGTCCAGAGCGGAAACAGGCTCGTCACAGACGATGAAGGAAGGGTTCAGGGCAATGGCCCGGGCGACACCGATTCTCTGCCGTCTGCCGCCATCCAGCTCGTGGGGGTAGGAGTTCCACAGACGCTCATCCAGACCGACGGTGGTCATGATCTGCTCGGCGCGCTCTTCCACCTCTTTTTTGCTGTACCGCTTGGAACGGATCAAAGGCTCCTGAACAGTTTCAGCCACAGTCATTCTGGGATTCAGGGAGGAGTAGGGGTCCTGGAAGATAATCTGCATCTGCTCCCGGAGCTGGCGCAGCTTCTTCTTGTCGACCTTGGTGATGTCCTCGCCCTTGAAGAAGATCTGGCCTTCGGTGCTCTCCAGCAGATGAATCATTGCTCTGCCAAGGGTGGACTTGCCGCAGCCGGATTCACCGACAACGCCCATGGTGGTACCCTTTTTGATGACGAAGGAAACATCGTCCACAGCGTGCAGCTTTCCACGGGGGATATCAAAGTATTTTTTGAGGTGTTTTGCCTCTACCAGTACATCAGACATAATATTTGTACCTCTCTCTTCTTATTCCGCGCCGCAGCATGCGCAGCGGACAAAATGATTGGGGCTGACTTCTACGAAGGGAATATCGCCGCTGGTGCATTTTGCTGTGCACTTGGAGCAACGGGGATGGAAGTGGCAGCCTTCGGGCAGCTTTTCGGGGTTGGTGGGCAGGCCGGGGATGGGGGTCAGGCGATCCACATCTTCTGCCATGCTGGGGATGGAGCCAAACAGGCCGATGGTGTAAGGATGGGCGGGGTGCAGGAACAAGTCTTCCTTACTGGCCAGCTCCACGATCTCACCGGCATAGATAACGGCAACAGTATCGCAGCTCTCCGCCACAATACCCAAATCGTGGGTAATCAGAATCATGGCGGTGTTCAGCTTCTTCTGCAGATCTGCGATCATGTCCATGACCTGCGCCTGAATGGTAACGTCCAGAGCGGTGGTGGGCTCGTCAGCCAGCAGTAGCTCGGGGTTACAGGCCAGCGCGATGGCGATGACTACACGCTGCTTCATGCCGCCGGAGAACTGATAGGGGAACTCGGGATAACGCTCTGCGGGAATACCGACCATTTCCAGCATTTCCATGGCTTTGTCCATGGCTTCTTTCTTGCTGCAATGCTCATGCAGGGAGATGACTTCCGCGATCTGATCACCGACGGTCATCAGGGGGTTCAGGGCAGTCATTGGGTCCTGGAAGATCATGGAGATCTTCTTGCCCCGGATCTTGCGCATCTCCTTTTCGGAGGTCTTCAGCAGATCTTCGCCATCCAGGATGATCTCGCCGCCCAGAACCTTTGCGGGGGGATCGGGCAGAATTCCCAGAATGGACTTTGCGATGGTGGTCTTACCGGCACCGGTCTCACCAACCAGGCCCAGGCTTTGGCCCCGCTTGACTTCCATGGAGACACCGTTGACAGCGTGAACCACAGCACCGGCAGAGGTGTAGACCACTTCCAAACCTTTTACGGAGAGGAGAACGTCATTATCCTTTTTCATTTCTTCAGACATTGTACTTTCCTCCTCTTAGTCTTTCAGTTTGGGATCCAGTGCGTCACGCAGACCATCGCCCAGCATATTCAAGGACAGGACACACAACATGATGGTGATGCCGGGGAACATAACCATGTGGGGGTAGTTTCGGATGTAGTTTCTGCCGGCACTCAGCATGGCGCCCCATTCAGGGTTGGGGGGCTGAACGCCCAGACCGATAAAGCTCAGGTTGGACGCGGACAGAATGTTGGTGGCAACGCCCATGGTGATCTGGACGATCAGGGGAGCCAGAGCGTTGGGAAGAATGTGCTTGATGATGATCTGGGGAACGGTGCAGTTAATGGCGGTGGCGGCTTCCAGGTATTCCATCTTGCGGATGTTCAGGACGGAAGCACGGGCCATACGGACGTAGCCCGGTATGCCGCTGATGGTAATGGAGATGATACAGTTATCGATGCCGGCACCCAGAACGGCGCACACGGCAATGGCCATGATCAGAGGCGGCAGGGCCTGGAAGATGTCCATCAGACGCATGACGACGGAATCGATTTTGCCGCCGAAGTAACCGCAAACGGAACCCAGCGCGATACCGATAACGGAGGAGAAGGCAACGGAGATCAGGCCGATGCGCAGGGAATCTCTACTGCCGACCATCAGACGGCTAAGGATATCACGGCCTAGTTCGTCGGTGCCGAAGGGATGCTCCAGACTGGGTGAGGCAAAGTTATTGAACAGGTCCGTCTGGGTCTCGTCGTAGGGAGCGACATAAGGAGCGATCAGAGCCATGATCAGCACCATCAGCAGGATGATCAGACCAGCTATAGCAGTTTTGTTCTTTTTCAGCCGGCGCAGGGTGATGATAGTCATGGACTCTTTTTTGCTGCGCTTAACAGTTTCTTTCTGTACAGACATAATTAACCTCCATCGCTGAACTGTGCCCGGATGCGGGGATTGACCCAGGCATAGAGAATGTCGACCAGCAGCATAACCAGACTGAATACCACGGAAATGAAGATGACCGCACTCTGGATGCAGGGATAGTCACGGGATTTAATGGCGGTGACCATGTAGGTGCCGAGGCCGGGAATGGAGAACACGGTCTCGGAAACCAGGGTGCCGCAGAGCAGCAGGCCGAAGACGGAACCGGCCTGGGTGATGACGGGAATCAGGGCATTGCGCAGGGCGTGCTTATAGATGACAGCGCGCTCGGACTGGCCCTTGGCCCGGGCGGTGGTGATGTAGTCGGCCCGGATAACCTCCAGCATGCTGGAGCGGGTCTGACGCGCCATGCTGGCGATACCGCCCATGGAGACAGCCAGACAGGGCATAATATAATGTTTGAAACTGCCAACACCGCTGGGAGGCAACCAACGAAGATTCAATGCAAAGATGATGGAAAGCATCAGGCCAAACCAGAAGGTGGGCATGGAGACACCCAGCAGCGCCACGGACATGGATGCGTTATCCTTCCATGTGTTGCGGTTGACGGCTGCGACGATTCCCAGGGGGATGCCGAAGCTCAGAGCAAAAACCATACTCAGCAAAGCAATGCGCAGGGAATAGCTAAAGCGCTGGAGAATGTCCATCCGGACATCTCTGCCGGTGATGTAGGAGGTACCAAAATCGAATTCAGTGACAATGCCCTTGATATACTTAAAGAAGCGGGTCAGAAAGGGCTCATTCAGGCCCAGCTTTTCAGTCAGGGCGGCAATCTCTTCCGGGGTGCCGTTGCCGCCCAGAATGATGGCGGCGGGATCGCCGGGGGTGAAGGACATGAAGGCGAAGATCAGGAATGCAACGCCCAGGATCACGGGGATCATGAGCAAAAGTCGTTTTAAAATATATTTAGCCATAGAATTACCTCCTTGCTAACAAATTTACTACGAAAAGGCGGAAGCTCTGTTTCGTAAAAACAGAGGTGGGTGCGGGGAGGGGAACTCCCCGCACTCTTAATATTACACAAAATTAACAAAATTAGTCATTTCTGGCGTGATTGTTAAAGGTGCTCATGTTGGGGTAGAAGGTGATACCCAGAGCAATGACGGGTTCTACAATGGAATCTACATGGACAAAGTTGTTCAGAGTGTAGTTGTAGGGATACAGGGCCGCGGTTTCCATGATGTAATCATGCAGAGTGGCAACGGACTCGTCATTGTGGGTGTCGATGTCCAGAGCGGTGTCCAGCAGCTCCTGGAGCTTGTCGTCGCTCTGGAACAGAACGTTCTTGCCGGTGGTAGGGTTCTGATTCAGATTCCACTTCCAGCCGCAGATCATATAAGGAGTGTTGCTATTGGCAACCTGGCACAGATACAGGTCAAACGCGGTGGGATCCAGACGGTAGGTCTGATACAGAGCGTTTTCGTAGCAGAGAATCTCTACTTCGATGCCGATCTGGGCCAGGTAAGCCTGGATGATCTCGCTGGTGGAGCGGTACTCGTGCATGTCCTTGGCCATCAGGCGAACCTTCAGACCGCCGTTGGGGTAGCCGGCTTCGGCCATCAGCTCCTTGGCCTTTTCTACGTCATAAGGGTAAGGCAGCTCGTCCTTCCAGGACTGAACGTAGTCCAGAACGAGGCCGCTTTCGGGCTCGGGAACGCTCAGGCAGGTGGCAACGCCGCCCTTGCCGTCATACACGCCCTGCAGGATGGCAGCAGGGTCGATGGCATAGCAGACAGCCTGTCGCAGCAGAGGATTGGAGAAGACGTTGCTTTCGTCACAGTTGAAGCCAACGCAGCGGACCTGAACGAAGACAGTGTCCACGATGCCAAAGCCCTCTCTGTCAACGAAAGCATCGGCATCCTTGGAAGAGACATTGTAGGCAAAGTCAACGCCGCCTGTCTCCAGCTCGACGGCGACCTGGGAGGGCTCAGCGATGAACTTGACCTCGATCTCGTCACAGTTCTGGTTATTGAAGCCCTTGTCCTTGGCCCAGTAGTTTTCGTTCTTCAAGAAGGTAATGGAAGCGCCGGGGAGCCACTCGCTGATGTAGTAGGGGCCGGTGCCAACAGGATCGGAGGAGAAGCCGGTCTTGCTGGCTTCGTAGGTCTTTTGGGAAACGATGTCACAAGAGGTGACACATTTTTCAAAGGCACCCAGCAGGTCAGGCTGAATGATGATGTCGACGGTATAGTCGTCCACCACTTCAAAGCGCTGAACTTCGCCCATGGAGTTGGTGCGCTCACCGTTCTTGATGATGGTGTTGATGCAGAAAGCGACGTCGCTGGCGGTGACGTGTTCACCGGCATAGTCATAGATATCATCGTGGATGGTGACACGGTAGACACCCTCTTCAATGCGCTCGTAGCCGGTAGCCAGAACAGGAGTCAGGCCGTCAGCGGCGTCGAAAATCCGGAAGAGCCGCTCATAGAAATAAACAGAATAGGTGTCACGGACGGAGTTATCTGCATTAAAGGGCAGATAGTTGCCGGGGTCGGAAGCACCGGCGATGACGACCTTGGTGTAATCATTGGAGCCGTTGCCGGAGGGTGCGGGTGCGGAGCCACCGCATGCTGCCATGGACAGGCACACGACAAGGGTGCACAACAGGGCCAATACGCGTTTTGTTGTCTTTTTCATTGTTGTTTCTCCTTTCGGTTTTTACAGGGGGTTGCGGATTCTTGCTGGGCTTTGCTGAAATCGCGATTCTTTACCTTCCTACAGCTTAAACAAACCGAATGTGGTTTTCTCCCTGTAGGATGACTTTCCATAATACCCTGGCGGGGCGGGCACATGACGCTTTGGGTTTTCGTGGGAACGTTTTCACGAAACTCCAAAAATAAAATCAACCTGATATTGGGGATGATTGTGTGGCGCAGTTTATTCGTGCTGTTTACACCTACTATTCTATCATCAAATTTCAGAAATGCAATTATCAAAGTTCAACAATATTTAACATCGAATTTATACTTTTTGCACAATACACCTGCTGGATTCCATTTTGTGGCATAAAACAAAACAATGATACCTGAACACGCTCTAAAAAGATTATTTTATGAAAATGTTATCGCAAGCATTCTTTCCATTGACTTTCTTACATGAAAATGTTACCATTAAAACACAATGAACGAAGAAAAACGGGGTGATTTCATGGCCAACATCCATGATGTAGCAAAAGAAGCTGGTGTTTCCATATCCACGGTATCACGTGTGATTCAGGGAGCATCCAATGTTCTGCCCGAAACCAGAGCCAGAATTGAGGAAGCAATCCAGAAACTGGATTACCACCCTAACAGGCTCGCGCAGCAGTTTCGTGCTCAACAAACAAAAATGATCCTGGTGATCTTTCCGGAAATCGGAAATCCCTTCTTTGCGGAGATTCTGTCCGGAATTGAAAATGTCGCAGACAAAAACAACTATACCATTTTGCTGGTAGACTCCCATGGTGACCACTCCATTGAGTCCAAATGCTATGATATGCTTTCCCAGAAGCTGGTAGATGGTATTATCACCTTCTCCATTGGAATTCCCAAAGATGAACTGAAGCAACTCACCACACAGTATCCAATTGTGATCGGTATCCGGGACTTTGCGGATAACACGGTGCCCAATGTTACCATCGATAATATTAAGGCAATTAAGGATATTACCAGCTATATGCTGAATTTGGGGCACAAAAAAATCTGTTATCTCGCCGGTTCGGCAGATGTCCCCATTTATCAGGACCGTATCAACGGTTATCTGGGAACCCTGAAAGAACGGGGCCTATCCGTGGACCGGAACCTGATTGTCAACTGCATTCCCAGTGTCCAGGGAGGATACGATGCCGTTTCTTCTCTGCTCCGGGATCGGGATTGTAAATTCAGCGCGGTTGTTGCCAGCGGCGATACCATGGCCATCGGCGCTATCCGCGCCCTGAACGATTTCGGAAAGAAGGTTCCGGAGGATGTGGCCGTTTCCGGCTTCGACGATGTAGAGCTAGCCGCTCTGTTCAGCCCCGCCCTTACCACCGTACGACAGCCCAAGCATCAGATTGGTGTACGAACCGCCGAAAAACTGCTGGATCTCATTGCCGGAAAGACCCAGGTAGCCAGCCGGGATGTGCTGAACTATGAATTGGTAATCCGTGAAAGCTCCGGTGACTTTGTCGGTAACCGCAATCTGTAAGCCTAAATTCGAAACACCCTTTGTCCAGAAAACAGGCATAGGGTGTTTTCTTGCTCTCAAAAACTGGAAATCTGCGCATTTTGGTTATACATCGCATGAAAACGTTTCTGTATATTTTTGATTTTGTTCGGAATGTCGATAATACTCTAATTACTTTGTTGAAATACACCATTGACACGTTTTTACACGCCGTTTATAATAAAGCAAAAGCGTCATGTAAACGTTCCCACGATTCAATGGATAATCCATAGTGTCACCAAGTGAGGTCTGCTGCTGAAAGGAGAAAGCATATGAAAGATACGTATCAAATCACGAAATTGCCGGAGCTTACTGCGGATAACCTGGAAAAGGTCATGTCAGAGCGCATCTCCGCCACCAAAAACAGCAATACGGTCATCCCCATGCTGTGGCAGGGACTACTGGAGCTTCCGGTTCTGGTGAATGGTCAGGAGCGGACCGCAAAATATTACATTTCTCAGGATACCCCCCAGGGTACCGCACTGGTGATCCTGAATGTGCCGGAAGGAAAGCAGACCATTCCATTCTTAAAAGAAAGCGGCTGGATGGACAAGGCCGATGCCGAGCACTTCTGCCTGTTCGTCGCGGAACCCGCTGCCGACAAGTGGGGAACTCCGGAAGAGGAAGAGCCCTATCTGAAGGCCGCCGTGAGTGCCGCCAAGCTGGGCCGCTACATTCTGGCTGCTTTCTCCCCCTATATCGTCGGTTACGGCGCCATTGGTGTGATCCTGCATAAGATCGCCATGGAGGATCCCCTGCACACTGCCGCTGCCGCGTTTCTGGACGCAGGCAGCGTAGAGGATGACTACCGCAGGGAATATGAAACCAAGAGCTATATCATTCCCGACCCCTATAATCCTGCCGCAGAAACCCTGTGTGCTCCCTATCGGAACATCCCCATTCCTGTCTGGTTCGCGTCCGAGACCATCGATGCCCGGACTGAGACCATGATCGGTTATTGGATGAACGCAGAAAAGGCCGGTGAACCTCAAAAAGACGAAATCTACGGCACCGTGTATCCCCAGAACGACGAGACGGAATATACCCCGGAAGGAAGCATCCTGAAGGTGGCCGTTCAGGAAAAGAGCTACGACTACGCCAGCCCTGCTACCACCGATGCCATTTACAATTTCCTGAAACAGTATTACCGCTATGGCATGGGCCCTCTGTCCAACATGATCAGCCTCCGGTCTGAGGCGGAAGATATTGGTGCGGAGCACCGCCACTTCACCGATTCCAACGGAATCGACCGGGAATATCTGGTCTATGTTCCCAAGGCATACCGAGACGGCGACAAGAAGCGGCCTATGGTGCTGGCCTATCACGGCGCTTCCCAGTCTATGCGGAACATGATGGCCAACGGTATGTGGTACAAGCTTGCCGATCAGGAAGGCATCATCATTGTCTATCCTGAAAGCGGCCTGACACCGATGCACAACGAACTGAGTTACGGCATTGCCTTTGCCTACCGTCCCTTGTGGGCCTTCTTTGATGAGGATGTGGCTTACACGGATAAAGCCTATGCCAATGAGCTGATGGATCGTGTGATTGCCGAGTTCCCCGTAGATGAAAGCCGGATCTATGTTACCGGTCACTCTATGGGCTGCATGATGACGAATTTCCTTGGCAGTACCGACCTGTCCGACCGGTTTGCGGCTGTGGGTGCCACCTCCGGCCGTCTGCAGATCAGAGAACATACCGGCACCAACCCCCTCCCCGCCTTTATGACCGTCGGTCAGTTCGAGCTGTGGAACTACCTGATCTCCCAGGACAATCCCGTTACTGCCCAGATCGATATGTGGCTAGTGCGCAACGGTTTCGCCACAGAAGAAACCGTCCGGGATGTGCGGATGAATCGCGCTACTGAAATTTACAAAGAAGGCCGCTACAAAAACTACGTCTGGAAGGATGCGGATGGTACTCCCTGGGTTCGTTACGCCTGGGTCTCCATGAAGCATCATGTACACACCTACGACGAAAGCTGCACTTTCTGGAACCAGTGGTTCAGCAGATGGCATATCGGTGCGGACGGGAAGCGTCACTATGAATAATAGAATATCTCCCAGACCCGATATGACTGGGTCTGGAGCAATCATTCATCAAATGGATTTTGAATAAAGATAACAGCCGCTGCCGCGAAGGCATGTCGGTCTAAGGAAGGAGTAACAATATGAGAAGAGTTGCTTTGGTTGACTATGGCAAGCTGGAGCTGCAGGATAACCGAGAGGGCATTTCCACTGTCCAACTGCTGAAGAATTATGAAGAGCTCTTGCGGCACATAAAGCAGCGTTTGCCGGAAACGAAAGCTTATATGATGGCCTACTATCTCGGCAATGAAGCTATCCTGTATGCGGGCAGAGAAACCGGCACCCGCACCAACGCGGCGATGACGCGGTGTTTTTCCTGGTAGGCTTTGTTGCCCTGCTGAATCTGCTGCAATGGACTTACGGT
>Ga0153950_1001022_pt1 | contig 12471 bp, 15 predicted proteins | sample TSNJ034MetaG_FD_104737 | JGI IMG/M metagenome (GOLD analysis project Ga0153950, IMG submission 104737) | Attine ant fungus gardens microbial communities from New Jersey, USA - TSNJ034 MetaG | ecosystem: Host-associated > Fungi > Mycelium > Unclassified | place: USA: New Jersey, Wharton State... | reverse complement strand
CTGGTGGGCGACAACGGGCAGCACGACGAGGCGATCTACTCGGAGTTCGCGCAGCGGCATCCAGAGAACGTGGCGGCGGTGGCCATCCGGCAGCTCTCCGTGGGTGAGGCGGTGCTGGCCGGCGGCCACACACCGGATGTGGATCATTCCGGCTCGGCGATCCCCTGGGTCTACGCGCCGGACGGCGCCGGGCTGGCCGAGCAGCTCAAGAAGATCGGCCTGCTCTGAGACCGTGCCGGGGCTGAGACCCACCCGGGCAGTCCCGGGGCTCCCCTATTCGCTCACCAGCTGAGCCACCGGCTCCACACCGGCCACACGCACCTCACCGCTCGTGGCGTCCCAGGACAGGGTGTGCACGGAGCAATTGGTGATGGTGGAGTAGTCGTAGGCATCGCCCACCAGGGTGCGCAGCACCATCGCGATCCAGCCGCCGTGGGACACCACGGCGACCTCCTCGCCATCGAAGGCAGCGGCCAGGTCCTCCAGCGCGCCGAAGGCCCGCGCACGCAATTCCTCATCGCTCTCCCGGCCCGGGATCTGCTCGCGCACCGGGAAAAGGCGCTTGACGTCGTCGTCGTGCATTCCCTCGGCCTCACCGAAGTGGCGCTCCATGAGGCGCGCGTCGATGGCGGGGGCCGCGAGGCCCTGGGCCTCAGCGATGGCCAGGCCCGTGGCCTGGGCGCGGCCCAGCGTCGAGGTGACGACGGCGGCCAGGGGCACCTCGCGCAGCGCTTCGGCCACTCCGGCGGCCTGCTCCACACCGGTCTGGTTCAGCGGAATATCGGTCTGCCCCTGGTAGCGGCGCTGCACGTTCCAGTCCGTCTGGCCGTGTCGGACGAGGTGCAGGGTGCTTGCCATGGGATGCCTTCCGGAGCGGGGTGGGATTGACTCCATTGTCCCAAAATCGCGGCCCGGCCGCGGCTGGCGCGCGTGTGCGCAGCTCAACCGCTGGTTTTCGCACGGTGCGCGCGGACCTTGTGGCGGTTTCCGCAGCGCTGCATGGAGCACCAGCGGCGTGCATTGGTGCGGCTGCCGTCGTGGAAGATCAGGGCGCAATCGTCCGCGCCACAGCGTCGGATGCGCTCCGGGGTGCCGAGGACGGTGACGGCGTCCCGTGCGACGGCGGCCAGCAGCAGGGCGGCGGACGGCACCGGGGCGGGCACGGTTCCGCCGGGAAGCCAGGGAGCGGGGGTCAGTCCCCTGGCGAAGCGGTTGAGCGTGTCGATGGACGTCGGCGGCGCCTCCGTTCCGTCGGCGGCGGCGCGGGCGAGGTCCCAGACCGCCGCACGCAGGGCGAGAGCCTCGGCGAGGTCGCGCGGGGAAACCAGGGGACCGGCGCCCCCCGGGACGGGGAACCGCCCGGCGAACCAGGCCTCAAGATCCACGGGGCCGCGCAGGTGTTCCCAGGCGGGCACTCCATAGCCGTAGTCGCCGGTGTAGCCGAAGTCCAGAGCGAGTGAGCCGGAGTCGAAGAACCAGCGTGTCCCTTCGGAGGAGTGCATCCATTGACCGGATTTCATGTAACTACTATAACTGGTTACATGAACACCTCACGCGGATCAACCAAGGACGCCGGCTGGGAGATGGGCGCCAGGAAGACTTTTCCCGTGCCACTCGGCCAAGCCTGGGAATTCCTCACCGGCCCAGGCCTGGAGCTCTGGCTGGGAACACTCGATCCCGCAGACCTCACCACGGTGAGCGGGAGCTACCTGACCGGAGAGGGGACGCGCGGTGAACTCCGCAGCAGGACGGAGAACAAGGTGCTGCGGCTGACCTGGCAGCCCTCCGGGGCACCCTCGGATTCCACCGTGCAGCTCAGGGTCCTTCCGGCGCGGAGCGGCACCACCATCTCCTTCCACCACGAGCGGCTCACAGGGCCGGCCGAGCGCGAGTCCATGCTGGCTCACTGGAGGAAGGTCCTGGACGCCATCGGGGCGAAGCTGAGCTGACCCTCTCCCGCCAGGCCTCCACACCATCAGGAGCAGGCACCTTCAGACGGGAGGCCTCATGAGGGGCGGATTCAGCACCGCACGACCCCCGGAGCCCTCTTTCACCACGGCCTCCGGCGCCAGGCGGTAGAGTGCAGCGGGCCGCCCGGCCTCGCCGGAGGAGTACGTCCCGGTCTCCTCCAGGAATCCGGCGGCACCCGTGGCCTTGCGGTGGAAGTTGCGCGGATCCAGACGGACGCCCCACACCGCCTCATAGACCCCGCGCAATTGAGCGACGGTGAACTCGCCGCCACAGAACGCCGCCCCTAAGGGCGAATACTCCAGCTTGGACCGCGCCCGCTCCACACCATCGGCCAGGATCCGCGCATGGTCGAAGGCCAGGCCGTCAGGATCCGCCAGCACTTTCTCCACGGGAAGCCAGAGGGCCTCACTCGCATCGCCGCCGCCCGCCACCACCGGGAAGTCAGGCGCGAGCACCAGGTGGGCCACGGTCAGGACGTCACCCCGGGGGTCGCGCCCCGCGGGCCCATAGCTGGCCAATTGCTCCAGATGCCCGGGGAGTGAGCTCACGCCGGTCTCCTCGGCCAGTTCCCGGCGGGCCGCGTCCGGGAGCCGCTCCCCCGGCAGGACGAATCCTCCGGGGAGCGCCAGGCGGTCCTTGAAGGGCTCCAGGAGACGGCGGATCAACAAGACGTTCAGGGCACCTTCGCGCACGGTGAGCGCAACGATGTCCACCGTCACCGGGAAAGGCTGGAAAGCCGAGAGGGCATCGGGCAGCCGGGTCATCATGTCCACATCCTAGCATTTATCGTCACCTTGACATTAATGCCGGAATCGCCCTAGAGTGCAGTTATCGTCAATTTGACGATAACTGCTGAAGGAGCGAGGACATGACAACCATCAAGAGCTACCCCTGGATCAACCACTTCCTGGGCAGCCCCACCGGATACGTGGTCCACGTTCAAGGCGGCCAGGTCCGCCACCAGGGTGTGGGCCAGGCCTTCTGGTTCCGGCCCGGCAACTCGGTGCTCAGCGAGATCCCCGTGGAAGACCGCGAGCTCCCCACGCTGTTCCACGCGCTGACCCGGGACCACCAGGATGTCAGCGTCCAGGCGAACGTCACCTACCGCTTCACGGACCCGGTGATCGCCAGCGCCAGGCTGGACTTCGCCCTCAAGAAGAGGGACGAGGCGCAGGCCACCGGCGCCCAGCAGGTGGAGACCATCATCGGCCAGCTCTGCCAAGCCGCCGCGAACGACCACCTGGGAAGCTTCACCCTGGCCGAGGCCCTGGGCAACGGGGCCATGCAATTGCGGGAGGTCCTGCTGAGCACCCTGGCCCAGGACCTGCGGCTCCAGGACACCGGGATCGCGGTCCTCGGGGTCCACGTCCTGGCCGTCCGGCCCGAAGCGGAGGTGGAGCGCGCCCTGCAGACCCCCGTCCGGGAGCAGCTCCAGGCCGAAGCGGACCGTGCCACCTTCGAACGGCGCGCCCTCGCCGTCGAACGTGAACGTGCCATCGCGGAGAACGAACTGGCCAACCAGATCGAGCTCGCCGCCCGGCGCGAGAACCTCGTGGCGCAGGAGGGCGCCAACGCCCGGCGTGAAGCGGAGGAACGTGCCGCGGCCGCCGCCATCGAAGCACGGGCCGCCGCCGAGCGCGGCGCGGTGGGCGCGGAGGCCGAAGCTGGCAGGATCAGGATGGTGGGTGAAGCCGAGGCGGCCCGTGAGAAGGCCACCATGGACACCTACCGGGACCTGGACCAGGGCATCCTGCTCGCCCTGGCCCTGAAGGAGGCTGCGGCCAACCTGCCCGGCATCCAGAACCTGACCATCACGCCGGACATGCTCGGAACCGCGCTGGCGGCCCTGACCGCCGCGAAGAAGTAGAACGCCAGAAAGGACGCGATCATGGCCAATCCCCGTATGGTCCTGGTCCACCGCCGGACCGAGCTTGAAGAGCTCCTGGACCGGCACGGAACCCGTGGACAGGTGGAGTTCTTCCTCAAGGTCCGCAACCGCGGTCTGACCGAGGTCCAGGCCGCGCACGACACCCTCACGGAAGCACGCGCCGCGCTGCGCCAGGCGGCACCGGCCGGCTGGCGCACCGGCGAGGTGGAGCGCGCAGACCTCAGCCGTTTCCTGATGGCGCCGGATGACGTCGTGGTGGTGGTCGGGCAGGACGGCCTGGTGGCCAACACGGCGAAATACCTCGCTGGACAGCCCGTGATCGGCGTCAATGCGGAACCGGGCCGGAATCCCGGCATCCTGGTCCGGCACAGCCCACGGCAGGCCGCCGCTCTGCTGGCCCGAGCGGCGGCCGGGAGTCCGGGCGCCTGGGGTCTGGCCCAGGAACGGCTGTCCATGGTGACCGCGCGGACGGACGACGGGCAGGAGCTCTCAGCGCTCAATGAGGTGTTCCTGGGTCATGCCTCACACCAATCGGCGTGCTATGAACTGCGCACCGCGGATGGACAGCGGGAGCGGCAGTCCTCTTCCGGCCTCATCGTCTCCACGGGGACGGGGGCCACCGGATGGTGCGCGTCGATTGCCGGGGAACGCGGCGGGCGGCTGCTTCCGGCCCCCACTGACGCCCAGCTGGCCTGGTTCGTCCGCGAAGCCTGGCCGTCCCCTCTGACCGGGGCGAGCCTGACCGAGGGGGTTCTCCAGCCCGGCGAGATCCTGTCCGCCACCGTGGCCTCAGAACAGCTGGTGGTGTTCGGTGACGGCATGGAGGACGACCGGCTGACCCTGACCTGGGGTCAGGAGGTTCTGGTGGGTCTGGCCCCGGCGCCCCTGAATCTGGTGGCGGGCTGAACCTGGTCACGCCCCGAAGGACGATCGTGATGCAATCGTCATCGCCGGGTGGGACGCGGCCACCGAGAATGAGGTCATGGGGACACACGGCGATCCGGCCAGGCGCATCTGGCGCCTCTTCAACGTGGGCATCCTGGGACTGGCGGTGCTGCTGGCGGCGGGGCTCTTCGGCCTGATGGCGCTCAATGGGCAGCGCTTTCCACCCACCGCACCCTGTTCACCAGCGCCGTTCCATCTCAGCAGCACCACGGTGCACCCCGGGGACACCCTCACGGTGGAGGCTCCCGATACGGAGTGCCATCCCCATTACGGGCAGAACGCCCAGGTGGAGGTCCAGCTGCTGGGTGCCGGCGCCGCGTCCCGCGTCCGGATGCTCGCCCCGATGAACGACGACGGCGGCTTCAGCGCCGTCCTGAACGTCCCGGCGAGCGCGGCGCCGGGTGAGTACACGGTCAGCGCCGCTCCCCAGGGCATCGACACCTGCTTCGACTCCATCCATGTCCAGGGCTCAGCACGGAGTGGTTCCGGTGGCCTCGGCGCCGCCGCGTTGAGTGTCACGACCGGACCGCTCCCGCAGGACCCGCGCGCCTCACCGTCCGGGCGCGGAACCCGGGACGCCGCCGGTGTTCCGCTGGCCAGCTGCGCTCTCCCGCAGACGCCGCTCACCGTCGTCGCGCGCTGAGCCCGCCCCCCGGCCGGTGATCGGCCGGGTGCCGCCTCCAGGACTTCGCTCCGGTGGATTCGGCAACACGTCCGGGAGGTCAGGAGGTGATGCGGACATTCTTCGCGAGCGTCTTGAACCTGACCCCGTCGGCCTGGAGCACGGTGATCGTGACCGCGCCGGTCTTGCTGGTGTTGATGTCCTGCACGATCCCGGCCTTGCCTGCATGGGTGCCCGCGACGACTTCGCAGTGCCGGCCGTTCTCCACGGGTGCGGTTTCCTCGCTCATGCGCCCATGATACTGAGCCGGGATCTGCGTGGCCGGGCTGGTCCTCGGGGCAACGGGATCCTCTGATTAGGCTGGGGTCATGAGCCGAGCGACCCTGGAGACCCCCCTGCCCCGAAGGATCCTGTTCTATGGCGTCACCGGAACGGGAAAGTCGACGGCGGCGGCCCGGCTCAGCAGGATCACCGGAATCCCGTGGCATTCCGTGGACGATGAGATCGGCTGGCTCCCCGCGTCGGAAGCGTCCTGGACCAATCGCAGCGCCGAGGACATGCGGGCCATCGCGGAGGACATCGCAGGCCGGGAGGAGTGGATCCTGGACAGCGTGTATCACCAGTTCCGGGACCTCGTGCTGGACCGGACGGACCTGGTGGTGGGGCTGGACTATTCGCGCCCGGTCTCGCTGGGCCGGCTGCTGCGCCGGACCTTCCTGCGTCTCATGGACCGGCGGCCGGCATGCAACGGGAATGTCGAGGGCCTGAGGCAGACATTCTCCAGGGACTCCATCCTGCTCTGGCACTTCCGCACGTTTTCCAGCAAGCGCTCCCGGATCCGGGCCTGGGCCGCGGATCCTGCGGCGCCGCCGGTCCTGGTGTTCCGGAAGGCGGCCGAGCTGGACGCCTGGCTGGAATCCCTCGCGGCCCGCGGGCCTCAGACCGGTTCGGAGACCCGCGGCGGCAGATAAAACAGCCCTGACACCGCCACGAAACACTCCGGTAATTCCCGGCTGGGATGGTGGAGGGGTGGAAATCATGATCGAACGCGTCCGTCTCAAGACCCCTGCCCTGGAAGACTTCCTGACCACCCACCAGGCCGAGCTCGCCCAGACCGCTCCGGCGGAGAGCTGCCACGCCCTGGACGTCGACTCGCTCCTGCACCCCACCATCCGCCTGTTCACCGCTCATCTGGGGCGGGAGCTGATCAGCACGGGCGCGCTCAAGGAACTGGGCGACGGACATGAGGAGCTCAAGTCCATGCGCACCCATCCGGACTACCGGGGGCGGGGTGTGGCCCGGCGGATGCTGGACTTCCTCCTGGAGGACGCGTGGCGTCGCGGCGTCTCCCGGGTCTCCCTGGAGACCGGCAGCATGGACTACTTCGAACCCGCCCGGGCCCTGTACCGGCAGTCGGGATTCCGGGAATGCCGTCCGTTCGGCGACTACGCCGAGGACCCTCACAGCGTGTTCATGACCCGGGCGCTCACGGGTCAGTCAGTGCTGGCCGTCCCGGCCTGAGCGAAAGCCCCCTGCCGACTGCCCGCGGTGGTTCGGGCGGCTAGGCCTCACCGCGCCAGAGCCGATGCCACCAGCGGCGGCCGGGTTCCGGCGTCGTCGGCTCCTCCGGGGGCACGACGGCGGCACGGCGTGCCCGCCAGCGTTCCACTTGGGCTTCGACGTCCCGAGTGGGGGTCACCACGGGCGGGCCGCCCTGGAGCTGCCGCCTGGCGCTGATGACCCGGCGGTTGAACTCCTCCAGAGCCTCCCGTACCTGGCGTTCACCGGGCAGGGCGTCCAGGGTGGAATCGAGTTCGCGGTCCGCGGTGCGCAGGAGGATGGCTTCCGGGGCCAGACCGCTCAGGTTCTCACGCCGGATGAGGCCCTTGAGCCACCAGTCGGGGTCGTAGCCGCCGTCCAGGCCGGGGATGGGTTTCCCGGCGTACTGGAGGTTCTCGAACTTCCCCTGGGCCATGGCTTCGCGGACCAGGTAGTCGGCGCGGGCCGCGGTGTTCACCTGCGCCCGCTTCTCCCGCAGGGCCTCCTGCTCGGCCTCGTGGGCCCGTTCCTCCTCGGTCAGCGGGGCGCCGTCCGCTCCGGCACGCAGGACCGCGGCCCGTTCCAATCGGGCCTCAAGCGCATTCCGGCGGGGAGCACTGGCAGGCATGGTTCTACGGTACTTCCTGGAGCAATTCCACGGTCACCTCGGGTTCGCTGGCGAGGGTGGCATGGATGGTGCAATGGCGGCTGGCCCGCAGAAGGGCCTGCCGCTGGGTCTCCGTCAGGCCGCCCGGCAGACCCAGACGGACCACGATCGAGCCCATCCGGCGCGGCTTGTTCGCCATGTCCCCGTCCACCTGGACGGTGAGGGGTGCGGTGAGCTCGATGCCGTTGCGCTGCGCGTAGTCGGAGACCACGGAAAGGATGCAGGATCCGAGTGCTCCGAGGAGAAGCTCGGTGGGCATGAAGGTGCCGGTCCCCACCTCCACGGTGTTCTCTCCGGACCGGACGGTGAAGTTCTGCGCGGCGGTCTGCTGGGCCGTGATGCTGTAGTGCTCTGCCATGAGGACTCCTGAGGCGTGTGGTCGGGTTTCTATTCGTTCGCGACGGCGTCCACGGCCTGGGCACGGCCGTTGCGCCGGCGCAGATGCTGGGTCAGGGCTACCGCCACTCCGATGACCAGCCACACGGCGCCCACGGTCAGGGCGCTGATGTTGGCGAAAGCGATCACCAGGAGGAAGAAGAGGATCCCCACCACCGGCACCACCAGGTGCACCCGGCGGTTCCCGCTCTTCCGCTTGACCAGGAAGTAGCCGATCACGGAGACGTGCAGGAGGATGAACGCGCTCATGGCCCCGATGGAGACCGTGGAGGAGAGCAGGTCCAGGCCGTCCGGCTCGGCAGCTGCCCAGACCGCCAGGACCAGGGTCACTGCGGTGACCAGCACCGTGGCGAGAGCCGGGGCCGAACCGCTCCGGGTGACCTTGCCGAACACGGCCGGGAAGCGGCGTTCGCGGGACATGGTCATGACCACACGGCTTCCCGCGGCCAGGCCCATCATCCCGGCGAAGCTGGCGCCCAGGGCTTTGGCGATTCCCAGGAGGGTGGCAAGCCACGGGGCGACCTGGGAGCGGATGGTGTCGTAGAAGGCGGTGCCCTGCGCTTCAGGATCGGCTGCCAGCTGCGCGGGGGTGGGAGCCGTGATGAGCTCCACGATGTAGCTCTGGAAGAGGAAGAGGATTCCGGCGATCACCAGGCAGGCCAGCATGGCTCTGCCGATCATCCGGCTGGTGCCTTTGGCTTCCTCCGCGAACGTGGCGATGGCGTCGAAACCCAGGAAGGCCATGGCCGCAATGGACACGGCGCCCAGGACCGCCACCAGGGAGAAACCGTCCACTCCGGCGATGGGTGAGAGAGGGGCCTGGCGGATACCGGATCCTGCGATGGCAGCCAGCGCCGCCACCAGGACGATCGCCAGGACCACCACTTCGGCGATCACCACGGCCATGGCTGCACGGGCCAGGCTTTTGCCACCCGCCAGGTTGAGCCCAGTGGTCAGGAGGACGGCCAGCGCCGTGAAGATCCAGGCGGGAATGGCCGGGAGGAAGGAGTGCATGGCCAGGCCGGTGAAGAGGAACGCCACGCTGGGGATGAGGAGGTAGTCCAGCAGGACCATCCATCCGGCCACGAAGCCGGCGCCGCGTCCGATGCCTGCGGTGGCGTAGGAGTAGACCGAGCCGGCGGCGGGGACCACACGGGACATCTGGGAGTAGGAGATCGCCGTCAGCGCCATGATCAGGGTGGCGATCACGTAGACGGTCACCACTGCTCCGCCGCTCTTGGCGTAGATGGGGCCGAAGATGCCCACCGGCGCGGCGGGACCGATGAAGACCAGTCCGTTGCCGATCAGCTGCTTCAGGCCGAGTGAGCGGCGCAGGCCGCCTTCGGGCGGTGCCGCGGTGGTGGATTCTTGCGTGTCTGACATCTCGTCGCTCCTGGAAACCTGCCCGAAGGCCTTGGGCGGAACGTCCTCCTCCCCGGACGGACCTTGCTTTCATTCTGCGCGTCCCTCCGGGACGCGCATAGGGGTAAGGGTTCCAGGTGGACGGGGTATTCCCGCAGTCACAGACGGCAAGTATCAAGGACGAGAACGACGGCGGCCGGCGTCTAAGGCTTCTTCTTCGGCTTGCGCATCATGCCGGGAAGGTTCAGGACGTCCGTGAGCAAGGCGATGGCACAAAGTGACATGAACGGGATGGCCGTCATGTTGAGGAACAAGACGCTGCTGCCGGCCAGCCCGCCGGGAACCACCTGGTAGATGACCTTGATGTTGGTGAAGAGGAGGAACCCGAGCAGCAGGATCGCCACCCGGAGAGCCACGCGGGTGACCGGCCGGTTCACGCTCTGGATGATCGGGGTGATCCAGAGCCCCAGGAGCGCCCCGGCGATGATCATGAGGAGGAAGGGGAAGAAATCCGTCGCCTTCTCGGCAGCCAGCCAGGGCGTCGCCACTAAATAGCACAGTAGAGCTAAATACGGGAGTATGTGGCGCTTCAGGGATGCGAGGAACACGGGTCAACGCTAGCAAGCAGGGCCGAGGCGCCGGTTTTCGCATCCTGAAATGAGTGGAGAAAGCTCTCCCGGAGCACTCGGAAATCCGGGCCGACGCGGCCTCGCCGCCCAGCCGAGCGACCCCCGCGGCACGCCCGGGAATTTCCTGCTTCTCCGGAATTCACAAGCCGGGCCACCGGACGCGCCTGATGGCGAAAGCGAAATCAGGCTCTCACCTTGGAAAACTCTCACGATGCGAAATATTGCAAAGTTCAGGCCCCGTTAACTGCAAACTCCTTGACATGCTTGTCACGAATTTGTGTAATTGAAATCAGACGACCTGGCTTCAGGGAAGATCCCTGAACTCTGTGCGTGGTGTGACCGAGGGGAGGGAACATGCCATCAAGGACCGGCTCGCAGTCGCGGGCTCTCCGGCTGCTGCGTTATGCGGCCCTCGCCGCAGGCACCGGCGCCGGCTGGCTCCTGCTTTCCGCTGCCCCCGCCTCGGCCGCCGCAGACAACACCTCTTCCCCTGGGCTCCTCGGCTCCGTGACGCAGAGCGTCGGTTCAACGCTCGGCGGTGTCACCCATCAGGTCCACAAGGCGCTTCCCGCCCCGGTTCCGGCAGCGCAGGCTCCGAGCCGGGTGACACCCACCGCACCGGCTCCGCCGAGCGCCGCCCCCTCAACGTTGCCCGCCGCGCTGAACTCCACGGTCACCGGACTGGGGAGCACGGTCACCAAGACCCTTCACACCGCGACCGGAGCCGTCACCTCGACAGTCGGAACGGTGACATCCACGGTCCCGGCGGTGACCGCCGTCGTGCCGGGTGTGCAGAAGCTCGCCGCGGACACGATCACCTCCACCACCCGGACGGTGAGCGCTGAACTCAAGGCGGTCACCGGTGTGGTGAACAAGACCGTGGAGAGCACTGTTCCGGTGCTCGCACCCACCGTGGGCCTTGTGACGGACACCGTCGACAAGACGGTGTCCTCGGCAGGTGACACCGTCGGCAGGACCGTGAAGGAACTGCCCGTCGCACAGATCACCGCACCGATCACCTCGGTGACCACCGGCGTCGACCAGGCCGTGAAGGAGACCACCGGACAGGTCGACGGAATCGTCGGCGCGGTGACCGGTCCCGGCGGTCTTCTCCCCGCTCTTCCCGGCGTTCTGGTTCCCGCTCCGGGCACCGCTCCTTCCGCCCCCACGACGAATCCGACGGCTCCACACACCTCGGTTCCCCAGCTTGCTCCACGCCCCGCCTCGGCAACTGCTCCGGCAGTGACGCCGGCGGCCGACGTCGTACAGCCGACGACGGCGCAGGAGACTCTCGGCTGGACCCCGGCAGACGGGGCGCTGACGGACGCTGCCAGGACTCCGGCGGCCGGCCAGGCCGCTGCTGACCGGTCGGACGAGCCCAAGCGCCCCTCTCCTGCTCCGGAACCGCTCAACGTCACCAGCGGCCTGAGCTCCTCTGCTTCTTCTCAGACGGGCGGCGGCGCCGTCGCTGCCCTGCCTCCGAACGGTTTCATTCTTCTCCCCCACCAGGCCGGCGACGCCGGTGCCCGCACCGCGGGCACCCCGCCCGCCTCCGCGGCTTTCAGCCCCGGCTCCACTCCTGACTGATCACGGGACGCGTCTGCGCCAGACCGGCAGACACATCATCCGTGCGCTTCGCGGCGCTTCCCGCATCATCATTCAGGAGAAATACAGTGAACAGGCATGCACGCCGGGTACTTCTCGGCACCTTCTTCGCCTGCGGCTTGTACGGCATCGGCCAAACCGCAGCAACAGCAGCCCCCTCCACCGACACCACACCTCCGGCGGCCGACCCTCAGGTGGCCACCGCCAAGCCGTCCCTCTTCGGAGCGGTCTCCGGCCTCACCCGTCAGGTGACCGGCACCGCCACGGCGACTGTGAACCAGACCGTCGGAGCCCTCACCGGCACGACGACTACAGCAGCCAAGACCCCGGCCCCGGCGACCGATGTGGTCCGGAAGGTCGCCGCGAAGGCGATCCCCGCCGCGCCGGCAGCCAATGTCCCGGCGCCTCACATCAAGGCACCTGCAGCGATCACCCCGCAGAACGTGGTCAAGCGAGTGGCTCCGGCCAGTCGCCCCATCGCTCAGGTCATCACCCCGGCCCCGGGCAAGGGACGGCACGTGGCCGAACCGGCTGCGACGAGCGGTCAGGTCAACGCCTCGGCGGGGAACAGCTACACAGGGACCCAGACCTCGACGAAGGTCCACGCTCCGAGCCCTCACACACCGACCACCCAGGTGCCGTCCGCTCACACGCCGAGCAGCACCGGTCACGGGACCGGAAGCACGGCTCCTTGCAGCTGCCCTGACGGCACGCACTCCACCACCGGGAAGCTTCTCGGCGGGGTCATCGATCCTGTCGCGTCCCCCGTGGAGAACGTCCTCGGTGGGCTCGTCGGCAAGGCTCCGGGGCACGGAAACGGGAAGCCGCCCGTGGACGTTCCTGGTCT
>Ga0153950_1001011_pt1 | contig 12527 bp, 18 predicted proteins | sample TSNJ034MetaG_FD_104737 | JGI IMG/M metagenome (GOLD analysis project Ga0153950, IMG submission 104737) | Attine ant fungus gardens microbial communities from New Jersey, USA - TSNJ034 MetaG | ecosystem: Host-associated > Fungi > Mycelium > Unclassified | place: USA: New Jersey, Wharton State... | reverse complement strand
TCATAGGTTTTCGTGAAAAGCTCGTCAAGCTCCCGACATCTGGCCATCATGACCATAAGTTCTTGATCCCGGCGTTTGGCCTCGCGCTTCGCTTCTTTTACGGATTGATCCATCAGCAGATTTACAAAACTTTCCTCTTTGTCCTGCAAAAATGCTGTCATGCGCCGAAGCTCCAACAACATCACCTGCTCCAGAGCGTCCGCCCGTATGTAGTGCGTGTCGTTGCACAAGCCGCGATTGCCGCGATAATTGGAGCAGTTGAAATACTTGATCTCATTATTTGGATGGTTCACGTTAAAATGGAGCTTGCGTCCGCAACCGGCGCAGTACAGGATGCCCGCAAACATATTCTTTTCCGTGTTCTTTGGTTGCCGCCGTTTATTGCCTTCCCGTGTGCGCTGAACCATTTCCCACGTTTGGCGGTCGATGATCGGCTCATGGACATTTTCAAAGATAGCGAAGTTTTCCTCCGTGTTTTCAAACCGTCGTTTATCCTTGAATGATTTTGAATATGTCTTGAAATTGATAATGTCGCCGCAGTATTCCCGTGATGTGAGGATTTTATTGACCGTGCTTTTGCACCAGTAATAGGGACTGTCCTTGAACGATGATTTTTTACCCGGCTTGCGTATGCCCTTGCTTTTCCAATATTCCGTAGGCTTTAGGATTTCCTCCCGCTCCAGTATGGCGGCGGTTTTCTCAACACCGTAACCGTCTATGCAAAGTTGATAGATGCGGCGCACAACGGCGGCGGCCTCTTCGTCCACGATCCAGAATTTCGGATTGTCCGGGTCTTTGGTATACCCATAGAGCGGCAGAGAGAGCGGAACCCCCGCGCTGCCCCGGAGCCGTTGGGAGCTTCGGATTTTGCAGGAAATATCGCGGGCATACCATTCGTTCATTATGTTTCGGAACGGGGCAAACTCATTCTCGCCCTGTGCGCTGTCCACCCCGTCATTTACCGCGATAAACCGAACATTGTACTGCGGAAAAAAATTGTCCGTGTAATATCCCACTTGCAGATAATCGCGGCCCAGGCGTGACATATCCTTTACCAAAATAGCCTCGATATATCCCGCCTCCACCGCCTCGCTCATTTCGGTAAAGCCGGGGCGATTGAAATTCGTGCCCGTGAAACCGTCGTCCACAAAATACTTTGTGTTGGTTAATCCGTATTCCTTCGCGTATTTGGAAAGCAGTTTTTTCTGATTTTGGATGCTGTTGGAATCCCCTTGCACATCATCATCGCGGGAAAGGCGGCAATAAAGGGCTGTTACTTTGTTTGATTGGCTTTGCATATTTCCTCCTCTCCGGCAATCAAACAAACGAATACTACACCTATATTATACCTCGTTTGATTGCCCATGTATAGGATGTCGATTGCGTAAAGCCTCATATTGCCGCGCTTTTTTCCTTTTCGTCCTTGAGGATTAACCGCTCGATTTTATCCGCGATATGTTCCGCGCCCGAAGCCTCGCGGAAAACAGGCGTTACTTGATATAAGGTATTGCCCACTTGATACTTGTTTTGTATTGTACGTTCATTTATATTTTCCATATCAAATCTCCTTTCAGACTTTCACAAGGAAACGCAAAAGGGCAGCACCGCAAAAGTGCTGTCCTTTCGTCTTGCCCTGTAGTTCTGGCCATTCTGGCCAGAAGTGCGAAAGCGCCGCGCCGTTCTCTTTGGCCTGTCTTTAGACAGTAATTCTCGGCGCGGCTCTCTCGCAGGGATATATGGAAACGATGACCCGGACAGGCGGCGGCAACCGCCCTCATATGGTTTACACCCGTCCCTCGGCGCGTGTAAACCGCAAGTGCTCTGATACCCGGCGCAGGATCGTCGCCGGACGGGATTACCATTCCCGCCCCCACCGCCAGTTGGTGTTCTCGCTCGTACCGTCAAGCGGTAGTCGTGGCGCACCTCTCGGCCCGGCTCCCCTGTGCTCGGAACATATCCGGGGCATCGATTAAAAAATAGAGGGAGAAAAATCTCCCTCTATATACCGTGTCACTTTGGAGCCGAAACTAAACGGGGATCAGTTATCTTTTTTCATATACTTTCTCATTTCCTGCAAACCCCGCTTAATGCTTTGATGAATGGCCGCTTCACTTACACCTTCGATCCGGGCAATATCCGCCTTGCTCCTGCCGAGTATGTAGTGGGCCTCAATCCTCTTGCCCTGCGCTTCGGGCAGGGAGTTGAGCGACCTGCATAAACGGCAGGTGTTTTGCCCGTGCTCGACAACCTCATACGGCGGCAGATCGGACTGGCAAGCAGCATTTTCAATCCCGTCCCCGGCGTCGAGTGAATACTGCGCCTTGTTGCGGTAAACGCGCCGCCTGTTGGCCTTTTCGTAACGCTTGTCGGCAAGGAGTTCCTCCGCGACCTCGTCGGAAACGTCAATATATTCGTCGTGCGTGTACCACGGGTAAAAGTTTTTAAGATTGATCGTAACCATAATAACCTCCAATATGATTTTTTAGGGGAATGCGGAAAATCATGTTGGAGCATGGCGGGGATCGGCAGCCCGGACAGCCGCAGGGCTTGTCCGTAAATAAGGAAACAAAAAACGCGACCGCATAATATGGCTGCGGGGCGCGTTTGTTTATAGGACTAACTTTACCTGCATACAGGCAACGTATTACCTGCGTATTGCCGCAAAAGGCCAAAGGCAGGTAAATGCTTTTTTTAACCGTTTACCTTTTTTGGTAATGATGCCCTTGGTTACATACCCTCCGTGGCAGGACTAAACAATGACATAATAATCCTCTTTCTAAAATTGGGTAGTTGTTTGCGATGAACAGCATAGTTAATAAATTACTGTTACATTTTCCCTGAATTTTTGGTATAATATTGGTAGGGGTGAACCTAATGCGCAATAACATAGCAGAAATGGGCGAGGTCATCCGGGCGGCGCGTGAAGCAAAGGGAATGACACAGAACGCGCTGGCAAAAGAGGCGAATATTGCAGTCCGCACCATCCGCGGTGCTGAGAGCGGCAAACGGCATCCATCTCATGAAGTCCTGGGCAAAATCATTCATGCCCTCGACTTATCGGCAGATCATATTTTCCGGCCCGAAAAAATCCACTGTACGCCGGAGCAGGAGCAACTATGCAAGGCGTTACAGGCATGTAGCGAGAGTGATCAGGCGGTATTTATGGACATCGCGTGGGCTTACATACGCGGTGTAAACAGGGAAAAAGGCGCAAAAAAAACAGACGGTAATTAAACCGTCCGATTTTTGGTCTTTTTATGCTATCCGATCTTCTGGCCATTCTGGCCAGAGGTTACTCGGATAGGCATAAAGGAATACCCCGCCGCCGCACGGTTTTTTTTAACCGCTTATGCGACGGGACTGCTTTTTTATATTTGGATTTTATAGACTACTTCTGAACATTGTGTCCAGAAGCCAATGTAAAAACAAGGCCCTGTCCCGGAATGAGCACGGCATACAGGGCAAGTCATCCCATTCTGCTTTGCCCCTAACATCACACCTCTTTATTATTAACTTTTATAAGTATTGCAAAATTCCCTTACCATCGCTGCAAGTTCTTCTTTCGCCTTTTCTATCTCGTCGGGGCGCATATCATACTTTTGCCACAGAAAATATATAGGAGTATAAAATCTTAATGCAATGATATGAGGATCTTCTTTCTTAATGACGCCTGCATTTATTAAGGCGGCAAATATTTTTTCCTCTTGTTCCACGGCGCCATTGATAAATATATCTTCATATAGTTTGTTTAACTCCGGATTGTGATAGCGTTCAATCATCAACATTTTACGAAATTTTGCAGCTACATTATCTTGTAAATTAAATAGAAAGAGGGCGATTGTTAAATCCACTAGGTTCTCTACGGAAACAGTCTGATAAAAAGATTCTGCCTCTTGTGTTTCCGGCAGGCGAATATCATTTCTAACCTTTTTCATTCGTTCTGAAAACACCTCAACGCAAGAGTTGAAAATATCCTGTTTGCTCTTATAGTGCTTATATAAGGACGGAGTTTTTATGCCAACCGCGTCTGCAATATCCCCGACATAAACAGCGCTATATCCTTTAATTGCGAATAAAGACAATGCCTCATCTAATATCTTTTGTTTTGTTGTCACATCAACGACCTCCTTTTTGGCAACTTACTTTTCTTGTTTTAATGTAATTGTTTGATAGCATTACTTATTGTGTTTTTTAGTAATACCGATGTAGTAACTGCTCCAACCCCTCCGGGTACAGGAGTTATAGCTTTTACTTTATTTGCAACCATTTCGTAATCTACATCGCCACACAATTTCCCGTCAACTATACCAACATCAATTATAATCTGCTCGGAGTGAATGGAATCTACACCGATCATCTTTGCCACGCCTGCACAAGCAATTAAAATATCAGCCTTTTTACATTCATCGGCAAGATTGAGTGTTTTTGTATGACACATTGTTATTGTTGCGTTTCTGCCAAGCAAAAGCATGGCAAGCGGCTTACCCACAACCAAACTGCGTCCAACAATCGTGATTTTTCTGCCTATTACATCAATCCCATAAAAATCAAGCATTTCTATGACGGCTTGCGCCGTACATGGCGCATATCCATTTTGATTTCCCTCAAAGATATACGCTGTGTTGATTGCTCCCATACAATCAACATCTTTTTCAGAAGAAATAATATTTTTCAGAGGTTCTGGCGAAAGATGTTTTGGTAAAGGGCGAAACAAAATTATTCCGTGAATAGAGGTATCATTATTTAGAGAAGTTATTGTTTCTTCAAGAACATTTTGCGATATGTCTAATGGTAGAGGAATTACTTCAACAGTAGCATTTACAGCAGAAAACCGTTTCAAAATACCGTTTTCATAAACAATATCATCTTCCCGCTCCCCAACACGAATAACCGCAAGTTTCGGAATTATATTTTTTTCTTTTAGTTCGACGATTTGGCTATTAAATTGTTCATTAAGCGAATTTACAACTGGCATACCTCTTAAATCCTGCATTATATATTCCTCAACTCATTTGTGATTTTTTGATAAATTGTATTACATCTGTTTACACCGTCATCAAGTATGGCCTTGGCTTCTATATTTAACTGTTCTGCATAATTATGGTTTTTCATTAACTTGGTATTGATATATATATTCATAATAGCTCCCTCCATAGCGCAACGGCAAGCAGAAGCTGCCACACCAACATCACTTAAAGCGAGCTTAGAACCTTTGATAGATAGCTGTTCAATTATGTTTATGACATTTGCCACTTCTTTTAATATTGCCATTGGCACTGAGCACGCCGTAACAAGAGCGTTCTCAAGTATTTCATTTCTATTCGGATCTTCTTTTGGAATACTGTAAGCATTGGCAAGCGGTTCAAACACTTCGGCATCTTTTTCAATAAGGTTTAATAGAAGCGGAATAGATACCGAAGCATATGAAAGAATGTTATCAATATTAGATTGATATTCAGCATATTTTTGTTTTCCCGAAGTAAGGTTTGCTACCATAGAACATAGTGATATTCCGATTGCGCCGATCAAAGCACTTGCACCGCCACCACCGGGAATTGGAGCTTTTGAAGATAGGGCTTCGAGGAAATCAGACAATGATTTTTCAATCATATTTTTCATATCCATCTCCTAAACAATATCTTTTGTTTTGTTGTCATATCGACGGCCTCTTCTTTTTTGCTAACTCAAATTAGCCTCTTTTATTATGAGCTAATTTGAATTAGCTGTCAAGAGGGAATTGAAAATTTTTTGATCTTGTCCCTTTCAAGTATTCCATGCGGGGTAAATGATAAAAAACCGATAAATCAAGGACTTTTCGCATACGCAAATCTCGGTTTCCGCAAAACGGCAAGCAATTCTTGTGTATATACACACAAGAAAAACGCTTGTTGGGGCGCGCCCCAAACCCGCTCACTTCTGGCCATGATGGCCAGAAGTCCGGCGCGTTGCGCCTTGTTGGTTGCGTCATGCCGCTACCGCGCCATTTCCTTATTTTTCACACCTCCCGTAATGCCGAGCAGATGATCAATATTTCCTTTCGCCGCGACCGCATCCCGCATCTTCTTTCTTGCCGCCCGGTATTCACCATAAGCGTTTTTTTTCTGTGCGGAAAGCTCCCGGCCCTCGGCTTTCATCGCATCCATTTTCGGGAGCTTGCCGCCATTCAGTAAACGCTTGAACGTGGCCTGCGCCGCCCGGTGCAGAGAAATGTCGCCCTCATGCTCCGCTAAGAATTGCCGGCTGTATTTTGTAGCCTTGTACCGCTCAAACACGGGTCGGGTCTTTGCGTAGTCCACCATTGCTGCCTTTAATTCGCCATTGACTGCAAGGGAATTTTCAAGCTCCTTGATTTTGCCGGACAAGGCATGAAAACGGTCTGCGGCCTGTGCCGCGTGTCGCTCCAGTTGCGAATATTCCAGTAAATTATTTTCCTGCAAATATTGAAGCGCCGCCGCCATTTGTTTTAGATTATACACCTGCGCCCACCGCTCATAGGCGGGGCCTTTGCCCTCTTTGATGCGCTGCTGTATATCTACAATCAGATTAACGCAACCAGATGATCCGGCAGACACACGGCTCCGGCCTGCCGGGAGGGTCACGCGGCCCTCGATTATGGCCCGAAGCTCCTCCGGCCCATAACCCTCCCCAAGCGTGGACGAGCGCAGGCGGGTAAACCGATCCTGCCCATAGGCCGGAGCGCGAAAGCTGATTGCGCCGCCGCGCCCGTGTTTCACCTCAAAGCCCGCCGCCGTTATCGCCTGCAAAAAAGCATCGAAGCTCTCCGGCTTTTCCGACAGGCAAATATCAATCTGATGTTTTAACCGCTCTTGAAAGGTCGGCTCCCTGCTCCCCGCCGCGTCCTGCCATTCTCCATAATGCTTGTATTTCCCCTTGCTGCGCTGTTTGGGATTTTTGATAACGGAAAGCCCATGCTCCAGACACACCCGGTCGGAGAGCCGCCGAACGGCAAAGGTTGATCCCCAAAAATTGTGATATTTCCGGGAACGGTCAAAGGCCGTGGAATTGTAATAAATATGGTTGTGGATATGTTCTTTGTCGGTATGCGTTACGACAAAGAATTGATATTTTCCCTTTGTCCACCGCTCCGCCGTTTCATAGCCGATCCGGTTGGCCTCCTCCGGCGTTATTTCTCCTACGGGGAACGCCTGCCGGATCTGATAGAACAGATTGCCGTTATCGGCCCCCCGGCCCGTTTCAGCTTCATACTGGCTTTTGACAAGCATAAATTCCGCATCGGCGGTTTTGGGATCGCAGAGGTAAGCGGACACCGCAGCGCACTTTTGCGGGTTTAGTCCATAGTCAAACCGATCCCGCATGGTCTGCTGCGCGGTCATGTATGGACTTGCTTTATAAGGCCGGATGAATGTTGTTGCTATATGCCGCCCTCCTTTCCGAATAGAAAAGCGGCTTCTCAGCCGCTTTTCTATCGCTTAACTTGTGATAAAATCCTTTAGCGTGTAGTTGAGGTCATTGAGCTTGTCGGCAATCCATTCCGCCACGGCAGGAAGAATAAATATTACAAACGCGATTATAAAGTTACCAATTCCAAAATATGTATCGCCACTAAATAGCATAACCAAGCTCAGAGCGCCAAGCACAAATGCTGCAACATAAAATACCCACGCAGATAGAAAATGAACGAAAGTAAACACAGCTCCGAAGATCGTAAGTATCACCACAAACGGCATGGCAAGAATTTTTAGTATGATACGCATATAACCGGCCCCCTTTTTCAATATGGTTTTTGTTATAATTTGCCTGTATATGTATATTATAACTCTGCCGGGGCAGGAACACAAGGATGTCAAACCTCTGGCCATGATGGCCAGAAGTGCAAAAAAGCAGGGAGCGGCAATACTGAGGATCGCCGCTCCCTGCTTTTACAGTTTTACAATTTTGCCAAGCTGCGCCAAAAGCCCGGAAAGCGGCCCCCATAACGCGGCATAGTCTTTTTGCAGGCTTTTGATCTCATGCTCATAAATCCCGTATGTGTGCGCGTGAACAGCAACCTGATTAAGATTATTTGAGCACCTCCGCTGCAATGATACAAGCTCCCGGACGGGCGAGAGGTCAACATGGAGCACATACCCGTCAAGGGTCATTTTGCGCACATAGGCGCTCATGTTGCGAATACCCGCCTCACCCATGCGCCGCTCTATTTCATCCCGCTCCTCCTGCGACAACCAGACAAACAGGGGAATATCCCGCTTGCGTTTGGGCTGTGTCACCTGTCCTCCCGTTCCCGGCTACGCTTTTTCCGGGGCGGCTCGATCACACGATCCTTCGGCTTTTCCCGCGGGCGGGCCTGCGGCACGGGCAAGGAACCGTTATTCAAAATACCGTCAATTTGATTATAATTCTGCTCAGTGGCAAGCTCCGCGTTTTTCAGATAGCTGTCCTTGTCATTCATGGGAATAATCCTTTCTTGTTTTTGTTGAATATGGGCTTGTATATTGATATAATATTTGGTGTGGCAAGGAGGATAATGATGTGGATATGGAATCTTCTGGTTTTTCTAAAATAATGTATCACTATCTCCAACGATGCAATGGTAATGTTCACCTTTTAGGTAATGCAAATATGCTTCATGCTACTATCCAAGATTACATGAAAAACATAACCGACTTTGAACGCCCTGATGCTTATGCTATAGTGGACGATGCGGTATGTATCATTGAGCATTTTGAATTTGATAGCACAAAGACCACAGCAAAAGGAAGTAAATCCAAAATAGATCTTAATAGAATTGAAAGAACATTTAATAAAGTAGAGCCCACTGACGTTGGCGTGACTCTCCATGATTCATTAAATGTCAGTCACAGCGCACAAAACTATATTAACAATGCTTTACAGAATACGAAAAGTCATTACTCAAAGATTGATTCTTATGTAAATAATCTTCGTAACCAGAGTATAATAAATGATAATAGTAAATTGGAGGTGGGCTTCTTTATTGAAGATACTACCTTACTCGGAAATGTATATGTTCCAAAGGAGTCTGATTATCCTAGACCCATAATTTTAGCACAGTGTAAGCAATTTTTAGATTTATTTGAAAACTTGCCAAGATTAGATTTTTGCTTTTGTGCAAGTACATATAGTTCAAACTATTTTCTATGGTTTATAAACAGGACATCCATACAATTCTATAGAGAATCTCAGATTGATTTACATGACATAACAATAATTGATTTTCGTCCACAAGCTCTTGGTCATAAGATTTTGATTGCATCCGAGTTGTTTGAAAATGATCCCCAAGGCTCTAATCTGCAAGATTAACTAGATTTGGCAACACTTCATTGTCCATATATAATCTGTAATAAGCATTAAAACAAGAGAGCTTACTAAGCAATATTTTGTTAGCTTTTAGAAGCATAAAACCGGGGCGGGCCGCACTGCGGTATTACCCGCCCCGGTTTCGCGTCTGCAAACCCTTATTACAAGCGGCTTTATAAGGTTTTAAAAGCTCACATTCACCCCCGCTTTTTCCTCATGTATTCGCGCTGCCGCCTGCGGCGGGCTGCTGCTGCGCAGGCTCCGCAGTACAATACCCGGTTATTCGCGGCAAAAATGGGCTTGCCGCAGGCAGCGCACATCCGGGCGTTTTCCACGGGGCCGGAGCCTGTGAGCGCGGCCTCCAACACCGGGTCGAGCGGTAACACGGCATTTTGAAAATACTTGCAGTACGCGCCCGTCCAGTATTTTGTCAGCATGTAGCAGCCTGTATCAAGCGGCAGGCACAGGCCGTAATGCCCGCAATAATTGGCGCAGGACTTTACCACAAGCTGCCGGATCGCCGCCCGCTCCTCCCGTGTCAGTTCCCGGCTCATTCGTCATCCCACAGCGGATCGTCCTCCGGATCGGCCCCGTCCCTCCATTCGCCATTGTCGGGATCGCCGCCGTAACCGTCATAATCCCCGCCGTCATCGTCCTCGCCATAAAGCTCCGTTTCCTCGGAGTATTCAAAATCGTTTTCCGTGTCGGCCTGCTGCTGTTTGGGGCGGTAAATCTTAAGATACCACCCGGCCCCGCCGCCGAGCAGGACAAGCACCACCGCAAGGATCATCCCCATGCCGCCGCTCTTTTTGGGTTCCGGCTCCGGTTCTGGTTCCAGCGTGGGAGCCGGGGTCGGTTCCACCGCCTCCGGCGCGGACTTTTCCGGGATCACCGCAAGCGCCATAAGGTCGGCCTCGGTAACGGCATTCAGAAAATATACGTTTTCCGTTTCCCTCTGGCGGTCAATCACAAGATAAAACACATTCTCCGCCGGGGTCATAATTGTGAAAAACTCTTTCCCGTCCGCGTCCGTTGCATTGTCAACCACCGTCCCCGTTCCGTCCGGCGTGAACGGTTTTTCCTCCGCCACAGGCTCGACCGGGTACTCCGGGGCCGGGGTTTCCACTGGCAAAGGCGGTTCGGTACAATCGCCGCCGCCCGCGTAGGCGGTCACGCTCATAAATGAAAGCGTGAGTAGAAGCACAAGCGCGGTTATTAAAAAACGCTTTTTCATTCCTCGGTTTCCTCCTCCACATCCGGGGCCGGGGCGGGCGCGGACTTCTGGCCATGATGGCCAGAAGTGGGAGCGGGCACAGCGCCGCCGCTCCGAACCGTCTGCAACATTACGGCAAGCTCCTCGATGGAAATATTCATGCCGCGCACAACGCCCACGATCTCGGTATTCTCTATCTCGGTCTTTTTCTGTTCCAATTCCCGGAGCCGGGTCTGAAACTCAGATATTTTACCCTTAACCTTTTCAATTTCGGCCTCAACCTTTGCGGCCTTTGTAATTGCCATATATTTTTTTACCTCCGTGTGTTATGATGGAATAACAACAAAATACAACGGGTTTAATAATTCCCCGTCTTTCAGTACCTCCAGATCCAAGTGCGGCCCCGTGCTCTCGCCTGTGCTGCCCACAAGGGCGATCACATCCCCGGCCTGCACCGTCTGTCCGGCGCTCACAAGCAGGGCCGAGCAATGGGAATACCGGGCGGTGACTCCGCCACCGTAATCAATTTTCACCGTCAGACCGTACAGGGAATGACTTTCCGCAAGCAATACCACGCCCTCACCGCCTGCCAGAATTTCCGTGCCCGCAGGCAGCGCGATGTCGATTGCCCGGTGAAAATCAGCATCCCCGGTTATGGGATGAACGCGCCAACCGAAGCCGCAGGACACATAGGGGAGCCAGTTAAAGGGGAACGGACTGCCCACATACTGGCGGTTTCCTTTGGTGATTTCGTAAATATCGAAGCGATCCTGCTCGTCCTGCGTATTTAACAGCGGGTCGATCACCTCGGCAAAGGGGCGGGCAGTCAATGTCGTTTGCAGTATATAATAATTGTACGGTACTTGATAGCTGTGTTCATGCCCGTTATCACAGGTGTAATATTCGGTCCGGTAGCGTACCTCCACAATCCGCGTGAATGTCAATGTATATTGCTGATTGAAAATATCCCGGAGCACCGGCTCTACTGCGGCAAAGGTAAAATCATCATACTTTGCCGTTAAAAACGACATCAGCATATAGGGATCGTGGCCTGTGGGATCAATGTCAAACCTGTACTCGTCATACCCCGGATGGGATTGCGGCGCGTTTTGTGCCTGTAGTGTCAGGTCAGTTTCCCACTGCGTATAGGCAAGCTCGGCCTCGTTGATGTCCGCGTCCTCCGCAAGATAGGACGAGTGGCGGGGCTCGGCCTGAACGAAAAAGCCTTCGCCTTGCTGATGAACGTATCCCCGGTGACGGTGCGGATGTGGACAACCGGCGCGGCGAAACCCTGCGGCCTCTCCCGGAGGCTCATGCAGATTTTTGAAACCTGCCCGGAGGTAATCGCCGGCCTGACCGCGGGCGAAGCCGGCCGGTGCCGCTGAATACGCTCGGCTCGCTCTTTGACGGCATCGGCGTATTCCCGCTGGCGGCGGCGCGGCACGGTATCCGGCCGGTATGGGCGAGCGAGATAGAAGCCGCGCCCATTTCCATAACAAAGCGCCATTTCCCCGGTATGGCGCACGTTGGCGACGTTACAAAGCTAAAGGGCGGCGAGCTCCCCCCGGTGGATGTGCTCACCTTCGGCTCGCCCTGCCAAAACCTGTCCCAGATAGGAAACCGCGACGGCTTGGCCGGGGAGCAATCCGGGCTTTTCTATGAAGCAATCAGAATCATAAACGAAATGAGGGAGGCGACAAATGACAGATACCCCACCTTTGCCGTATGGGAAAACGTGCAGGGCGCTTTTTCATCAAACGGCGGGAGTGATTTTAGGGCCGTCCTTGAAACCTTCGCAAACGGCGCGCTTCCTGTACCTGACAGCGGAAAATGGGCGCCCGCCGGCATGGTCCCCGGCACTTGCCCCTGTATCGCTTGGCGGCTCTTGGATGCTCAAAAATGTGAAGCTTCACATTTTTGAGCTAATGGAAAGCTAAGAAAAATGTTAAGTCACCTCCAAAAACAGCAGTAAAGTCAGCAAAATAGCTCTGCCGACTTTACATAATTCTTTGCGATT
>Ga0153950_1001010_pt1 | contig 12534 bp, 9 predicted proteins | sample TSNJ034MetaG_FD_104737 | JGI IMG/M metagenome (GOLD analysis project Ga0153950, IMG submission 104737) | Attine ant fungus gardens microbial communities from New Jersey, USA - TSNJ034 MetaG | ecosystem: Host-associated > Fungi > Mycelium > Unclassified | place: USA: New Jersey, Wharton State... | reverse complement strand
CACAATGGGGACAACCGCTAAAGTTACAGCCCAGCACAATGTGGTTTATTCACGTTTAGTCAGGCAATTTAGCCTCTCTCACGCCCAGTATTACGCGAATATGAGTATGAAGGCTGTCAAAATGTTTGAAGACATTGTCCAGGGTGAAGGGATATCCTGTGATTTTAAATCAATCGCTACCTGCCTATATTCTCTTTATGATCACTCGGCGTTGCAGGACGAATATAATATTGCCTCTCATTTGAAGCTGCCGGTTCGTTTGGAAAAAAGAACAGAATTGCCTTTTCTTGTGAAAGCAGCCCTCTATCTGGATCATCAGGCGCAATTTAATCCTTTGGCGTTTCTATCGCACATTGTTAAGGGTCTGGAAATTTATGAAGATACCCGGGCCCTCTCCATATCGGGCAATGCCGTTGCCACAAATCATGGAAAAATTACCGCAAAGAACATTGTTATTGCCACCCATTTCCCGTTTTATAACCGGCCGGGCTATTATTTTGTACGGATGCACCAGGACCGCTCCTATGTCGTTGCCCTGGAGGGAGCCGGTACCCTTAACAACGCCTATTTAGGGATTGATGGCGGGCGATATTCCTTTCGGCAATATGGAGAGCGCCTCCTCCTAGGAGGGGGCGGACACCGCAGTGGAAAGAATCAATATGGTGGAAAGTACGCCGGTCTGGAAAAAGCGGCGCAACGCTTCTTCCCCCAAAGCCATATATATTGCCGCTGGTCCGCCCAAGATTGTATGACCCATGACAGCATTCCATATATTGGCCATTTTTCATCTGCTACCCCCAATATCTATGTCGCCACTGGATTCAATAAATGGGGGATGAGCAATAGTATGGTGGCGGCCATGCTGCTATCCGCTCAGCTCACTGAAGGCCGCAGTAATTTCGGCATTTTCAGTCCGCAACGGCAGAATTTCTTCCCTTCATTGGAGGGGACTTTCTTAGATAGCATAGAATCTATAGCCGGTCTTTCAAAGCAGGGGCTATATTTTCCAACCCAAAAGCTAAACCAGATAGCGCCGGGGCATGGGGGAATTGTGCAACACCGGGGCAAGAAAGTAGGGGCGTACAGGGCAATTGACGGCAAGGTTTTTTTGGTATCGGCCAGATGCCCTCACCTAGGTTGCCAATTGACGTGGAATCTTGATGAAAGCACATGGGACTGTCCCTGTCATGGTTCACGGTTTGATTACACAGGGAAATGGCTATCCAGCCCCGCACAAAGAGATTTAAAGTCCTCAAAACGGTGATGGGCCTTCTATACGCAAGGACTTTATCCGGGGGTTTTGTAAGTTTTTAAGGATCCTTACGAACCCCTTTAACAGAAATCACAAGAAGCCGGGATCCCTTTGGTTTGAGATTCCCGGCTTCTAAATTCTGAATAATCTGTAAAAGTATAGGCTTAGTAATAATGATATTACATAATGCTATAAAAGCCTTTACAGAAAAACGTATGCTAAAGTTTAATTCGAATCACATTCCACGAGGCCTTTGGGAGAACCGCAGACAATTTGCCGCCATCAATAGCAGCGTCACCGTTGGGGACTGGACAAATTCTTTCACAGCCCTCTTCGTTAACAGCCTCCAGATCATCACTGGTCATCACAATGTGTTCCACCACCTGTGCGCCCTCAAACTGGCGCAGATCGCAGGTGAGCTCCATAGCTTCCATCAAATCCTTATTGACAGCAAAGATAGTCATTTCACACGCCGCCTCATTGAGCACAGCAACCGCGTCCAGATAGGGGGCTTCGCCATAGGTTTGGCTGTCATATTTAGGGCAGTCCACCAGGGTGTGGAGGACTGTACCATGGCCATAGTTGCTGGCATGGAGGTAGGGATAGTAGATAGTCTGGCGCCAAGCGCCGGTGCCGGAGGTCATAATGGGAGCAATGACATTGACCAATTGGGCCATGCAGGCCACCTTGACCCGATCGCAGTGACGGAGCAGGGTGATAAGCAAGCTGCCCGCCAAAAGCGCATCTCCAAAGGTATAGGTGTCCTCCACCTGATGAGGCGCCTGTGTCCAGGGCGCGAGCTTGTTATCGTTCTCATGGGAGTGGTACCACACATTCCATTCATCGAAGGAAAGGTGCAGTGTTTTCTTGCTCCGTTTCTTGGCCTTGACATAGTCACAGATGGTGGCCACTGACTGGATAAAGGCGTCCATCCCGACGCTGCCGGCCAAGAAATCCGCCATATCGCCCTTGTTGGCATAGTATTGGTGGAGTGACAAATAGTCCACTTCATCGTAGCAATGGTCCAATACGGTGGCCTCCCATTGGGCAAAGGTGGGCATATCTAGGTTGGAGCTGCCACAGGCCACCAGTTCAATGGAGGGATCAAGCTGCCTCATTGCCCGGCCGGTCTCTGAGGCCAGCCGGCCATATTCATCGGCGGTTTTATGGCCTATTTGCCAGGCCCCGTCCATTTCATTGCCCAAGCACCACAGCTTGATTTGATGAGGATCATTGTAGCCGTGTTTTTTCCGCAGATTGCTCCAGTAGGTTCCGCCTGTGAAATTGCAGTATTCCAAAATGTCCATGGCTTCCTCAATGCCCCGCGTTCCCAAGTTGATAGCCATCATGGGATTGGTATGGGCCTTTTTACACCAATCCATAAATTCATTGAGACCAAACTGGTTCGTTTCAATTACCCGCCAGGCAGCCTCAGCGCGTATGGGACGGGATTCCTTGGGACCGATGCCGTCCTCCCATTTGTAGCCGGACACAAAGTTGCCCCCCGGGTAACGGACAATGGGAACATGTATTGCTTTGACTAAATCCAGGACATCCTTACGGAATCCCTGTTCATCGGCGAACGGGCTATCTGGCTGGTAGATGCCTTCGTACACCGCCCGTCCAAGGTGTTCAATAAAAGATCCGTATACCCGCCGATCCACCTGATCCACAACAAAGCGCTTATCGACGGTAAGAACCGCTCTTTTCACCACAAATCACTTCCTCGCCAAATTTTGGTTATTATCCTCTATTATAGTGCATTAGGACATATTTATCGAGGGCTCTGCCAATAATTCTTTTAGCTTCAATTTTTTACCGGATTTCACGCTCAACCGACAGGATTTGAGCATCGGTGGACAATTCAATAAAGGATTGAATATTTTCCAAAATGCTGTCGGCCTGTGCGTTGTCCGCAGCCAGTCCGGCTATCATCAAAACGATGCTTTGATGAAGCTCTTGATCCGCCGCTTCGGCAACGGAGATATTAAATTTGGCGCTTAATTTAGAAAGCAGGCTTTTAACCACCATTCTCTTTTCCTTTAAGGAATGCACCCAGGAAGCGTATAGCCTTATTGTAATGACTGCGAGAACCATAAATACCTTACCTCTTTTTAAATATATTCTAACGGCAGGCGGTATAAAAAGCAAATCGTAAAGGCGCCTTTGAAGATTCCCCGCGCATGCTTCTAATTTCTGTTGATTTACCTTGACAGAACCTAGTGAAAAAGATACAATAAATAACGTACATGACTGCTTGTATGTACTGTGATTTTATGTGGTTTTAGTTAATATATTTGAAAAAATTGAATAAAGGGAGGTTGTATAAAGACTAATGCGATTATGGATTGCTATACTTCTCGCTGTTGGCAGTGGCATAATTTTTTGTATTCTTGGAATCTTATTTGGGATTCGTTATAGAAAAAGTATAGCGGAGAGGCAAATTGGTTCGGCCGAAGATGAGGCCAACCGTATCCTCAACGAGGCTTTAAAAGAAGCGAAAAACCGCAAAAAAGAGGCGCTCATAGAGGCAAAAGACGAGATACACAAAGTGCGTGCGGAAGCTGACCGTGAAATAAAGGAAAGGCGTGCTGAGATTCAGAGGCAGGAACGCCGCATCACTCAAAAGGAAGAAAATCTGGATAAGAAGATAAACAATGTAGAAAAAAAAGAGGAAACCTTAAACAGCAAAATCCGGCAGGCCGAAGAGAAGGTAGCTGAGGCCGATCAGATTAAGAAAGCCCAACTGGAGATGCTGGAGCGGGTGTCCGGTTTTTCTCAGGAGCAGGCCAAGGAATTGCTCTTGTCTACATTGGAAAATGAACTAAACCACGAAAAAGCAGTGAAGATTTCTTCCTTCGAGCAGCAGTTAAAAGAGGAAGTGGATTCCAAAGCGCAGGAGATCATCTCCAGCGCCATCCAAAGGTGTGCCGCCGATCACGTATCAGAGGCTACCGTTTCCGTTGTCCCATTGCCCAGTGATGAGATGAAAGGGCGCATAATCGGCCGTGAAGGCCGCAATATCCGCTCACTGGAGACTCTGACTGGCGTTGATCTAATTATCGACGATACTCCGGAGGCCATTACATTATCCAGCTTTGATCCGGTTCGCCGGGAGATCGCCCGCGCTACCTTGGAAAAGCTGGTAGCGGATGGCAGAATACATCCCTCCAGAATAGAGGACATGTATGAGAAATCAAAGCGTGAAACTGAGCAGAAAATCAAGGGTGAAGGTGAGCGGGCTGTTATGGAGGTGGGTGTCCACGGCATCCATCCGGAGCTGGTGAAGTTGATTGGCCGGTTATATTTTCGTACCAGCTATGGTCAGAATGTGCTGAATCATTCTTTGGAGGTGGCTTATTTAGCTGGGCTGATGGCTGCCGAGATTGGCGCGAATGTCACAGTTGCCCGCAGGGCGGGCCTGTTGCACGATATTGGCAAGGCGCTTGACCATGAAATGGAAGGCTCCCATATACAGATTGGCGCTGATATGGCCCGCAAATACAAGGAAAGCAAGGACATTGTCCATGCCATTATGGCTCACCACGGTGATATTGAGGCCAAAACCATTGTGGCTTGCCTTGTACAAGCAGCGGATGCTATTTCGGCCGCGCGTCCCGGCGCCCGCCGTGAAAACCTGGAGAATTATATCAAGCGGCTTGAGAAGCTTGAAGAAATCGCTTCCTCCTTTGATGGAGTGGAAAAGACCTTTGCAATTCAAGCCGGCCGGGAAATTCGCATCATGGTTCGCCCAGAGGTTATCAATGACGACATGATGACCCTGCTTGCCAGGGATATTGTCAAGCAGATTGAGAATGAAATGGATTATCCCGGACAGATCAAGGTGCACATCATTCGCGAGAACCGTGCGATAGAATACGCAAAATAATGAATAGAACTATTGGGTGGAGTACAGCGTATGTGCTCCGCCCTTGCTATTGAAAGCTCCATAACATATTCCGCGACTTTTACGCAAATGCTACTCGTCTTCGTATAAATACGCAATAAATAAAATTTCTGTTGCGGCCTGCTCCGCGCGGTTTTAAGAGATTTTATTTACACCTTAACCCAGGATTCGTATGGATAAATCACAATGAAAGTAGAGAATACAATGAATATTATATGTGTGGGAGATGTGGTAGGCGATATTGGATGTGAGTTTTTACGCGCAAAGCTTCCTCTTGCAAAGAGGTATTATGGGGCTGATTTTGTCATTGTAAATGGTGAAAACTCCAATAATACCAACGGTGTTACACCTAAAACCGCCGACCACATTTTCTCCAGCGGCGCTGATGTGATCACCACTGGAAACCATGTGTTCCAGCGAAAAGAAATCTATGACTATTTGAATGAAATTCCCTATATTATCCGGCCGGCAAATTATCCCGACAGTGTGCCTGGAAATGGATTTGTCACGGTGGATAAGGTGACTACCTCCGTCACGGTTATCAACCTTATGGGCAATGTATATATGAACACTTTGGATAATCCCTTTCACCGCATGGATCAGGTTATGGACCAGATTGACAGCCCCATAGTCATTGTGGATTTTCATGCCGAGGCGACCAGTGAGAAGATTGCCTTTGCCGCCTATATGGATGGAAGGGTGTCCGCGGTAGTGGGAACCCATACGCATGTGCAGACAGCCGATGAGAGGATTTTGCCGGAAGGAACCGGGTTTATCACTGACCTGGGAATGACTGGGCCGAAGCATTCATCTTTAGGGGTTAGCCTAGAGCCTGTGATCGCCAAGTACCGCAACTATATGCCAGCGCGGTTTGACGTAGCCAAGGGCCCCTGCATTATGTGCGGGGTGGCCCTAGACATTGATCAAACGTCTGGAAAAACTGTGACAATAGAAAGATTTCAAATAGAATGAAAATAACACCTGATGCTACTCGCATAAGGTGTTTATTCCTAGAAAGACGCATTTATACTAATCTTGAACTAAAGTATAAATAAAATTTCTTAAAACCGCGCGGATCAGGCCGCAACAGAAATTTTATTTATTGCAGATTTAAACAAAGATTAGTATTACTTGCCGATTTTTATTGCAATAAATTGTCTGATATAGTATTATTATGAATGCAGAATATCATTCTGGAGGTTACAACAATGGAGGTACTAAAAGTTTCAGCTAAGTCGGTACCCAGTTCTGTGGCAGGTGCGATTGCTGGCGTTATACGGGAAAATGGTATTGTTGAAATCCAAGCGGTAGGAGCCGGAGCTTCCAACCAGGCAATCAAGTCCATAGCAATTGCCCGGGGATACCTCGCTCCGGGGGGGATTGACTTGGTCTGCATACCGGCGTTTACAAATGTGGTCATTGAAGGAGAAGATCGAACAGCAATTAAGTTAATCGTTGAACCCCGATAAAAAGCGATATATACACAGAAAAGCATTTCTATTTACTTATTTTCCGATATTTCTACTTACAAAGGATATTACATTTTATATGGAATGCTGTAAGCGAAGGATAAGCTGTTTAACAAGATGTTGTTGAACAGCTTATTTTTTTGGTATACAATGGTAGGCAAACAGAGTTTATAGGGTTTTAGCGGTACGGCCGGACGAGCTTACAAAAGCAAACTGTACACCGTTTTAGGAAGTCTCGCTGTCACTTCATTTTTGCCGGACCGCTTTTGAAATTGCTTAAAGGGAATAGGGGATGTATTTATGCGGGTGTTGACATGTGAACAGATGCGTCAAGTGGAGAAGAATGTCGTCAATTTGGGAGGAAGTTATCTGCAACTGATGCAAAACGCAGGGCGCGCTGCCTATAAAACTATTGCCAAGCATGAGAAAGCCTTGGAGGGGAAAACTTGTGTGGTGCTCTGCGGCAGTGGCAATAACGGAGGGGACGGATTTGCAGTGGCCCGCCGTTTGACACAGGCCGGCGCAACAGTGACATGTGTGCTGGCAGGAGGAGCGCCGTCCACCTTGGAGGCCAATGAGATGCTCAAATTATTGGAGAAGTGTGGATGTCCTATTCTACAGTACGCGGATCAATTGACGGACCTAAATAGTATGCTGCTGGAATGTGACATTATCATTGACGCTTTATTTGGAACCGGATTCCGCGGTATACTGCCGGAGAAGCTGAATTTGATCGCCGAAATCTCAGCCATGTCGGAGGCAAAGGTGTACGCCCTGGATATACCAAGCGGCATGGAGGGGGATTCAGGTCTGGTAGAGGGGAAGTGTTTTAAAGCGGATATTACCATCTGCTTTGAGGCGCTTAAACCCGCCCATTTGGTATTACATGAAAAGGATATGTTTGGCATCATTGAAGTGGTATCAATAGGCATTCATGAAGACGCCTATGCCGGTGTTGCCTGCCGGGTGTTTTATATAGATGAATATATGGTTTACACCACCATGCCTAAACGCAGACTTGATGCTAACAAAGGAGATTTCGGCAAATTATTCTGCCTCTGTGGCAGCTATGGCATGACCGGGGCGGCGGCGCTGTCCGCCAAAGCGGCCTACCGGAGCGGCGCCGGATTGGTCTATATGGGGGTGACTGAAAAGACCCACTCCATCCTTGCCGCGCAGTTGGTGGAACCGGTATATGTGCAGTTGCCTGGGAATGATATGGGGACATTCTCTTATAAAGCGTTGCCTTCCATCCTAGATTTTCTGGAAAATGCATCCTGCTGCCTAATAGGTTGTGGAATGGGATTGAATGAGGATACACAGCAGTTAGTGTATGAGCTTGTGCGCAGGTCATCCTGTCCGTTGGTAATTGACGCGGATGGTCTAAACGCGCTGTCCCGCCGCATAGATATATTACAGGAACGGCGGACAGACATTATATTGACGCCTCATCCCGGCGAAATGGCTAGGCTTATTGGACGATCTGTGGAGTATGTTAACCAGAACCGGGGGAAGGTTGCCTCGGATTTGGCGGTGAGGTATGGAATCACTGTGGTGCTTAAAGGGGCCAATACGGTGATTGCCTCCCCTGATGGGAACCTATTTATCAATGGGACGGGAAATCCTGGGTTGGCCAAGGCCGGCACTGGCGACCTGCTTGCGGGAACCATAGCATCTCTCGCGGCCCAAGGGATTTCGCCGGTGCAGGCTGCCCAGAATGGAGTGTATCTCCATGGCATGGCTGGAGACTTTACAGCCGAGAGGTTGTGCCAATATTCTATGATGGCTACCGATATTTTGGATGATTACCATAAAGCGTTTAAGGAATGTGACAGGTGATTGATGATTGATGATCGATAATCGATGATTGAGAATTGATAATCAGACGGAGGTGCTTTGATTTGGGTGGATCAAAATGGGTGAAAAGATGGGCGGTAATTGTAATTAGCAGCGTTATATTAATGGCGCTGTTGGTTTCCTGCGGCGAGAAAGCGGTGGACCCTGTCCAAGTGGTGGAGCAGGCTGACAAACCCTTTGAGTCTACCGCCACAGTGGAGTATAAAGATATCAAGGCCGATATCCGTATTCTCCGTGAAGGTGAAAACCTTTATGAGGTGGAGATTTTAAATCCGGCCCCCTTGAAAGGGATGTCCTTTGCCTACAATGGGGATAAACTTACCGTTCAATATCTTGGGCTCGCTTTTCAGGTGGATCCCGCATCTCTGCCGGTACAAGCAATGGCTAAAGTTCTCATGAACACCATTGAGTCTGGGCTCGACGAGCAGGGGATACAGGTGGAAAAAAAGGATGAACTGTACCTGGTTTCCGGATCGGGTGAATCCGGGAATTTCTCCATGACGTTGGATACCGCAACCGGCAGTATTGTGGAGCTGGAAGTGCCAAATGAAAATCTAAAAGTATATTTTGAAAATTTTTCATTTTTGCCTCAGTGATATAATATTAATCTTCATTTAACTTTTGCATAAAATTCCTTCTCATATTTACCGCCCTATAAGGCAACCTATTGTTGTGACAGTTATACTGATCAAATATCATAATGCTACAACAAGAAGGAGAAGAAATATGAAAAAGTTAATTGTTGTCATTTCAGCTGCGATGCTGTTAAGCTTTGGACTTGCCGGCTGTAGCACCAATAGACTCAACGATAATGTAAGCAGCGTTCCCAATTCTGTCGCAAGTTCAAATTACAGCAGCAGCTCTCATGTTAGCAGCTCGCATATTGTATCCAGCTCTGAGAATGCCCTGGACAGGATAGAGGACAGGATAGAGTCCGGTTTGGACGACGACCAATTACCTGAAGAGAGCAAAGCTAGGTAGTATTCATTTTTAGGGAAAAGTAGTTTTAAATCTTTTTAAAGCTACTTTTTTTCTTTTTAACTTTTCGGTAAACATAACCAATATTTTTACATATAAATAAATAGTGCAATAATTTATTGGCTACTATTCTAGATGGCCTAAGGGTAGCGGATGGGATGTGAAGCTGATGATCAAAAAATTTAAAAACGTCCGTGAAAAGCAGATATTTATCGTTAGGACGGTGGTGGTGATCGCTGTCTTTTTTGTTTTGGCCTTTATAGCCGATAGAAAAATCAGCCCTGCCATAGAACAAACTGCCCGGTACAATGCCATGATTCACGCCACCGAAGCCATTAACAGCGCGGTATATAATGAATTGGCCCATACAGAGTATACATACGCGAGCTTTGTAAATCTTTCCCAGGACGAAACTGGTACGGTAACCGCGCTGGAAACGGATGTGGTGGGGATCAACCGGCTAAAATCAAAGATTTTTAACCGTTTGATTGAGGATTTTGACGCTTTGTCCGTGGAGGAATTTAAGATTCCCGCAGGCTCTTTAATGAAATCCAATTTTTTATCCGGGCGGGGCCCTGACCTCACTTTCCGAGTCTTGTATACCGGCAACATTGAAATTGCCTTTTCCAATCATTTTGAAAGTGCCGGCATCAATCAAACCAGGCATCAGATTATCATGAATATCTCCATGGATGTGACTGCGGTTTTGGCGGGCCGCACGATCACCGTCACTGTTCCCAGCAGTTTTTATCTTGCCAATACCGTGATTGTAGGACAGGTACCGGATTCCTTTACCGAGGTCAATGGCGACCAGCAGAAATTGATTCCACAGATTAACGATTACAAAAGTTAAAATCATTATTCATATGTTTCTAAGCGAGTAAATATGTGGTATAATAACCGCAAGGGCAGCGGTTATTATATGGATTTATAGGCCCGCCTACGGCGATGGCTAATTATACCATATCCGCTTTGCTTCTATGATATAATAACCGCAAGGACAGCGGTTATTATACGGATTTATAGGCCCGCCTACGGCGATGGCTAATTATACCATATCCGCTTTGCTTCTATGGTATAATAACCGCAAGGACAGCGGTTATTATACGGATTTATAAGCCCGCCTGCGGCGATGGCTAGTTATACCATATCCGCTCCGCTTCTATGGTATAATAACCGCAAGGACAGCGGTTATTATATGGATTTATAGGCCCGCCTACGGCGATGGCTGATTATACCATATCCGCTCCGCTTCTATGATATAATACCAGGGATATTAATGCAGGTTCAAAGAGTGAAAAATGGATATACCTGTGGTTGCGCCCTTTGCGCTACAGTGATAATAGAAAGGATATATGCAAATATATGGATAAGGCTCAGATAGAGAAACGAATTCAGATATTACGTGATATAGTATCCTATCACAGCTACCGCTATTATGTTTTGGATGATCCCGACGTTGAAGATTATGAGTATGACAAACTCTATCATGAGTTGTTGGACCTGGAGGAGGCCAACCCTGAATTTATAACCGAGGATTCGCCTACCCGGCGGGTAGGCAATGTTATTGTCAACACCTTTGACAGTGTGGAGCATACCGTTCAAATGGGCAGCTTGCAGGATGTATTTCATGTAGATGAGGTGCGCTCCTTTTGCCAAAAAATTTTGGAAAAGATGCCGGATGCCGCCTTTGTGGTGGAGCCCAAAATTGACGGCTTATCGGTATCCTTAGAGTACAGGGATGGCGTCTTTTTTAGGGGCTCTACCCGTGGGGATGGCTTTGTAGGGGAAGATGTGACCTTGAATCTTCGCACTATAAAAACGGTTCCCCATGAGCTGAAGGTGAAAACCTCTTACCTTGAGGTGCGCGGGGAGGTTTATATGTCCAGGGAGAGCTTTGAGCAGGTAGTAAAGGATCAGGAGCTTGCGGGGGAAACACCCTTTAAAAATCCCCGCAATGCTGCTGCCGGTTCGTTGAGGCAGAAGGACCCGAAAAAAACCTTAAAGCGAAATCTGGATATTTGTGTGTTTAATATTCAGCAGATTGAGGGCAAGGCATTGGCCTCCCACAAGGAGTCCCTGGATTTTTTGGGTGAGGCGGGATTTGCTGTGGTGCCAGGGGTAAAGCTTTACACCAGTCCGGAGGATGTGATTGCTGAGATCGAAAGGATCGGCCAATCCAGGGATCAATATGCTTTTGGCATTGATGGCGCGGTTGTAAAGGTCAATGACTTCACACAGAGGGAGGAGCTTGGTTCCACCTCAAAAAATCCCCGTTGGGCGGTTGCCTTTAAGTATCCGCCGGAGGAAAAGCAAACCGTTCTGCAACGAATTGAAATCAACGTGGGGCGGACCGGGGCATTGACCCCTGTGGCCATCTTTAATCCCATCACCCTGGGAGGAACCACAGTGGGCCGGGCAGTGCTTCACAATGAGGATTTTATTGCGGAAAAGGATATCCGCATAGGGGACACCATTGTGGTGCGCAAGGCTGGGGAAATTATTCCGGAGGTAGTGGCCTCCGTGGCCCATCAGGAGGGATCGGAGCCCTATCAAATGCCGGGCAAATGCCCATCCTGTGGAGAGCGGGCCAGCCGGATGGAGGGGGAAGCGGTGACCCGCTGTACCAATCCGGAATGTCCCGCAACCTTGCTGCGGAACTTAATTCACTTTGCTTCAAAGGACGCCATGGATATAGAGGGGTTGGGCCCCTCCATTGTGGAGCAGCTCAACAGCCGGGGATTGGTTCATTCAGTTGCTGATTTGTATGCGCTTTCCCTTGAGGAAATCAAGTCTTTAAAAAAGAGTGGGGAGCGGTTTGCTGGTAACCTAAAAAGGTCCATCGAAAAATCCAAGGAGAAGGATTTGTCCAATGTGATCTTTGCTTTGGGCATCCGCAATATTGGCAAAAGGGCGTCTTCCATTTTGGCGGCCGAATGCGGGACCATGGACGAAGTTATGTCGGCTGATGTGGAGAGGCTGACAGCACTCCCGGGCTTTGGAAAGATTTTAGCCGAGAGTGTGGTGGAATTTTTTAGTCATGAAGGGTCCCGCAAGCTGGTAGAACAGCT
>Ga0153950_1001008_pt1 | contig 12559 bp, 10 predicted proteins | sample TSNJ034MetaG_FD_104737 | JGI IMG/M metagenome (GOLD analysis project Ga0153950, IMG submission 104737) | Attine ant fungus gardens microbial communities from New Jersey, USA - TSNJ034 MetaG | ecosystem: Host-associated > Fungi > Mycelium > Unclassified | place: USA: New Jersey, Wharton State... | reverse complement strand
GACCTCCGCACGGGCGAACTCCTGCCGGATGTGATCGAAGGGGCCTTCTACGGCCTCGCGTTCTCCCCGGACGGCACGCGGCTCTTCTACACCGTGGTGGACGAGACCTGGCGGCCGTACCAGGTCCGCAGCCACACCCTGGGCACCCCCGTGGAACAGGACGAACTGCTCTACCAGGAGGACGACGCCGGCATGTGGCTGGGCTTCGACCTCTCGGCCGAGCGGACCCACCTGGTGGTCGCGTCCTCCTGCTCCGAGTACAGCGAAGTGCGCCTGCTGGACTTCAGCGATCCCGGGGCGGGGCTCCGCACCGTCATCCCGCGGAACGCGCGGATCCTCTACGAGGCGGAGCCGTTCGCACTGGTTCCGGAGAACGGCGGCGCCCCCGCGAGCGGTGTCCTGCTCACCCATGACCGGGACGCTGTGAACTCGATGGTCTCCTTCGTCTCCTGGGAGCAGCTGGCCCAGCCCCTGGAGGACCAGGAGTGGGTCACCCTGGTGCCGCATTCGGATCAGGTACGGGTCAACGGGGCCGCGATCCTGAAGGACTTCGTGGTCCTCTCGGTCCGTGAGGACACCCTGGAGCGGGTGCAGCTTCTGCCCCGCGAAGGCCTGGGCACCTCCCGCCAGTCCGAGGCCGTGGAGCCCGGCTTCGAGGACGAACTGTTCACCGCCTACCTGAGCGGCGCGGACCACGACGCCCCCATGGTCCGCCTGGGCTACACGAGTTTCTTCACCCCCAACCGGGTCTACGACTTCGTGCTCCCCACCTCCAAGGCCCCCTTCGGGGAGCTTCTGCTGCGCCGCGAGCAGCCGGTTCTGGGCGGCTACGACCGCACGGACTATGTGGCCACGCGCGAGTGGGCCGAGGCCTCCGACGGCGCACTGATCCCGCTCTCGGTGCTGCGGCACCGCTCTGTCGTGGCGGATGGCACGGCCCCGGGTCTGGTGTACGGCTACGGTTCGTATGAAAGCAGCATGGACCCCACCTTCGGGGTGGCCCGGCTGTCCCTGCTGGACCGGGGCGTGGTGTTCGTCATCGCGCACATCCGAGGCGGCGGCGAGCTGGGCCGGCGCTGGTACGAACAGGGCAAGAAGCTGGCGAAGAAGAACACCTTCACCGACTTCATCGCCGCCACGGATCACCTGGTGTCCACAGGCTGGATGGACCCGCGCCGCGTGGCCGCCCTGGGTGGTTCGGCCGGCGGCCTGCTGATGGGCGCCGTGGCGAATCTGGCCCCGGAGAAGTACACGGCGATCGTGGCGCAGGTGCCGTTCGTGGATGCTCTGACCACCATCCTGGATCCGGAGCTGCCGCTCTCCGCCCTGGAGTGGGAGGAGTGGGGCAACCCCATCACGGATCCGGACGTCTACGCGTACATGAAGAGCTACACGCCGTACGAGAACATCCGGGAGACCTCCTACCCGAAGATCGCCGCAGTGACGTCCTTCAACGACACCCGGGTGCTCTACGTGGAGCCCGCCAAGTGGGTCCAGGCACTGCGGGAGAAGAGCGTGGGCGCCGAGCCCGTGCTGCTCAAGATCGAGATGGAGGGCGGCCACGGCGGCGCCTCCGGCCGCTACGTCCAGTGGCGGGAACGGGCGTGGGACTACGCGTACATCGCAGATGCCGTGGGCGCCCGCGAACTGCTCCCCGGTGCGGGCCTGCGGTAGCCGCAGCGCCCCACCCGGCGGCCCGGAACGCCTGAGGCCCACCCCGTGTCGGGGCGGGCCTCAGGCGTTCTGGGAAGGGTCTCTCAGCCGAGCTGGAACCAGTACCGGCGGAAGCCGTCCCGGGTGTCCTCATGCTGTCCGTCGTTGGCCTCGATCACGGCCCGGGACGGAGCATTGTCCTCCACGCAGGTGACCAGGACGTCCTCGATGCCGAGATCCGGGGCGAGGCGCAGCGCCTCGCCGAGCGCCGTGGTCGCGACCCCATGCCGCCGGGCCGAGGGACGCACGGAATAGCCGATGTGGCCGCCGTAGGAGAACAGGAAGTCGTTGAGCTCGTGGCGGATCGCCAGGAAGCCCAGAATCCGCTGGGAGTCCTGGTCCGTGATCCAGTAGTAGCTGCAATGCACCCGGCCCGGGGCCGGCTCCACCGAGGTGTCCCCCTCGGTGAGCCGCTGCTCCAGATACCGGGTGAATCCGTCCCGGCTCAGATCCGGCGCCTCTGTTTCCTGGTTGAATCCTGACCCGTCCACGGGGCCGTCGCCGAAGTCTTCCAGGCAGTCTTTCCAGGCATCGTAGGCGTCGGCATGGGGCCGGATCAGTGTCAGCATCCCTTCATTGAAGCAAACTCCGCCCGCGCCGTCTTGTCATACGCTCCAGGCCGTCCACGTTCAGCGGGCCTTGCCCAGCCGGTACTCCAGGTTCCGCTTCACGGCCGCCCACTCCCCGGCCAGGATGGAGAACACCACGGTGTCCCGCAGCACACCCTCGGAGGTCAGCGCCTGGCTGCGCAGCACCCCGTCCTGCTTGGCACCCAGCCGGGCGATCGCCTCACGCGATTGGTGGTTGAGCCAATTGGTCCGGAACTCCACAGCCACACAGCCCACCGTCTCGAAGGCGTGGCGCAGCAGGAGGTACTTGGAGTCCGGGTTGGTCCCCGTGCCGTGGGCCGAGCTGCGGTTCCACGTCGAACCGATCTCCAGCCGCGGCAGGGCATGGTCGATGTTCATGAAACTGGTCATGCCGAGCACCTGCCCGGTGGCGTTGGAGAACGCCGTGAAGGGCAGCATGCTGCCGGTCTCCTGAAGGGCCAGACGGCGCTCGATCTCGGCCGCCATCCCCTCCGGACGGGGCACCGAGGTGTACCAGAGATTCCAGAGTTCGCCGTCCTGGACGGCCTCGGCCAGCCCGGCTTCATGGTCCTGGCTCAGGGGTTCCAGGGTGACGTATTTCCCGTGCAGCGTCACGGGGGCGATTTTTTGCACGAGGAACATTGTGCGGCCCCGAGGACCCGGATTCCAAGCGGTTCACCAAGCGTTCATCTGGACCGGCGGAACTCTGGAAACGACGACGGCGGCGCCTCCCCACGTGGGGAGGCGCCGCCGTCGTGGAGCAGCACCGCCGTCGTCCCCTCCGTCGTGTGCTCAGCAGTGGCGGGCCGGAAACCGAAACCCCCGCCACTGCTGAGCACTCAACCGGAGGGGCGTCAGCTGAAGAGCTCGTTCTTCGGCTTGTTGTTGCGGACCTTGAGCCAGCCGAGCCACAGGAGCAGCGCGAAGAGCGGCACGGTGGCGAGGGTCCAGGCGCCCAGGTAGAAGACGCTGCCGTCCGCACCCTTGGTGGTGTCGAAGCCGATCAGCACGGTGATGATCAACAGCGCCACCAGACCGGCCCAGCTGGTCCAGGGCGAACCCGGCATCGGCAGGCTGGAGACCAGGCCGCGCTTGCGGCGGAGCATGATCTGGCAGGCGAAGATCGAGCCCCAGGTGAAGATCACGCCGATGGACGCGGTGTTCAGCGCCAGGTCGAAGGCATGGGAGCCGCCCAGCCAGACGTTCAGGATGATGCCCACCAGGTAGAAGCAGCCGATGGCCAGGATGGCCGCGAACGGGATGTGGCGCGAGGACATCTTGGTCAGCCACTTCGGGGCGTGGCCGTTGTTGGCCATGGTGCGGAAGATGCGGCCGATCGAGTAGAGACCGGAGTTGCAGGAGGACAGCGCGGCGGTGATGACGATGAAGTTCATGACATCACCCATCCACGGCAGGCCCATCTGACCGAACACGGTGACGAAGGGGCTGGTGCCGGCCTTGTACTGATCGCTCGGCAGGAGCATGGCCAGCAGGGTCACGGAACCGACGTAGAACACCACGATGCGGATGACGACGGCGCGGATCGCCTTGGGCACTTCACGCGCCGGGTTCTGCATCTCGCCGGCCGTGATGCCCACCAGCTCGATGGCGTTGTAGGCGAAGATGACCGCGTTGAGCACCAGAACCATCACCAGGGCACCGTGCGGGAACATGCCGCCGTCGTTGGCGAAGAGGTTGGCGGGGCTGGCGTGCGACGGGCCCACCTGGGCGTTCATGACCACCAGGACGGTGCCCACCACGAGGAAGATCAGGATGGCGCCGACCTTGAGCACGGAGGCCCAGAACTCGAACTCTCCGAAGGCCTTCACCGAGAGGAGGTTGACGGCCACCAGCAGCACCAGAGCCGCGATGGCGGAGATCTCCACCGGGACGTTGGGGAAGAAGTACTGGAAGTAGAGACCGATGGCGATCAGTTCGGCGATGCCGGTCATGCCCCAGTTCAGGAAGTACATCCAGCCGGAGAGGAACGCTCCCTTGGAGCCGAAGAGCTCACCGGCGTAGGAGACGAAGGACCCGGAGGTCTGACGGTACATGATGAGCTCGCCCAGGGCCCTCATGAGGAAGTAGGCGATCACGCCGGCGATGGCGTAGGAGAAGATGAGGGCCGGGCCGGTGGAGGCGAGGCGTCCTCCGGCTCCCATGAAGAGCCCGACGCCGATGGCCCCGCCCATGGCGATCATGGTCACGTGACGGCGGCTCAGGGACTTGCTGTAACCCTCGGCGCTGAGAGTGGTGCTGTCTGCGGCGCTGGAGCCCTGGCTGGTGGCCTGGCCCTCGGTGCGCTCCTGCTGCGTTGTATCTGACACGGTAGACAAGTGTACGGACCATATGCCGAACGTGATTTGACTAACACGCGCCTGAGTCGCACATCACAATCATCATCGGGCCTGCACATGGGGAAATATTCGCCGCCCTTCGACAGCTGGCCAGGACGATTCGCGCAGCTTCCAACATTTGACGAATGTTTCACAGTCAGATGTCGGGCGTGGCGGGCTCCTGCGCCCATCGGCAGGCCACGCGTTCCTTCCTCGGGCCACCCCACAGGGCTTCCATGCCGTGGACGGGGCCCGGACACCCCATCCGCGCCACCCCGGCATAGGATTCACTCATGACCGAGAGCACCCTCCCCCGCCCTGTCTCCGACACCTTCGACCCCCGGCAATGGCGCGTGGTGGACGGCTTCGATTTCACGGACCTGACGTACCACCGTCAGGTGGAGCGGAATGAGGACGGCGCCATCGTCAGGGACCTCCCCTGTGCCCGGATCGCCTTCGACCGGCCGGAGGTCCGCAATGCCTTCCGTCCCCACACCGTGGACGAGCTCTACCGGGCCATGGACCACGCCCGCATGACCCCGGACGTCGCCACCGTCCTCCTCACCGGCAACGGCCCCTCCCCCAAGGACGGCGGGCACTCCTTCTGCTCCGGCGGAGATCAGCGCATCCGCGGCAGGGACGGCTACAAGTACGCCGAGGGTGAGACCAGCGAGACCGTGGATCCCGCCCGAGCAGGCCGCCTCCACATCCTGGAGGTCCAGCGGCTCATGCGCACCATGCCCAAGGTGGTCATCGCCGTGGTCAACGGCTGGGCCGCCGGTGGCGGGCACTCGCTGCACGTGGTCTCCGATCTGACCATCGCTTCCCAGGAGCATGGCAAGTTCAAACAGACGGACGCCACCGTGGGCAGCTTCGACGCCGGCTACGGCTCAGCGCTGCTGGCCCGCCAGGTGGGCCAGAAGAACGCCCGGGGGATCTTCTTCCTGGCCCGCGAATACTCCGCCGAGGACATGGTCCGGATGGGAGCGGTCAACGAGGCCGTGCCGCACGCCGAGCTGGAGAACGTGGCCCTCGGCTACGCCCGGGACATCGCGCGCCAGTCCCCCCAGGCCATCCGCATGCTCAAGTTCGCCTTCAACCTGGCCGACGACGGCCTGGCCGGCCAGCAGGTCTTCGCCGGCGAGGCGACCCGCCTGGCCTACATGACGGACGAGGCCGTGGAGGGAAAGCAGGCGTTCCTGGAGAAGCGCGATCCCGACTGGTCCGACTTCCCGTACTACTTCTAGGACCCCATGCAGAACCTCGATCCCCTCCTCCACGACCTCGCCGCGGCTCTGCACGGCGAAGGCCCCGCCGTCGACTTCGGCGAGCACATCACCACGGTGACCCTGCCCACCCACCCGGAGGCCGCCGTCGTCGTGCGCACTTCCGGTTCCACCGGTCGCCCCAAGGCCGTGGTGCTCTCGGCCGAGGCCCTGGCCGCCAGTTCCATGGCCACCGCAGTGGCGCTGCGGGGCGAGGGACAGTGGCTCCTGGCCCTGCCGCTGCACTACGTGGCCGGGGTCCAGGTCCTGGTCAGATCCCTTTTCGCCGGAACCAGGCCGTGGGTCATGGACCTCTCGGACGGTTTCACGCCGGAGGCCTTCGTGACCGCTGCCGACGAACTGAGCGATCCGGTGCGTTTCACCTCACTGGTCCCCACCCAGCTGGCGCGTCTGCTGGAAGAGCCCACGGAGGACACACTCCGGGTCCTCCGCCGTTTCAACGCCATCCTCCTGGGCGGGGCCGCCGTGTCCCCCGGGCTCCTGGACCAGGCCCGGGACCTCGGCCTGCGGGTGGTCACGACGTACGGCTCCGCGGAAACCGCCGGGGGTTGCGTCTACAACGGCCGCCCGCTCGACGAGGTCCAGGTGCGCCTGGTGGACGGGCGCGTCCACCTCGGCGGCCCGACCCTCGCGGACGGCTACCTGGAGGATCCGCAGGCCACCAAGGCCGCCTTTGTGGAGTTAGACGGCGAACGCTTCTTCCGCACGAGCGATCTGGGCGAGCTGGACGACGACGGCGTGCTGCGCGTGACGGGACGCGTGGACGATGTGATCAACTCCGGCGGCAGCAAGGTCGCCGCGCTGGACGTCCAGCGGGCGCTGGAAGCGCTCGACGGCGTCGCGCAGGCCTTCGTGGGTGGTGTCCCCTCCGCCGAGTGGGGTCAGGCCGTGGTGGCCGCCGTGGTCCTGAAGCCGGGGACCGTCCGGGAGCCTGGTGAACTGGCCGAGGCGCTGCGTGGCGAATTCGGCGTACTGCGGCCCCGTCTGGTGTCCCTGTGGGACGGGCTGCCTCTGCTGGAGAACGGCAAAGTGGACCGTCAGGCGATCCTTGCCCGGCTCGCCGTCGAACATGGGGGAAAATAGCTACGGCGCATCCGCGCCCAGGAATCTGACACCGAGCGAGAGGTAATCGTGGCTACTGCCGCCCAGTGGATCCAAGGGGCACGTCCCCGCACCCTCCCCGCCGCCATCGCCCCCGTGGTGATCGGCAGCGCGGCGGCATATCAGCTGCACGCCTTCAACCTCCTCAACGCGGTCCTGGCCGCTCTGGTGGCACTGCTGCTCCAGATCGGTGTCAACTACTCCAACGACTACTCGGACGGCATCCGTGGCACGGATGAGAACCGGGTGGGCCCGTTCCGCCTGGTGGGCTCCGGGGCCGCGAGGCCGCGTGCCGTGCTCATCGCCGCGCTGAGCTGCTACGGCTTGTCCATGGTGACGGGTCTGGCCCTGGTCCTGCTGACGCACACCTGGTGGATGATCCTGGTGGGCCTGGGCGCCGTCGTGGCGGCCTGGGGCTACACGGGTGGCAAGAACCCCTACGGCTACCAGGGGCTGGGCGAGCTGTTCGTGTTCGTGTTCTTCGGGCTCGTGGCCACACTCGGCACCACCTACACCCAGGCGGGGCACATCAGCCTCAGCGCCGTGGTGGGCGCCGTGGGCACGGGTCTGATCGCCTGTGCCGTCCTGATGGCCAACAACGTGCGGGACATCCCCACTGACAAGGCGGCCAAGAAGTACACCCTGGCCGTCCGGCTGGGCGACCGGCTGGCCCGCCGCAGCTACGTGCTGATGCTCGCAGTGGCGATCCTGTCCGTGCTGATCCTGGCACCGGACAATCTCTGGATCCTCCTGGTGCTGCTGCTCATCCCGGCCGCGCTGCTCCCCTGCTGGCTCATGCTCTCCGGCCGGAGCGGCAAGGCCCTCATCCCGGTGCTGCAGCAGACCGGCATGCTCAACCTGGGCTACGCCGCCCTCTTCGCCGTGGCGCTCATCCTCGAACACGGGGTGTAAGACAGGACCACTGCCCGGGCCCTGCGGCCGAGTTCGTGACTGGCCCTCTCGGTTCAAGTCCGAGGCGAGGTCCAGATGTGGGTCCAAGCCAGGCGCCCGTCTGGAACCGGAACCAGCCCTGAACCAGCCAGGGCCGGAGCCAGCAAATCCAGCGGATCCGACATGTCCACCAAATCCAGCGGACAAGGCTTTAACGGGTGGTGCCCCGGACCCTATGAGGTCCGGGGCACCACCCGTTAAAGCCCTGGAAAGACTCAGCTGTTCTTGGGATCCGGGGAGACTCCGGTGTCAGGGACCTCGAATTCAGAGGCCACCGCGTCGGCCCGCCGGTCTCCCTCCGGGCCCGCCTGGATCTGCTGTGACCGGCTCACTTCGGCGTCCTCAGCGGCGGCGTCCTTCTCGGCACGGCCCGCACGCTGACGGGATCCGATGGTGCTGGCCAGCTGCACGGCGGCGTCGTCGCGCTGCCGGCTGAAGAAGAGATAACTCACGGCGAAGGCGATCAGCGCAGAGAAGATCCCGCCGAAGATCAGCCCAGTGCCCAGCCACAGACAGATGAGCAGAGCCACCACGAAGAGGGCCAGCCGGATCAGGAGGTACTTCAGATTCGCCACCGTCCCATTCTACCGGTCGGAACTGGGACTTCCCCGAGCCCCGAACCGTGGAGCTGGTTCGCCAGTAACCCCGGCCACCCGAGCCGAACCACCTCCGGCCACCAGGGCCCCGGCCGTGGCCGCACCAGCCGCGCGGCACACTGCAGGCACCGGATCAGTGTGGCCAGGGTGATATCAGGCAGCCTCAGTAGACTGACAGGATGCCCCGGGTCATCATCTCAGTCCTCATCGTCGCAGTATGCATCTACGCGCTCATCGATTGCCTCCGCACGGACTCCCGTGACGTGCGCGGTGTGCCCAAGGGCGTCTGGATCGTGGCGCTCCTCCTGCTGCCCTTGGTGGGCGCGATCATGTGGTTCCTCCTCGGCCGCCCCCGCTCCACGGCTCGTCCGGCCGCCGACGGTCCCTCAGCCGCCCACGGCAGCCCTGCCGGGCGCCCTCTGGGTCCTGACGACGACCCTCAGTTCCTGCGCAACCTTGAGGAGCGCCGGCGCAACCAGGAGGAGGCCCGGAAGCTGGAGGAGATGAGGAAGAAGCTGGAAGACAAGGAACGCCGCCTTCACGATGGCGAAGACGGCGGCCCCGGCCAGGACGGCTGACCCGGCCTCTCAAGAAAACAGGCTCCGGCCCCAGGATTCCTGGGGCCGGAGCCTGATCCGTATCCGGTTCTCCGGGCTCAGAGCCCCGAGTAGGAGTGCAAGCCGTTGAAGAACTGGTTGACGATCGTGAAGTTGAAGACCACGCACAGGTAGCCGACGATCGACAGCCAGGCCGCACGGGTCCCGGTCCAGCCACGGGTGGCGCGTGCGTGCAGGTAGCCCGCGTAGACCACCCAGATCACGAACGTCCATACTTCTTTGGTGTCCCAGCCCCAGAAACGGCCCCACGCCTTCTCGGCCCAGATGGCGCCGAACATGAGGGTGAAGGTCCAGCCTACAAACGCGATGGTGTTGATGCGGTAGCTGAGGTTCTCCAGGCTGAGCGCGGTGGGGACCAAGCGCATGAACGTCAGTTTGTCCTCGCCACCGGCGGCCAGCTTCGCCTCACGCCGGGACTGCACCAATTGCAGCGCGGACATGGCGAAGGTGAGGGTGAAGAGCGCAGACGACAGCACGGCGATGGAGACGTGGATGACGAGCCAGTAGCTCTGAAGCGCGGGCACCAGGTGACCCACCGGGGTCCAGAAGGCGACGGAGGCGGCCACCAGCATGATGATGACCAGCGCGACCACGAAAGTGCCCAGGAAGCGCAGATCACGGCGCAGCAGCACCAGCAGGAACACCACCGCCACCAGCCAGGCGCCGGTGGTGAGGAACTCGTACATGTTGCCCCACGGCACACGACCGGCGGCGACGCCCCGGGTGATCACAGCGGCACCGTGGATCAGGGCGGCCAGGATGGTCAGGGCCACCGCCACGCGGGCGGGCACGCGCCGTTCCTTGGCGTAACGCATGGAGGGGTCGGCCGTGATGGTGCCACCGGCCGCGGACGCCTGCGACGCCGCGACGGGCGCTCCGGCGCCCACCAGCTGACGGGACTCCTGCTGCTGGCGCGCCGCACGCGCATCAATGGCTTTCAGGGTGGCGCTGCTCTTGGCCAGGTCCCAGGCGAAGGCGATGAGCGCCACCGTGTAGGTTCCGGCGGCGAGCAGCATGAAGAGCTCGCTGTACTGCCCCAGGGTCTGGTTCAGCGGTGTCATGAGCTTTCCTTTCCATTGCGCGCCGCCCCGCTGTCAGGCCCGGCCGCGTTCTTTCCATTATCCGCCGCTGCGCCGGCGGCGCCAGGCGGGTCCACGGGGCCGGAGTCGAGCCCCCAGCCTTCCTGGAGAGCCTGCCGGATCTTGGCGGTCTCCTTGGCCAGTCCATGGTCCTCGCCGCGGGCCAGCAGCCCGTACTCGACCATGACCCGGCCATCGTCGGCTGTTCCGGTCCGCACCCAGGCCCGCCGGCGTCCCACGTAGAGGGAGGTCACCAGGCCGGCCACGGCTACCAGCGCGAACACCAGTGCCGGGACCTGCCCGGGGTTGTGACGCACGTCCACGGCGATGAAGCGCTTGAGCCCGTCGAAGGTGATGGAGCCCTTGCCTTCAGGCAACTTGTAGGTCTGCCCGGCGTCCAGGACGATGCCCTTGGCCGGCAGGTCGCGGCCGTTCAGCTGCTTGAGGTTCTTCACGTCCAGGTTGTAGACGTTCTGCGGCGCCCCGGAGTCCAGGCCCAGGTCACCGTAGTAGGAGTTGAGGTTGAGCTGCGGCCTGAGCGGGTCCGGGTCGGCGCTGAAGGCCACGCCCTGCTCGTTGAGCTGGGCGGACGGCAGGAAGAAGCCCACAAAGCCCAGCTGGTCCGGCTTGGCGTCGGGCACCTTGACGACCATGGTGGAGGTGTAGACGCCATCCGTGGGGATGGAGGGCACCGGGCCTTGCAGGGCCACGTTCCCGTTGCCGTCGCGCACCGTGATGACCGGGGCGTAGCCGTTGCCCACCAGGTAGAGCCCGGTTCCGCCGATCTCCAGGGGGTCGTTGACCTTCAGGATCTGATCCTTGGGCGCTGCGTCGGGACCGTCCTTGGTGGTCACGTGAGCGGTGAAGTCGATCGGCTGTCCGAACTGCTTGACGGACTCGCGGTCGTAGCGGACCTCGAACTTGTCCAGCGTCACGGAGTACGGGCTCAGCCAGGCCGACTGGAAGTTGGTTCCGGGGCTGAACTGGTCGTAACCCACCAGGGTGTTGACGAAGGTCTCGCCCTCCACGATCGTGCGCTGGCCGCTGTAGCCGAAGAGCCCGCCGAGCGCCACGGACACCAGCACGCCCACCAGCGAGCTGTGGAAGACCAGATTGCCCACTTCCCGCACATACCCGGTCTCCGCACCGAGGTGCGGACGCTCGCCGCCGGCGTCGCGGGTCTCCACCCGGTAGTGGCGCTTGCGCAGCACTGCGGCGGCGTCCTCAAGGGCCGACGACGCCGTCGCACCCTGCGCGGCCGGGATCACCAGAGTGCCGTACTGGGGCAGCCGGGAGATCCGGCGGGGGGTCCGCGGCGGGGCGGTGCGCAGCGCTTTGTAGTGCGCCCTGACGCGCGGGATGATGCAGCCGATCAGCGAGATGAAGAGCAACAGGTAGATGGCGGAGAACCAGTAGGACGCGTAGACGTCGAAGAGCTGGAAACGGTCCAGCCACGGCCCCGTGACCGGATTGTTCTTGATGTACTGCGTGACCACGGCCGGGTTGGCCGGGCGCTGCGGGAAGAGCGACCCGGGAACGGCCGCCACCGCCAGCAGCAGGAGGAGCAGCAGGGCGGTGCGCATGCTGGTCAGCTGTGTCCAGGCCCAGCGGAGCATGCCGATCGGCCCCAGGACGGGAACGGCGATGTCCTGTTCCTGTGCCTTTTTGCCCTTGGGCTTCTTCACCGTCTCACTCATCCGTGCTTCTTCCCTGTCTGCGCTTCGTGTCCTCTGATTCCGTCCATGTGCCGTGCCCCTAGATGGGCAGCTTCACCTCGTTCTGGAACCAGGTCTGCAGCTGGACCGTCCATTCGCCCCACAGGCCGCTGATCATGAGCAGGCCGAGCGCGATCAGCATGAGGCCACCGAGCCGTTGGATGGCCAGCTTGTGCTGGCGGAAGAACTTCATGACGCCCATGCCCCGCCGCACGGCCAGCGCGATCAGCAGGAACGGGATCCCCAGCCCGAGGCTGTAGGCGAAGGCCAGGAGCGCTCCCTTGGCCGCCGTGGATCCGCCCGAGAGGCTGAGCAGCTGCACGGCCGAGTAAGTGGGTCCGATGCAGGGCGCCCAGCCCAGGCCGAACGTCATGCCGAGCAGGGGCGCGCCCCAGAGGCCCGCCGGCGGTTTGGCTTTCAGCTTGGCGTTGCGCTGGAAGAAGTCGAAGCCGCCCAGGAAGATGATGCCCATGATCACCACGACCACGCCGAGCCAGCGGGTGACCAGCAACTGCTGACTGGGGATGGCCAGGAAGGCGAAAACCTGCCCGAACGCGCCACCCAGCAGCACGAAG
>Ga0153950_1001006_pt1 | contig 12564 bp, 10 predicted proteins | sample TSNJ034MetaG_FD_104737 | JGI IMG/M metagenome (GOLD analysis project Ga0153950, IMG submission 104737) | Attine ant fungus gardens microbial communities from New Jersey, USA - TSNJ034 MetaG | ecosystem: Host-associated > Fungi > Mycelium > Unclassified | place: USA: New Jersey, Wharton State... | reverse complement strand
GTGAGTGAAATTGGTAAAAAGAATATGCGAGCCGAAAACATCGTTAAAGTGGCAAATGCTTTTGGGGTCAGTACTGATTATCTCCTGACAGGAAAACGAAGTAATTCCGAACTCAATGATTTTTCCTCAAAAATTTCAGTTCTGGACGAACAAGAGATGGATTTATTGGCGCAAGTAATTGAATTATTTATAATGGCATGTAAAAAAGATAGATAAAACTGACTGTGCATAAATGAAGTAAGGGAACACCACAAGGCAACTGATTGGGCAGAGGAAATTAAATACCTTGCGGATTTCATGTACCCGTTTTATGGATTCAGAGGAATATTTTAAGAGCAAGTTATCCGAATTAAAAGACATGAAATTTGAATTAGCAAATGATATAGTTAGTTACAAAACGAGAAAAATGATGAATGATTAGAAAGGGGTGCATTATGAGTAAAGCGTTTAACGATACAGACAGATTGCAATTATTTGGATTAGAGGTGATTGCTCTTATTTCTCAAGGAAAAATAGAAACGATAGAAGATATTGAGAAGCACATAGATGAGGGTGATTTAATTCATTATATCAGAGAAAAATATCATGATGATATGTTTAACACATTTGAGGATGATTGCCCCTATAACTTAGATGATTGGAATAAAGCATTTTCAGGATATAGTGGTTATATACAGGGAAATGAAAGAAGAAAATACGGAATTTGCAATGATAATGAGGGGTTGTTGTTAATAGTTGCATTAGTATTAGATTTGGTAGCGAGTAAATAGTTGATAAATATTGATTTGGTTTAATACAAGTTTCCCAATCTGCCGGATTAAGGACTATAGTCCGGCAGATTGGGAAATTTGCAATAAAATATAGTGTAGATTAGGTAATTATTCAGAATTGTTTTTGTAGAAAATTTATATAAAAGAAGTAAGATAACACAGTAAAATCAGTGGGTTGGCAATTTAACAATTGCCTATATAGTGTAGATATATAGGAGGGATTATGAAAAAGCAATTATTATGTATGCTTGTATTAACATTATTGTTAACTGGATGTTTTAAAAAATCCGATGAAAAAATGACGGAACAGATTGAAAATCAAATAGAAAATATTTTAGCAATAAGTGACACCCAAAATGCCGCTATTGATTATTCTGAAACCGCACAAACAGAAAGAGTTGTAATGGAAAAAACGCAAGTGAAAGTAGTAAGAATCGTGGATGACACAATAGCCATTCTATCAATTGAAGCAATTAATATGCCGAATCTATTTGACCAAGCCTATGATTCGCTTAATCAAAAGGATGATGGACAAACAGATTATGATTACATAAATAGTTATATTACAGGTGCTATTGCAGATAATAAATATACAACAATAACTAATGAAATTGAAGTAGGGCTTGATAATAGTAGTGGTGAAACACAGATCATTCTTTCAGAAGAATTTGTTGATGCTGTATATGGGGGATTTCTATCATACAGTATATCAGAGGGAGGAATAGAGTAGTATGAAGCGATTTATGGCAATGATAATGGTATTTAGTCTGATATTTAGTTTCCCTATATATATCAAAGCTTCGGATTATGAAGTAATAAACATCCACGTAGTAAGCGATACATATGGATATGAAAGAATCGAAGTTCTCGGTGTTGATGACTCCGTTTATATGAGTATTGATGATTTAAGTAGATTTTCTGGTTATGAAAAACACTTGGATGATACAAAATACACATTTGGCAATGGTCTATTTACAAGAAGCTTCGACTCTAAAATATCTTTCAATAATACTGACTGGCTTCCACTTGAAACAACGTTAGGCAATTTAGGAATTGTATGTGAGCTTGATAATAAAACATTACATATTTCTAATAATAATGTCAAAACCATGTATGACTTATGTCAAAATGTGTTTGAAGCAGATGGGAGAAGAAAATGTAGTATTGATTACTTGGATAATGGATGGGGCAAAGCCGGACTTGCATACACATATTTTTGGGAATTTGTAAGTGGTAAATTTACAGATGTAGTTGATAGAGAAAGGAAGTACACGAAAACATGCTTAGCTTCGCTGGTCGTCTATGATGAGGATGAATTGGAAGTTTTTGATGCTATTATAGAACTATATTCGGCGAGGCGGTCTATTTATGACACAAATGAGTGGCTGGAGATTATTTTTCAAGATTATGATGGATCAGATATTTTAAAAAAGCCGGACGGTGCAGGGGGATTCATTATTGATAATGTAGACAGCATTTATTCGGAGTTATCATATGTTTATTCCTTGCAATATGCATCAGAGTTGTACCTAACCGGAATAAAATCAACTATACCCAAATATAACACAAGAAGTTCTTTAAAGAATGCTGCCAAAGAAATTATAAATGTATGTGAAAGTGAAAGAGATGCTATTGACCAATTTTTTTATAACAGTCTCGTTGAAATGCTAAAGGGTGGTGTTGATAATTGGGTTGAAGACCAACTTGGTTTCTCGAGTTTGACTGGTTTGAGTGTTAGTATGTTTGTAAATATAATGAATCGTTATGCTAATACAGATGTGATAATGAGTGCTATTGGACATTCAGACTATTATAGGGAAATACAGCAAAGTATGGTTGATATTTATTATGCAGCAAAGAACAAAAATGATTATGTAGGAATGAAATATGCTACATTACTCTATCTTCGCTGTTATGAAAAAGCATATAAAACTTATGAGTTTGATGATGATTTAAAAGGTGCAGTAGAGCATGCTATAAAAATGTCCAGAGAATATGCAATTCCAATTGCGGCTATATCAGATGAATCACTTATAATAGAAGTTGATAATTCCGAGATGAAAGCAGACGATTTAAAAAGTAATGAAAATTGGAACAATGATGAAGTTGACCAAAATGGGTTAACAGATTTTCAAAGAAACGTAATAAAAGATAGCATAGAAGTTTTTCTATATCAAAACGAATACAGGATACATGAAAATGCTCTAGCACCGATAGTGGCATCTGATCTATCGGATAGTGATGCTGCCATTTTATTTTGGTATTTTCTATGTAGCGATTCAAATAAGGTAAATGCAGAATTGCAATCCATCTTTCCCTTTATAGAAAAGACGGAAGATAGCTACTGGTTTAATTATAGTGGATCAAAACAAATAATAAGTGATTTATATGGTATTGTTTTAAATGATAATATTATTAGTGAAATTACTGATTATAGACAAGATATGGTAAGGGCAAATATTGGAGATCCTGGAAGTTGGATAACTATTACAATTAGTGAATATCAGACTTCCAGCGACAAGCTCACCATTCGTTTCAGTTATGAATCTATAGATTATTCAGATATGAGTTTAATTACGAAAGGCGAATTAGTTGCCAAATATGTGAATAATAAAGAAAGTTTTATTGGATATACTTTAAAATCAATTGAAAAATATGTTTCATCGACTGCATTTACTATGGCGCAGTTTGAATCACAAATCTTAAATTATTACAATAACCTTGATGTAGACGATGGTACATATGTTATTTTTTCATCAGAGACAACTGAAGACAGTCAGTATTATTATTTTTTAATACGATATCAAATTACAGATAAAGAAGCTGAGGATATATTAGCAAGAGGTGGAATGCCAGCAGCAAATATTTTTGCTGATTATTTATGTGCTGAGAAAGAAACTGGTATAGTAACTTCTGAAAGTGGATGCGAAATATTACATTTAATCAAATAAACATAAATAATGTGCAAGCGATAAACAGCCCTCCTTTGCACACGATTTTGCGCCAGCAAAGTCTAGTGTGCTATACCCGCCCGCCGACTGACGCGAAAATGTGTATTGACACTTGGTGAAAATATGCATTTGAAGCGGCAGGAAAACGGGGCGGAATTTTCGGGCGGACAGCGAGAAAATCACGGACTGTTTTCAGGAAAGAGTGCGAGGCACATCAACTTTATTTGCGTAGCATAGACTCTACTGCGCTTGCTATCAGGCGCTTTTCATAATTGTCGAGTAGACTATAAATGGCATCCTTATGTACTAAATAAAAGTTTTTTGCTTGGCTAATATCTAAAGAAAGCAACTGAGGATATTTTCCTTCAATCTTCCGAACAGTATCTGTTGGAAATCCAAACTCTATAAGCTCTTCACCAAAAGAGCTCCGAACTCCCGTTTCATAAAATCGTGTAGCTTTAGAAAGTGAAAATCCAGTCATGGAATACCCTTTTTTCTCCGCTGCATATACAAATATGCACTCAAATAATGAAATAGCTTTAGGGATTTTGTGTTCGATAACATCCTTTAATGTTTTGAAAGCGTTCGTGTACGCTCTATCTATTGTTATTCTTCGTCGAGCAGTTGGATTGCGAGCATAATTTACTTCATAGGCTAGTATGCCGCTAAAGCCTTTCTCACGATAACTTTTCCCGATTACAGCGTATCTCTTTTTAGTATTATCGTCGATAAGGCCGGCTTGCTCGAAGCTATCAAGAACTTTACCCAAATAGTTGAATTTCAAAAAGTTATTTGTAAGATCGTGATTTCCTATTAATGGAGCAAATTTATTGAATATATCTTGATTTTTCAAGAAAAGTTGAAGCAGTTTTTCTTGATGCTCAAATGGAACAAGACGGTTTTTTTCAAAGATAATTCTGGGCAATAAGTAACCTCTCTGCTCCTCTATTCTCGTTCTTCTTAGCTCTGCGTTATTGGCAGTAAGGTCAGGCAATTCAGCATTATCCAAATCAACACCATCTAATTCAGGGTTGTCATATGTCGCAAAATTTAATTTGGCAGCATCGGAATCTTCTATTTCTAAAAGTTTTTTATCTGCGTAAAAGATTCTTCCAATAAAATTATGGTAATACCTTCCCGCTCGTCCTTTAATATTCTTAATATCGAAAGCAGTAAGTGATTCCTGCCCTTTTGTATGGTTAAGGATAACCATATTTCTTGCTTTAGTATTAACACCCTCAACAATGGTTGAAGTACAAAACAAAACATCAAATTCACCATGATTGAATTGCTCCAATATTTCGGTTTGCATATATTTAGGCAATTTTCCATGATGTACAGCAAATCCCTTTTCAAGAATGCTGATTAAACTCCATTCTTTTACAGAATCGTTAATATCATAAGTTCTCTTGATGTGCTCTAAAAATGATAAAAACCTCTCATCTTTTATGGTTTTACCGGCACTGATCATTGCAAGTTTTCCCGCGTATTCATTTGCTTTTGCTGGGGTGGTACAGTAAAGCATTGTTTTACCATACCCCTGAGCATTTATGTATTCAACAATATCCGTGATTTTATCATTTCTCTTTGTGCTGAGTGCAGTAACCGTTTGAGCCGGAGGCAAGAGAGGGTATTCTTCTATTATTTTGCTCGCATATGCTTTAACCGGAATACGAATAGTTGGCTCAAAGCTCACCTCTCTAACTTGAATATTATTCTTGGAAAGGTATGTCTTCATACCGGAACCGAAATTTTCTTGTTTCAGATTTGGGCCGGCTAAATAGTATTCTGGCACACTTTTTGATAATAAATACAATGCTATGCGGAAGGTCTTTGCACGAGTGTCGTCAAATATATTAGAAACGTTTTTTACCTTTATAGAAGGCAGATCACCTTCATCTTCTTCATCATTGCAGTAATCCTCATCAATTTTATAAACTTCATCGTAAAAGAAGAAGTCTAATTTCAGTTTAGGATATAATGCGAGTAACTGTATTGTTCGTTCGGGTGTAAATACAAAGATATTCCGCTCATTAGGATCGATTTCCCCATCGACAGACTTAATTACATGATAATTCAACTCCTTATCTCTGACAAAGCGAGCCATCTCTGAGGCGTTTTCTCTCAAAAGAGCAATGGTTGGAAAAATCAAGAGAACGTTATTATATCTGTCTTGATTCAGAAATAATATTTCACGCATTAGAAATGTTTTGCCATAGGAGGTGGGGGCGCTCACCAACATTCGCTTGCATTCAAGAGAATTGAAAAAATCAACAATCTCCTTTTGTGTCTTATCAAGAAGATTATTTGACCATACTTTTGAACTGTAATTTTGCTTTATAGCTTCATTTTTCAAAGCTTCCATTGGCCGTACTTGTATGTCAGGGTCGTCAGAAAATCCATTTTGAATATTATAGCCGAACACTCGCATTTTCTGAGAGGCAATATATAAAAGTTTGGAAACAAACGGATCATCCTTAAGAGTTCTATTTTCAGAAATAATACAAACCAAATCGCGCAGACGGTTTTTGCTGTTTGCGTCGCTTTCATTATACATATTTACTGCCTGTAATAACTCTTTAGCGTAATCCATGATAGAAGCCCACCTTATTGTCACGAAGTTTTTCGAGGTCTTTCAACGGGAATATATAGAGGATAATTTGTGGACTAAAGCCCTCGAATGAATATGTATGTTTTGTAAAATAACGCTGCATATCTTCCATCTGATTTTCAATTTTTTGATATAAGCAACTCACATCACAATAAACATCATTTTCCTCATATGCCATCAGGCACGGAATATTAATAGTAATATTATTTGTTATGAAACATTCTAATAAAGCAGTTGCCCTATCGGCATCGTTTTCTTTGAGAGTTGCAATGTTAATTTTGTTGATAATGTCAGTAATCATCTGGCTTTCCTTGGACACGCCAACCTGTTTGTCACAAACGAAAAACATTTGTCCAGACAAATATTCTTTTTTAAATTTTTCAAGTAAATCGCTGTGAATGCCACTTTTACAATACGCCTTTTGGCCCAGTTTAGCTTGTCCAAGCCATAAAACTATTTTCCCATTATGCATTGTAAAATAAGTCAGGTCATACCCCTTAATCTCATTATCATCATTCTGCCGCAAGATAGGACGAACGGCTAATTTAAAGGCATCCTTTTCATAGATTTGCAACAATAAATCCAGCAACACTTCACCCGGTAAACCATCACTTTTCGCATGGCGTTCCGGCAATCTGTTTTTATAGGCGAACTGTGCAGCCTGCTCAAGATCAGCGAAAGTGCCTTTTTGATAATGTGTTACAACTTCCTCTTCACCATAACAATAAAAAAGCATATTCTGGCGCATAAGCGCACATAATTGCTCAATACAATCAGTATCAATATTATGGCTGTAAGGTTGAAAGAGATATTTATTCGCAAGAGGGCTGTAAGTTAAAATAATCCCCTTGCTTATAGGAAAAATCTCACTCTCATAGATCTTTTTGTATTCTTCTGCTAATCCCACTTGTATTCACCACATTATCATCGAATTGTTTGCCCACAAATATATTGCACATCATGAAGCACCTTCCTGCTTGTTTCCCGAATGTCTCATGTCCGCAGGGCGCTTCGCACTCTTTGGGATAAGCCAAATCTTTCCCAAGCGCTGCACACCTTCAATTCGGACTTGCTCGCAGAAAGCTTGAACACGCCTTAATGAGATGTTCCATTCAGCGGCTTTTTCTTTTGCTGTTACAAAGTCCATAGATTATACCTCGCAAGTGTTGGAAAATTTCATCATATTATACATCATTTTAGCGAACAATGCAACGCGAAGATTTGCGACGATACGAGCATAATATAAAGTCTCACTGTTTATACATTAGTTTCCGAGAGTACTCAATTCATTACTATTTTTCAACAAAGCATATACGCTATCAATCTGTTTTTTATTAACTTTACAATCTTTACAACCTTCTTGAATCATTTTAATGTCATTTTTTGTTAATTTTTTTTCTTTTTCAACCATGTCCCATAAAGTATCAATTATTACAATAAAATCATCAGTATTATGAATGTTTTTTAATATTTTTCTTATTTCTTGTAAACCGGTTCTACCAAGTAATAAAGTGTTTTTTACAACAGATGAAGGTTTCTTCTCAATAGAATCTTTGTTTTCAGTAGTATAATTAGCAGTTATCTTACCTACCTTTGTAACAAAAATAGTTTGCCCATAACTTGCTTTACATATGAATGTCGTAGCATACATATCTTTTCCATAAACTTTTTCATTCCTCTTTTCAAGTAACTTTATGGAGCCAAATGGGAGCACATTTGAACTTTCACCAATTTCCATATTGCTTAATAATTCCTTGTTAAATAACCTATAAGTATTATTACTTGTCACAATATTATCTTGGTCTTTTAATAACTTGTCCACTAGTACCTCATAAATATCGTAATCTTGAATAACTCTATATTCTAGTGGTATCCAATTTTCTCCATAAATCGCACCTATTAGACCTCCCATCATAGATGCAATTGTATCAGTATCAGAATTTTTCAGATTAACAGCCTCAAGAATTCCTTTCTGAGGATCTGAAGCGTATTTTGAAAATAAATATATGCTAATTACAGAAGTAATGTTCCCAGCTCCATTTATTTTTTTATCAAAACAACCCAGTTTCGCCAATGTTTCATCTCCAATATCCAATATACCTAAGTTAAGATTTTCTTTAGCTATATTTAAATACTGTACTGTCTCTTCAACCACGTTGCCCCACTCTATTACATAATCCATCTTTGCATAAAGCTTAGCACAACTAACCCAAGATTCCAGATTGTTTATCTGAGGCAGGTGTCCCCACTTGTCACGGTTTATTAATAGAAAGTCAATCAACTGTCCATATTCTAACGTCTGATTCAGTGAAAAAAGAAATTGCAAACCATATGCATATAATAATGCTCCCACCAAAGCTCTCGGATGCCCATGTGTATACATACCATTTAACAATACTTGTTTCATAATTGCCTCTATTTCATGGTTATCTCCAAATACGTGAGGCATAATTCGCATAGCCACGCCATTGCCACCAGCCGTAAAATACCGTTCTATCTGCTGTGGGGTATTCTTTTTATCATCCCATGGAGAAAAACCTTTAGCCCAACAAGTAGCAGCTCTTTTTGTCGCTCCCCCCCCGCCTCTTTCATAAACAAGCCATGCAGGTAATTCAACTTGTCTATAGTTCGAACTCCATTTTTCTTTTTTTATTAAACTTCTCAAAGTTGCGATGAGTAGCTGAGTGTCATCGCTATATTCACCAGCTTTTATTTTCTCTTCATATGGCCAATATCTTCCCCCTGATCGTCTTTTCCATTCAAGAAAATTACCATTTATTTCTTTATATCTACCAATGTTATTACTATTCTGTTCGTTCGGCCAGCCCAAAGCATCACCTATTGATGCTCCCAGCAATGCCCCAATATATCTATTCCTTAATATTTTCTCCACGTCTATTCTCCCATATATAAATGTTCATACGGCTTTATCCCTCTCCTAATTTTATCACTTGCTGTTCTTTCAAACAGTTCAGGTGCAATATATACATCAATTGGAGGGATATTCAATACTTTCCACTCTGCTTTCTTCCGTTTGGCTATTTCTTCATTCTTAAATGCTATCCCAGTAATGTATTTTCGAGGTATGTTTTTATAAACTAAAACTTCCGCTTGATCATCTGTTGGTACATTCGTCAACATTTGGGGGGTACGCCTTTGACGTTCAATCTGTTCATCAAATATACTTTTAAAAACATTATAACCTTTACCAATATATGCTCCATATCTTTTAGCGGCATTGACTGGACAAAACTCCGTTGTTGCAAAAGAAATAGTGATAGGATCAATAAATACTATTGCCCAGTCTGAAAAAATAGCATCATTATTCTCCACTTTCCTAAAGTACCAGTAATTTGGATATTCTATAGAGCAATTAATAAAATCCTTTTTTCCATCCAATCTAAGCTCATCATTTTGCTTCAAAATATCGTATTCAATAAAGTTTACCGCCCTTATCCCTTCTTCTGAATTTAAAATATGTAACAATTTATTAGTATGAACAAAATGACAGAGTCTTGTAATGTTTCTCTTCTTTACCTCATCCTGAATTGCTGAATTTACAATCATGTAATAGACCTTTCTGTATATAAATTTTCGTCATTAGATGGTAATAATTCTGTTTTTTCACCTGTATAGGAAATAATCAAACCTCTTTTAGCTCTTGTTATTGCTACATATATGAGCTTTATGTCTTCTTTCAAAGCCTCTTCTCGCCCTTCAAGAGCCTCTATTTTATCACCGCCTGGTAGCCTATCTGTAGAACAATATGGCATTAATACCATATCAAATTCTAATCCTTTTGCCGAATGATATGTCCCCACTGAAATCGGCTCCTCTGTATTTAAAGTACCCATCTTACTTTTTAAAATCTGCGGATATATTCCACATTTTCGAAACTGTGCCTCAATTATATCAACTGCCTCTCTATCTCTAACTAATATTGCCAAACGCTGACGATCTGAAGATTTAATGGCGGTATCAACAACCCACTCCAACTCCCTTTCTTCATTTTCAAACTTTACAATCGCAGGATGTGGCGATGAAGCAGTTGGCATAGCTGGTTCAACCAAATCACTTTCATTCAAAAAATACGGTAATTTTGACACAGCGATCGCAAGTTTAGTAATTTCTTTACTGTTCCGATAATTTCTATCAAATCTCCATATTTTTCTTTTTTCAATATTTAACCCAGCATCTCGCCATGATATTCTACCACCATAAATCTGCTGTGCAACATCTCCGAAAAACGTCAATGAGCCATCATCTGGAATTGCATGAACCAAAGATTTCAACATCATTGGGGATAGATCCTGCCCTTCGTCGATGACAATATGCTTGTAAAATCGTTTCTCAGAATCTAACAAGAATTCATTATAAACTGCTGTGGCCATGTCTTCCCAATCATATAAATACCCCTCATCGTTACGGACTTTGAGATACTCTTCATAAACTCCAAAAAAGATTTTTCTATTTTCTCTGGTAATCCTTGTGTTTAAACGCCCAATTCTTTCTATTTTTTCATACTCTTCCAGCGATGATAGTCCCATTTTTTCTATCCAATTAATCTCTTCCAAAAAAACTGTTTCATTTCGCCTTAATGTACGATTATTTCCAATTCTTTTCTTTGTATTATCTATTGCTTGCTTTACAAAAACTAATTTCTTATTACTCCCATCCTCTAGTCCTGACACAATTCTATTCCATCCTGGAATCTTACCTTTACTATTCAAGTAACCCCTTGCAAATTTATGATAATTCCTTACATCAATGTTTTTTAATTCGCGTCCTGCAATCGCCTCCAGATACTTAACAAGAGTAGTATTAAAAGTAACCAACATAACTTTCTCTTTCGGATCTAATTGCGAAAGGCCTAACGAACGATATATTGCCAGCGTAGTCTTACCACTGCCGGCAGTTCCCAGGACAACATTATGCCCTAAAGGCTCCAAGTCTAAAACCTCTATTTGTATCCCCTTTGGTTTCGGTAATGTCATATATCTCCTCCTATTTAAAATTTTAGTTAATATTATTCCATTAGCTATATTCAATTATCTGTATATTTAATTCTTCTATTTTCTGCCTCTTCGCTTAGCTCAGAGTTTTAAATTTACCATCCAACACACTCATAAGATCTATATTCATAGTTATAAATCCCACAATATCCATATCTAGTTTTGCCTCCAGATTTAATTTTCTCATATTTATTCGCTCATGGTTTATTTGATTCTTATTTTAACATACCTTTTATTTATTTACCATCAGGAACTGTTTATTTGGCACAAATTACAATCGCCAATTCTAACAATACAAACTTCAGCATGGTTGGCACTATTTATAAACAATCATTTCCCTTCTTCTCTGTACTCTCAGTATCGGCCAATGGCAATCAGCGCCTTATTAGAAAACCCAAAAATCCAGCCACAAGAGCATTTCAAGCCCCCATGGCTGAATCCTCACCACAACTAATAATTCAATTTCTCACTCAAATCATACCTCACCGCAATCTCCTTCACAATATCCTCAGAAACCTCAGTAATCTCATCATAATAAGAAAGCAGATTCTCCCGCAGCCGCCCCATATCAGCAACCACCAGTTCCTTATCCCTAACCACAATCCGTCCATTCACAATCGTAGTTTCCACATTAGAAGCATTAGCACTATACACAATAGCCCCATAATAATCATAAATCGGAGCCATATTCACACTATCCGTCTTCAAAATAACAATATCCGCCTTTTTCCCACATTCCAGAGACCCCACCAAATGATCCAGCCCAACAGCCCTGGCCCCTTCTTCGATCGTCCCCATCCTGACAACCTGCTCATAGGGAAGCGCACTCCGGTCTTTATAACGCAGTTTCTGGCAGCGTGAAGCCAAAGACATCTGGCTCAGGACATTCAAAGCATTATTACTCATCGGCCCGTCGGTTCCCAACCCGACGACAATCCCACGCGCCTGCATATCCATAACCGGCGCGATAGACGTTCTTAAATCGCAACGATAATCAATCTCCCAGCCCGGCCGCGCCCGGCCCATTGGTACTGGAAGGGCCGGATGTACTTTGGTTCGGAGCCACGGTAGTGGGCTGTATCGCTGATGTTGTTGCAGTCCCGGGACCCGGAGCCTGTGTCGGGGATTCCGGCTTTTGGGTTGGGTCCGAATTCCGGGTTGGGTTCCGTGGGGCTGCGGTGGTACTGTCCGTACTTTGTGGACCGGTTTTTGTTTCGGCC
>Ga0153950_1001004_pt1 | contig 12571 bp, 13 predicted proteins | sample TSNJ034MetaG_FD_104737 | JGI IMG/M metagenome (GOLD analysis project Ga0153950, IMG submission 104737) | Attine ant fungus gardens microbial communities from New Jersey, USA - TSNJ034 MetaG | ecosystem: Host-associated > Fungi > Mycelium > Unclassified | place: USA: New Jersey, Wharton State... | reverse complement strand
CCACATTCTCCACATTCTCCACCCCCGCCGCTGCCGCCACCGGAACCGATTCGTTCCTCAACAGGGTATAGGCGGCAACCACGCCGCCGCTAAACACCAGAGCCATGGCCAGCACAGCCAGAAGAGTGCGCCGAATTATGTATTTTCCGGGCGTTTTCGCCCGCTTAATTTTACGTTTTTGCATAGAAACGTTCACTCCTTTCGCAACGCTTACCGCTCGGCCCGCCGTTCAGGCTCACTCCCCGATAATTTTTATCAGAATGCGTTTGTCCCGTTTGCCGTCAAACTCGCCATAAAAAATCTGTTCCCAGGTGCCAAAATCCAGCTTGCCGCCGGTAATGGCCACCACAACCTCCCGGCCCATCACCGTGCGCTTCAAATGAGCGTCGGCATTGTCCTCGTAGCCGTTGTGGCGGTATTGACTGTAGGGCTTTTCCGGGGCCAGCTTTTCCAACCACAGCTCATAGTCGTGGTGCAAACCGCTCTCATCATCATTGATGAACACGCTGGCGGTGATGTTCATGGCATTGCACAGCACCAGGCCCTCCCGCACGCCGCTGTCTTCCACCGCCTGCCTCACCTGGGGTGTAATATTGACAAAGCCCCGGCGGTGGGGTATGCGCATGGTGAGCTCTTTTCGATAGGATTTCATGGTGACTCCCCCCTGTTCTATCATTATGTTATAATTGTACAACTCCGTTATTCCATTGTCAAACCTGGGTTTCACATAGATGGATACACAACCAAAAACAGGAGCAACACATCCTCTCGGGACATGTCGCTCCTGCTTTGGCATGGCATTGGCTCTATTTGAATTCGTTGCCGTTGTTTCTGGAGGAAGAATTCTTTTTGTTGTTCATCTTATTGTCTTCGCTCTGGTTACTTATGGGATTCTGGTTATTGCTATTTTGGCTGCTATTGTTGTTGTCTTTTTTAGAGCCTTTCTTTTTCGCCATAACTATCACCTCGCTTTTGTTTCTAGTATCGGCTGAAGAATGTTAATTATTCACTCAGAAAGCTGGATAATATTACTAAATTTAACGTGAGAGCTTATTTTTTAGAATTACAAATAATATATTGTATTATTAAATACATTGTGCTATACTATTCACAGCAGGTTCTAATACTGCTTTATGGTTGAAAAAGCGAATAGATTTGCGAGGATGTTTTTCGTCGAACAAGGCCGACGACGCAGGCGGGCTGGCGCCCGTCAAGGAGGAGAACGCAGATCGGCGGAAAACAGACCGCAAAGATATCGTTTTTTTAATCGTGAAGTAGTATAAAATGAAAGGATGGTTTGTATTATGGCAAAGTATATTTGTACAATATGTGGATATGTTCACGAGGGCGACTCCGCACCGGAATTCTGCCCCCAATGCAAGGCTCCCAAAAACAAGTTCAAATCGATGGACCAGGAGGGCCTTCAGTGGGCGGATGAACACAGAATCGGCGTAGCCGAAGGCGTGGATCCGGATGTTCTGGAGGAGCTGCGCGCCAACTTCACCGGCGAGTGCACCGAGGTGGGTATGTATCTGGCCATGAGCCGCCAGGCGGACCGCGAGGGTTACCCCGAGGTTGCCGAGGCATACAAGCGCATCGCCTATGAGGAGGCCGAGCACGCGGCCAAATTCGCCGAGCTGCTGGGTGAATGCGTTTTTGCCAACACCAAAAAGAATCTGCAGCTGCGGGTAGACGCCGAATACGGCGCCACCGAGGGGAAGAAGAAGCTGGCCACCAAGGCAAAACAGCTGGGATTGGACGCAATTCACGACACGGTGCACGAAATGTGCAAGGACGAGGCCCGTCACGGCTGCGCGTTTAAGGGCCTGCTGGACAGATACTTTAAATAACCGCGCAAACCACAACGCATGGATTTAAAAAGGGGCTGTCCCAATACGGAGCGACGACCGCGGCGCTCCGTATTGGGACAGCCCCTTTTTGCGCTTTATACTGCTTCATGATTAAAAAAACCTTGCCGCCTTTTATGCGTTCAATGATGGTATGGACAGTGCGCCGGCGGCCAATGATATTGAATAGTCGCGGCGGATCTGTTACACTAAGCTATAGTAGCTTTTATCGCGAACAGATTCAGTGCGCCGGGGGATGAGGATGAGAGAGAGTATAGCGGGATGGCAGAGGCAGCACGGCATTCCCCTGGCGGGGGTGTGCGAATTTGAGCAAGGTCTTCCGCTGCTCCCCTGCCGGGCCGCGCGGCGCGTTCCCGGGTCCGCCGCTTCGGTGATTGTGGCGGCATTCCCCTATTACACCGGGGAGCATGCCGGGGCCAACGTATCCCGCTACGCCATGGTGGCGGACTACCACCGTGTGGTGGGGAGGCTGCTGGGCCATTTGGCGGCGGAACTGCGGGGGCGGTTTCCCAGTGAGGATTTTCAGCCCTTTGTGGACAACTCCCCCCTGCGGGAGGTGCAGGCGGCGCGGGCCGCGGGCTTGGGGATTGTGGGCCGCAACGGGCAACTCATCACTGGGGAATACGGCTCCTATGTGTTTTTGGGGGCGGTGGTGACCAGCCTGCGCATACCGCCGGACAACCCCAACCCAGGCGGCTGCGGGGACTGCGGGCGATGCCTGGCGCAGTGTCCCACGGGCGCGCTGACGCCCGACGGCCTGGACAAGGACCGCTGCCGCAGCCACATCACCCAGAAAAAGGGCGCGCTCACCCAATGGGAACGCGATGAAATTCAGGCCGGGGGACTGGTGTGGGGCTGTGATATCTGCCAGAACTGCTGCCCCCACAACCAAGCTGCCCGCCCCACCCCCATCGACGCCTTCCGGCAGGGGGTGGAGCCACGGTTTTCGCTTAACGATATGGACCGCCTGCTGGACCGGATGCCCTATGGCTACCGGGGTCCGGGGGTCCTGGCCCGCAACTGGCACATCCTGGGCGGCGGATAACAACTATCGGGGGGATTTTACTGTGAAAAGAACTGTTTTTATAGTCGTATCTTTCGCTTTACTCCTCTGCTTGGCAGCTTGTGCAACAAGTCAGAGTATGAGCGCCGGCTCAAGTCCGGGCACAAAATCAAACGCAAGTCTGAGCAATGAGGTGCCTGCATCTGAAATTTCGCCTTCTCCATCAGAGAATCCCGTTCAGCCAAACAATAATTCAGGTGTTTTTGATGATATTGACAACTTAGAATTTTCTGCTTTGTCCGATTTAGAATTTTGGTTTGGAAGTGGCGCCGGCGCTTGGTCTACTGTTGTAACCATACTATCTGACGGTACATTTAACGGATATTATCACGATTCAGAAGCGGGATCTTTTGATGATGACTATCCTAATGGTACAAGATACGAATGCTATTTTAGCGGTAAATTCTCGTCACTCAAGAAAACCGGCGATTATGAATATTCAATGAAATGCGAATTGTTGCAACTGGAAGGAACGCCTGGAGAGGAAAAAATAATCGACGGCGTCAAATTGATAACTTCTGAACCATATGGGTTTGATAACGCAGATGAATTTTTTCTGTATCTTCCGGGCAAAAAGACCAGTGAATTATCCGAGGAGTTTTTAAGCTGGTCTCATGGGTCAGCAAGCGATGGAGTGCTTACCTGTTATGGATTATATAATGCCGGAGGCGAACAGGGCTTTATAGTATGGCCGGAATGACATATAACTCACCAAATAAGCAAAAAGCAAAGCGTTGCCGCAAACGCTCCACTGCTTGATTAGCGGTATTCTCTAATAGGCGGCTATATGGTAGAATTGTTTAGCGCGGCATTGTTAAGCTGTTTTTATACTAAGGGGTATTTATATTTAATTCAGAATTAGAAAGCTAATGTGATATATAGCAGAAAGATAAAGGGGTGTTACCTCATGCTGCGCCTTGTAAAACGTATAGGTATATTCATTTGCTTTTTGCTATTAATGACCAGTTGTGTAAAACAGCCGAGTGAATTAACCAAACAATTGGGGACAAATAATTTCCCGCCGATAAATAATGATTTGCTTTCGGAAGGATACTCACTACAAGAACAAGACCGCCATTATAACATAAAAGGCGTTAATGCGTGGAACATCAGCAACAAGCTAGGAGTGAAGTTGTGAATAAAAGATATTATCTTTTCGTGTTATTATCAGCATTTCTAATACTATTGCTTATAAGTTCCTGCGCACAAGAGCAGTCCGATTCCTCCATAGAGGAATCTGTTCCTTCTGACTCTGGAGAGACTTCTGAGACAGAACCAGACCAAAATAGCGATTCCGAGATTTCTTCCAAATTACCCATCGAAATAAAGGAAACGCATCGTCTAGAAAGTGTGTCGACAGCAGTTGTGCAATTTAATGGTGAAAGTCTTACATCCGAAATAGTCTATCCTAAATTGAGCAGCAATGCGCGCATCTGGGACAATTACTATAGCGGCTATATAAATTTGTCGCATTATCCTGTTAGAATTCGCGGGAATAATATCATTGGTTCTGGTTTATTTGATGTAGGGTTCGATCATGGCTTTTTCTATATTTATAATTTCAAGCAGGAACAATATATATCAGCGGTCTCAGGCTGTCTTCTGCCCGACTATCGCTTCGTCATGGCAGGCAGCCCACAGGAAGCAAGGACAGATGCGAAAACACCCCAGCCCTATGATTTTATCTCTCCAAAATCATATGCTTATACCATTTACAACGAGGATTTTAGTAAGGCAGGTGTGCAGCTTCAATTTGACTTTGTTCAGTCACCCGGCGGAAGTTACAAATACAATGCCTGTGGATTTGGATACTCCCCTGCCACAGATGAATATTTTATGCTTTATATTCAACGCGAGGCTCCCCCAGAAGAAGATGGCCTGAAAATTGTCTGGTTTAATTCCAACGGTGAGCAGATTGGAGATATATTGTCTGTTCCCATAGAAGACTTTAATTTTGGTAAAATGGGGCAAATATATAAATATGATCAGCCGGTGATCTCGCTGGATGACAGCCATTTTTTGCTTGATCCATTTATAAATGAAAAGGTTATAATATTAAACGCAGTCGATAAAACCTATAAAATTTACGAAGAGAATGCAAGCATTGAATATATCACAGAGTCCGAAAAGAACAAAAATATCGAGTATACTGAAAATCTCAATGATGTGATTGCTCCATATGGACTTCAGGAGGTAACAGATGATATTTTCGCTTATCCAATTAAGTATTTCAAACTGATCTCACGCCCACCGTTTGATATAATCCCAGGCGAAAATTCTGCTCAAATAGCAATTTATCATAATACAATGCAGCAAATTATCGCAATATTACCGGCCAACTACTATCTTGCGGACTGGCAACCGGAAGAAAACGGTGGATTAACGGCTGTCTTTGGGGTGTTCGAAAACATTGACAGGAAATATGAAGCCACGGAAGACGAAATCACGACGACTCCGAATACGGAGTATATCAATGCGCTTCTCAATAATCAACCGTGGGACTTCCGCTCGAAGGCGTACAATGGTTCCAAAAGGTGATGAAGGGTATAAGCATTTTCTTCATTCACCAGCTTTCAGAATTGAAACGGCATACACTGCCCTTTTGACAATACACGCTGCCTACAGCAACAGGAGGAAACACAGGTTTGGAAATATTGACGCCGCAGCAATACCCGGAGTACGAAGCCTTTGCACAAAGCCACCCCCGTGGCGGCATCACGCAGTCGGTGCGCTGGCATGAGGTAAAGAACAATTGGAGCCACGAGGTGGTTGTCTCCCGGGACGGGAATGGCAGCATCGCGGGCGGAGTAAGCCTCATCATTCAAAAGGTACCGCTGGTGGGCACCTCCATGATCTATTCGCCCCGGGGCCCTGTCTGCGACCTTTACGACCGCAGCCTGCTGGCCGATTTGAAGACCGGCATCGACCAGCTGGCAAAAAAACACAAGGCCCACATCTACAAAATGGACCCGGACGTGCCGGTGGACGATATGAAATTCCTGTCCATCATAAAGGCCATGGGCTTTGTGCAGATTATGGGCGGGGAGGGCTTCGAGACCATCCAGGCCCGCTACAACTACCGGCTGTACCTGGAGAACCGCACCGAGGAGGAGCTCTTCGCCAACCTCACCCAAAAAACCCGCTACAATGTGCGCGTCGCCATGAAACGCGGCGTGGAGGTGCGGGTGGTAGGCGCGGATTACCTGGACGAATTCATGCGCCTGATGAAGACCACCGGTGAGCGGGACGGCTTTGCCGTGCGCCCCAAGGCTTACTTCCAGCGGATGCTGGACAGCCTGGGCGAGCATGTGCGCCTGTACATGGCTTTCTATGAGGGCCAGGCGGTGAGCGGGGCCATCACCACCAATTACGCCGGTAAAACCTGCTATATATACGGGGCCTCGGACAACGCCCACCGCAACGTGATGCCCAACTACCTCATCCAGTGGGAGATGATTCGCTGGGCGGTGGAAACCGGCTGCACCGTCTACGACTTTCAGGGGGTATCGGGCAACCTGGAGGACAAGGAGGATCACCTCTACGGCTTGTACCGCTTCAAAAAAGGCTTTAACGGCACCCTGGACGAGCTGGCGGGGGAATTCGACTACGTCTACCGCCCGCTTTGCGCCAAAATGGTGGACAAGGCCATCGATTTAAACGAGGCGCTGCGCAAGGTGAAGCGCCGCATGGCGCGCTGATGGACACGCCGCTGTACCTGGCGCTGAAGGAATACCAAAAACGGGATCCCGCCCGCTTCCATATGCCGGGGCACAAGGGCGTTCTGCCCGCCCCGCTGGACGGGGCCGCCCCCTGGGACATCACCGAGGTGGAGGGGGCCGGCAGCCTGTACGCGTCCAGCGGTCCCATAGCGGAAACCGAAGCGGCTTTCGCGCGGATCTATGGAGCGGGAGCCTCGCTGCTCAGCGCCGGCGGCTCCACCCTGTGCATCCAGACAATGCTGGCGCTGTTCCTTCCCCCGGGGGGCACTGTTCTCGCCGCGCGGGGGGTACATACCGCCGCCGTCAACGCCATGGCGTTGTTGGATCTGCACCCGCGCTGGCTCTACCCCGAAATCGACCCGGCCATGGGGCTTGCCCTGCCCGTGACGCCGCGGCAGGTAAGCCGCGCCCTGAGCGAGGCCCCCGCCGACGCCGTCTACCTCACCAGCCCCGATTACTTCGGCTCCATGGCCGACATCGCCGGCATCGCCGCAGCCTGCCGCCGGCGGGGTGTTCCGCTGTTGGTGGACAACGCCCACGGGGCCCATCTGCACCTGCTCTCCCCCTCTCCGCACCCCATGGGGGCGGGCGCGGACGCCTGCTGTGACAGCCTGCACAAGACGCTGCCCTGCCTCACCGGGGCCGCGCTGCTTCACCTGCGGGACAAAGCAAGGCGGGACCGCGCCAAAACCATGATGAGCCTCTTTGGCTCCACCAGCCCCAGCTACCTGATCCTGCTCTCGGCGGACCGGTGCCTTGGCTATCTGCAAGGCGGAGCGCACCGGGATTTGGACGCCGTATCCCAACAGGTGGCCAAGCTGGCCGCTCTGGCGGAAAAGCGGGGCTTTGCCCTGCCCGCGCCCCCCACCGACCCCCTGCGCCTGGCCTTGGGCTTCTCCCCCCTGGGCTATACCGCCGACGCCTTTGGCGCCGCTCTTCGCCGGGCGGGCGTGGAGCCGGAGTACTTAAGCGGCGCCTTCTGCGTGCTGCTGGGCGGCTCCGCCATTCCGGCGGCGCACTGGGAGCGGCTGCGCAGCTTTGTGGAAAACCTGCCCCCGCTGCCGGCGCGGCAGCGGGTCCATCCCCCGTTTCCCCCTGTGCGGCCCCGGCGGCGGATTTCACTGCGGCGGGCGCTCTTCGCCCCCGCCGAGACACTCCCTGTCGAGCATTGCGCGGGCCGCACCGCGGCGGCGGCGGTCGCCCCCTGTCCCCCGGGAATCCCCCTGGTGCTGCCCGGGGAGGAGCTGGACCAAAGAGCCGTACTTGCCCTAAAAAGTGTTGGAATTCACACTGCAAGTGTGTTAAAATAGAGATGGGAGTGACCAGTAATTATGATGAAACTAATTTTGGCGATTGTATCGGGAGACGACAGCGCAAAGGTAGCCCGTGCGCTGACAAAGCAGGGCTTCTCTGTGACAAAGCTTGCCACCACCGGCGGCTTTCTCATGGCGGGCAACACCACCTTTTTAGTGGGAACCGACGCCGAAAAGGTATCCGAGGTGGTGGAGATTCTGCGCAATAACAGCAAAACCCGCAAACAGCTGGTGCCCACCTCCGCCTCCTACGGCGTGGGGATGTTCAGCGCCATGCCCGTGGAGGTACAGGTTGGCGGCGCCACCGTATTTGTGCTGGACGTGGAACAGTTTGTGAAGCTGTGAGGACCGGGACCCTATGACGCTTTTATACAACCAAGCCGCGCACCGCACGCTTGCCGCTTATCTCAGCGGGGGGCGTTTTCCCCATGCCATTTTGCTGGAGGGGCCCGCCGGCTGCGGCAAATACACCTTTGCCCGCATCGTGGCCGCGGCCATTCTCTGCGCGGGTGAGAACCGCCCCTGTGGGGAGTGCCCGCACTGCCGCAAGGTGGAAAAGGACATCCACCCCGATGTACCGGTGTACCGGGGCGAGGGGGGAAGCCGCAGCTTTCACATTGAGGTGGTGCGGCAAATCCGCCAGGAGGCATATGTGCGCCCCAACGAGGCGGAGTCCAAGGTGCTGATTCTGCGCGACATCCACACCATGACCCCCCAGGCGCAAAACGCCCTGTTAAAAATGATTGAGGAACCTCCCCGCGGGGTACACTTCCTATGTACCTGCGAAAACAAGTCCGCGCTGCTCCCCACCGTGCTCTCCCGGGTGGCCCTTATTTCCCTGGAGGTACCGGACACCGAGCAATGCCGGGAGGCCCTGGCAAAGCTGCGCCCTGAAGCCGATCCCCAGCGGCAGAAGGCCGCCGCTGTCCAGACGCGCGGCAACATCGGCAAGGCGCTGGAGCTGCTGGAGCAGCCCGAGGGCGCTTCGCTGTACCAGACGGCGCAGACGCTGCTTTTTAACGCCGCCATCGGCAATGAGCTGGAGGCGCTGACCGCCCTGACGCCCTATGAGCGAAACCGCGCGGGGTTCCGGGAGCTGCTCGTGCCCCTGCGGGCCATAGCCACGGACCTTCTCTTGGGCAAGCAGCAGATATTCCCTGAGCTGCAGCGGCTGCACCGGCGGCTTTCTCCCTTGCAGGCCGCCGGGATTATTGCTATAATAGACGAGACGGATGGCGCACTGGTACAAAACGGCAACGGACTCTTATTGACTACAACGCTGTGTTCCCGCATTCGGTCGGCAGTGTCGGAGTCCATGTAACGGAGAACCGCGATTGATACACGAAACATTCATTCCTCTTCATGGACGTTTTGTGCATAAAGCTTTGCGAAAGGAATGAGCGTTTTTATGGCGGAAATTATTGGCGTGCGTTTTAAAAACGTAGGCAAAATATACTATTTTGATCCCAATGGACAATCCATTGACAAGGGCAGCAAGGTGATTGTGGAAACAGCCCGCGGCACCGAATGCGGGGAGGTTGTGGTGAGCAACCGGAACATCAGCGAAAAGGACTTTAACCAACCGCTGAAAAAGGTGGTGCGCGTCGCCACCCGCACAGATCTGGACCAAATTGCCAAGAACCGTGAAAAAGAAGCGTACGCCCACAAGGTGTGCCTGGAAAAAGTGGCCAAGCACAAGCTGGATATGAAGCTCATCGATGTGGAATACACCTTTGACAACAATAAAATCCTGTTTTACTTTACCTCGGATGGGCGTGTGGATTTCCGTGAGCTGGTGAAGGATTTGGCCTCTGTATTGAAAACGCGCATCGAATTGCGCCAAATCGGCGTGCGCGACGAGGCCAAAATGCTGGGCGGTCTGGGTATTTGCGGGCGGCCCTTCTGCTGCAGCACTTTTTTGGGCGAATTCCAGCCCGTATCCATTAAAATGGCCAAGGAGCAGGGTCTCTCGCTGAATCCCGCGAAAATTTCCGGCACCTGCGGTCGCCTGATGTGCTGCCTGAAATACGAGCAGCACGCCTACGAGGATTTGCTGCGCACCACACCCAAGCAGGGCAGCACCGTTCAGACCCCCGAGGGCAAGGGCGTTATCACCGAGGTGAGCCTGATGACCGGGATGCTGAAGGTTGTTTTGGAAAACAACGCCACCGGTGCCTTCACCCCCTTCCACAAGGATCAGGTCAAGCTGTTGAAGGGCCCCCGCAAACGGGAGGATGCTGCAAAGTCCGCGGATAAAAAAGATGGAAAGTAGGAAATATGTGTTGCATTTTGCAAGCGATATTGATAAAATAAGAGACATAGTAAAAGGAGGTGCCTATTATGGCATATGTTATTAATGATGAGTGCATCAGCTGCGGAGCCTGTGAGGCGGAATGCCCCACCAACGCCATCTCCGAAGGAGATGCGAAATATGTAATTGACGCCGCCACCTGTATTGATTGCGGCGCTTGCGCGGGCGTTTGCCCCACCGATGCCATCAACCCCGAATAAACCCCGAAAAAATTCTAAACAGGCTCTAAATCTTGGAGGCCGCGGAAAATTATTTCCGCGGCCTCCAAGATTTTTTCCTGATTTTTCACAGTATATGGGTGTGCACAGTGAGAAACCATCTTGTACTGTTGCACAAACATACCATGGATTTTGTAGGGCGAAGATTCTACTCTCACCGGCATCCATACAAGTCTCGCGGTTATCCATACAAGCGGCAAGAGCAGAGCCCTTGCCCTACGGAAACTGGGCATCTTGTATAGTTCGTCCTGTCAAGTGCGTACCCATATTACAGTATTACTTCACTGTGAAATATATGCTGTTCCGCATTTGGGGTAAAGACCGCGTTCCCGCCATATTTTGCGGCTACAGCCCGCACGGATGCGAGGCCGACGCCCTCCCGTTCATTCCGCTTGCGGGACAGAAAGCGCCCATTGCGTGTTTTTACGGTTCCGTCATAGCTGTTGTCAACCAATAGGACAAGCTTCGAATGAATCTGCTTAATCGCGACCCGGATTTTTTTCTCGCCAATCACATAGACACAGGCTTCCAGCGCGTTTTCAAGAAGGTTGCTGATGAGGTTGCAAATGTCGGCGTCAGAGACCGCCAGCACCTCGGGTATCTGCGCGTCCACGATAAACTCGACGCCCTCCTGCGCGGCCAGCGCGGCAAAGTGGCGCAGAATGACGTCCACAATATAGTTTTCACAATAATTCAACGGCGATATATCGCCCATGCCCGCTGAATATTCAACCAGATAGCGTTCAAGCTCCCGGTACTTGCCCGCCGACACAAAGCCCCCAATTACACGCAAATGATGCCGCAGATCGTGGCGGGCGCGCCGGGCTTCCTCAACGCCCTCCAATATGACAGGGTAGTAACTGCGCTGCATCGCGACAAGGCTCTCGATGCCCGTTATCTTCCCCTCCAGCGCCAGCTTCTCCCGGGCGATCCGCAGGTTGTTTTGCGCCGTAATCACGCCCACCAAAATCACCAGCACGGTGGCGGCCAGCTCGATAAACCAGCCGCCGCGAATGGGCTCAAAGGCGGGCAGCAGCCGGTCCATGATCAAAGCGCAGTCAAACGCCACCACCCCGCAGAGCATGATCCGGCTGTGGATTTCCCCTTTCAGGGCGCCGCGCGCCGCGCCCACCGTCAGGCAGAAAGCACAGACCCACGCGTACAGGCCGATCAGCCCGGAGTAAAAGGCCATCAACGACAGATTGCCGCCTACCCGCCGGGGAACCAGCAGCGCGAAAAGGCAGACAAAGCCCCCAAAACAAAGGAACGCCGTGGTGGAGCGCTTGCGGAGACCGGCGGACGGCCTTCCTTCCGAGAGCCCGCAGCCAACGCACATCACCAGCATCAGCATGGCACAGTAGCAGAAGTTTTCAAGGCCATACCAGCCCATCCCGCCGGGAAACAGCGTCCCCCGGATGGGGTAAGCGGTAAAGCCCGCGTAGCACAGGCACATCAGGCCGTAGAGCAGTGCATTCCGGTTGCTTCTGGAGAACAAGCCGGTCATCAAATAGTATAGCCCCGCCGCCAGAGCCAGCACGACAAAGGCCAGCCGCAGGCAGAGCCTTGTGTTGAGCAGCAGCGACACCGCCTCGGGCGCCCCGAAGGCAGGGGGGTAGACAAGCCCGCTGTAAAAGTGGGAGTAATCGGTGGCGGCGAGGATGATCTCCACGGTTCCCGCCGCCTCGAAGGTGACAGAGGTATTGCCGGTCACCGGGAGATACGCCTCCGGCTCCGGGTTGCCCATCTGCTTCATAAGTCTGCCGTTTACATAGAGCCGGTAGGCCGAATAGATTTCCGGCAGCTCCAGCGTGCAGCTTCCGGCTTCGCCGGGCAGCACAAGATTCAGGCGGTAGGTGGCGCTGCCGTGGGGACTGCGGGTTTTGTCCCCCGCCTCAAACCCGGCGTACTGCCCGATGGCGATGATCTTGACCGGCGCAAAGCGGGTGTCCGCGAAGTCCTCCGGCTCCAGCAGCTCGCCGGGGTAGAACTCCCAGCCGTGGGTCAGCAATACAAAGCCCGAGAGGTCGTCCTCTTCCAGCTCCAGCACGCCGTTTACCCCCCTGGGCCCCGCCGCCGTGT
>Ga0153950_1001003_pt1 | contig 12573 bp, 9 predicted proteins | sample TSNJ034MetaG_FD_104737 | JGI IMG/M metagenome (GOLD analysis project Ga0153950, IMG submission 104737) | Attine ant fungus gardens microbial communities from New Jersey, USA - TSNJ034 MetaG | ecosystem: Host-associated > Fungi > Mycelium > Unclassified | place: USA: New Jersey, Wharton State... | reverse complement strand
GGAAGTGCTGCCGACATGCTTGATTTCAATTACCAATTCGCCAATCTGTTCCATCAGATAATCATGGATACGTTCAAATTCAATTTTCCAATTTGAGTCATATGGTAAAACTATAAGTGTGTTTTGCAGTTTTGACATGATACAACCTCGCTTTCTAAAATGCTGAATAAAGCATTTTCGCAATCAATCTCAGCCATTGAGCCGTAAGGCAACGCACAAATTGGAGAAGTATGTCCGAATGTATGGTAATAACCGTATGCTGTTATTGCCGCCAATATTTGCGATAATCCCTTTAATGTCCGTTTAAGAAAACGCCCACATAAATCTTCTGCTCGTGCTTCTACATTTTCTTCCAAGTATTTTTCGCCCCGCATTGAGTTGGGTGCAGCAACACATTCCAATTCGAAAATTTCTTTCATTCGTTTAATCGCAAGGTCATAACACCAACGTGCATCCGGCTCTCCGGCGATACCCCATGAAAGAGAAACAGTTGCAATTTTATCGCCGCGATTAAGTTTTGAGGGTTTTATTAAATTCACAATATCTCTGATCCTCTTTCCTCCAATAGATTTCCTTGGCTATCATAGCTATAAGCAGTTCGACCCACATGGCTTGTGCGCTCTATCATTTGGTTCTTATTATAATTGTAATTTTCACTGATTTCAAGGTTTTCTTCTTTGCTTTGCCGTCTTTATTAACACCAGTCTTATATACCGGCTTGGAATCCATGTTATAAGAGGTTCTGATCATCCCTTTCATACCTGAATGTCTATATGTAATTCATACCATGTAGCATCCCTTGCTGGTACACAGACAATAATATTTCCGTTATTACACGAAACCTCTTCACCTGATTCTGAAAATCCCTTCCATCCATCCGTAGGCAGGTTGAGTATGTCTAGAGGAAGTTTTATACAGTCTTGTTGCTCAAATTCAGCAGGGTTATATATTACCAGTAATATATGTGTAACAGTCTTATCATCTATGAAATGCAATACCGCATCTATTTTTACACCATCAGGCTCACGCACATGAAGAAGAAAACCATTCTCAAAAAAAGCTGAATGCATTTTCCAAAAGTTCAGCCAGCGTTGTACTGCCGCCTTACTCTTTGGACCTTCCCATGGTAAATGTTGGAAACATTTTCCTTGAAAACCATACCCAAAACAGTTTGCCAAATAGGCATTATATTCCTCTGCATGCTCCTCCATTGGCTCAAGACAGGAACCGTTTAACCAAGAGACAACAGGTATGAATGTTGTTGCTTGTTCCGGTCTGTATATTTTTGTAAATTTATATGCACCTCTACGGGTAGATAAAATTTGCCCCCACATATCAAGACTGCCAAAATCACCCTCATCATAGCCTGTAGTTGTGATTCTGCTCATACCATGAGCAAATGCGCAAAATCCTTGAGCTGCCTCTCCGTGGAATCCATTTGCACACATTCTTCTATAAAAATGTGTTTGCCGTTCCCAGGCGAGCGGTTGATTGACCCCACCAGCCTTATATGGACGGTTTTCAGCTATACTGATATCTCCATAGTATGGCCCATCCAAATGCCATGCATCAAAACCGCCTTTTATCATAGCCTCTTCCATTTTCATGTTAATGTACTGTCCCCAATCTGTCCCAGGACATAACGTTGTTCCCCAGCGCTCGCTATTGTCATCCTCGTCCCATACAAGTTCCCATTTATTTTCTGCTACAGCTTTACTTTCATAGCTGTCCCAGATACTTACATAAATCGTATAGAATGAAATTTTCATACCCCTGCTATGAGCAAAATCTGTAAGCTTCTTTACATCTTCCCACCCATTAGGAAATAATTCCGGCCGCAGTTTATAATCTGCATAGGTTGTAAAAAGTGGAGATGTCAATTTTCCAGCAATCCATCCATGATGAAGATGGATTGCTTCATAGCCGGCATCTGCTGCCAATTCAATACCATGGTAGTATTCTTCTATACTATTTTCTGCTGGGACCAGAGCGCAACTCAGCCAGCGTTTTGTAGTCCATGGCATAAGTTTTCTCGTGGCACGGCGAAAATCCAAACCCTTCAGTTCTTCATTTAGATTTGATACCACAAATTCGAATACACGAAAAGAATTGAATACATCACCAGGGAAAATCCATTTCTCAAGCTCTACAGGGTATGAGAAAACAGTAAGCTCTTCCCTTAAACAAAGCATATCCTTAACGTATTTTTCCTGATGTTCTATCCAGGGAGACCTGCATCTTTGTCCGTTTATCTTCATTGCATCCCGGACATAGTCATTCTCTATGATAAGCACCTTTTCGCCATTATTTGAAGGAATAATCTCTTCAACCATAATTCCATCAAGTTTTATAGCTTTAGACGACCTGTTTTCTATTCTGATTGATTTTACCAGCACAGGAGAATTACCAAATGCTTCATATATTAAAGAGACAGAAATGCCCTTTATTTCCTTTTCTCTTAGAGAGAATACTATCTCAAGCTGCTCTCCTCCCCGCTCCAAAACTGTTTTTACATGATGCTCATATATAAGTGAATTTTCTACTGATCCTCCAATAACATAGATCTTACCGTTTATTTTTAGCATACCTTCATTATTGGTTCTTCTTTTTAGTAATTTAATTCTCTCAGGATACGCTTCAAATAATTCTGTTACGAAACCAGGTTGGGTATCCACAAATTTTCTGCTAAGAAAAGGACTTTTTACACATAAATCATATTGCATATTAGCTGCTCCTCCTGTTTTATAGAATACGGTCAAAATAGATAAGTGCTACTTTATTCTAAATTCTACTTGCGCATTTTCTCCTGCCATCTGGTCGAATTCTTCATAATTTCCATCAGGATAATATAAGGTAAATGCTGTTTCCCTTATTGCACATAATAATGCATTCCCGATGTTCTGAGACTGATCCCATGTTATATGTACATCAACACCACAGCGTGTCTTCATCGTCCCAATGCTTCCTTTTGTCCATGCTTTAGGTAATGCCGGAAGCAAATCCACTCGGTCAGTATTAGAATACAATAGCATTTCCTGAACAGCTGAAGCCCAACCTATATTCGCATCTATCTGAAACGGTGCCATGGGAAATTCAAGACCTATGCCACTTCCCCTCCAATCGTTATGAGTAGTAAACAGATTTCTCATGACACATGATTTTGTTATCAAGCTTAGACTTTCCCAAGCTAATTCTCCATCTTTCACTCGTGCCATTGTATGAGCATTTTGAATCAATGACCAGCTTGTCTGCCATGATAAGCCCACTGTCATCCTACGGATTGCTCCTTTATGGTAAATTTCAATTGTTCGTGAATCAGCTCTTGATAGCTCTAAGCCAGGGAATACAGGATATAGATGGGACTGATGACGATGTAGATCATTATCCGGAAAATCTTTATGCAGCCATTCCCTCGGCGCCCCCCATTCATTCGTTTCATAATCGGGAGTACCATATAAAATTTTTCGATAGTCAGCTAATTCATCTTCTGGAAGAAGCTCTGTGGCACCGCCAATCTCGATCAAATGCCTGAATAATTCTTTGATTACCGAAATATCCATTGTCGCATCAATAGAAGATTGAGTTCCATCACTTAGATCGTTATTTGCATTGGAATCTCCTAAGTTCTTACTATTACCTTTGTAATTTTTTGTATGGTTTTCCGGAGAAACAGATGGACACACATGCCAATGTTCTCCTTTCCATATAATGAAATCGGCATAAAATTTTGCTGCTTCCCTCATGAAAGGTAATGCCCTGTTTACTAAGAAGTCCATATCACGTGTATAAATATAATAATCATAATAAAGCTGGGCTATCCAACCGGCTCCTGCTGTCCAATTGGTTATGTGTGGACTTAAACACACATGTCTGATACCTCCCGGCATCGTGACGGCTGGCAAAAATATACCCTCACAGCCATAAAGCTTTCTTGCATTCTCTTTCATGTCTTCTAAGCCTGCATCATAATAATCAAAAACTGGTAACATCAGTTCTTCCAAACCGCCTGATAATGCCTGCCAGTATATCATTTCTAAATTGATGTTTGCCATGTTAAAAGACCAAAAAGCACGATATTCACCACTCCATAACCCTGTCAAATTACAAGGCAGGCCTCCTAACTGGGTAGAACTAATCAATAAATAACGACCATATGCCCACATTCGTTCTGCTAACACATTCGTCAGCCCTGTATCATACGCCGCATCAAGAAGTTCTTCATTCGATGATGCCCTGTTACATTTGTCATCTTCCAGGCTTAATTGACAAGCATTGAATAATTTTTGATGTGCTTCAATATGGCTGCATAAGAGATGATCATAATCTGGGCTTAATTTTTCAATCTCCGCTTTGAGTTCATACCACTTGTTACTGCTTTCACCCTCAGTGTAAATTTTCAATAAAATTAGTGTTTTTTCGCCTCTTAAAACTTTTAAAACTGCACCATGTTCAATACCGCTAATTTCAGTCTTAAAAAATTGCCATTCTCCTTCTGTAATGATACATTCGTTTTCAGGGAGCTGTTCAGACTGATTGATTAAATCCGGCTGATGAATCGAAAGATGAATGACACTGTTCTTATGACACTCCACAACAACCACATCATCCGCACGAGAAACAAAACTACGTCTTTGAATTACATCATCTCCGTCCTGATATTCTACAAATGCTTGTGCTGTTGATATATCCAGCGTTCTTTTATATTTAGAAAAACCCTTCACTGCCGGTAATGAAATATTCAAGTCAGCAGCAGGAAATGGATAGGCCTCATGTGGTGCGTATCCACGAGTAATCAACGCGTCATTAATCATCCTATCCGCTTTGAGAACCTCACCACTGAAAATAAGTGCTCTCATCTGCGGTAAAATATCTGATACATCAGGAATGGACATATTTTTTCCTTCACGCCAAAGTCTTGTATGCGTCAGCATAATTTTTTCATTCGCTGTATTTCCGTAAATTAGTGCACCATGCAATCCATTTCCCAGAGGTGTACCTTCTCTCCAGTTTCCATTCCACCAGGAAGCCGGACGCCTCATTGTCATTTGATAATCAATCATGAGGAACCCTCCAATGCCATTTTTAAATAAAGGGATTGAACCAATACAAGTTCAATCCCATATTACTTTCTAAATATTTTAATTACTTACCTGTCTCATTTGATAAGACATACAATATCCTGTCAATATCATATGAATTTCATTATTCTCCTATAAGTTCAGCCCTTTTCGCCAGTGCCTCATCTGCAGCCTGCGTTTTAAATGTAATTACTTTTTCTACGCCTAACTTTATAAGATGTGCCCGGATCTCTTCAAGAACCGCGTCAAATTCAGCATCGTCCTGAGCTAAAACCAATCTCATTACTTCATTGTTCAGATAAAGCTCTGCATTTCCTTCAATTTCCTTTAAATCATCAGGCGTTGCCGGTGCAAAACCACCTAATGAGGCATCCTGATACATAGTTGTTAATCGATCATACATTACTTCCGCCGGATAAGATACATCATAATGATTACAATAATCTTCGGTAAGTCCATTAAGCTGTGTTTGAAATGCCTCAGGCGTCATAAACAAATTAACAGGTTGATTGTACTTTGGATCAATAGCACTTGAACCCAGTCCAACATAATTATAATACTTCTGGATACCTGTCTTCAGCGAGAAGTTTGAATCTGATTGCTGTGCGGCAATAATATCTTGATTTAGTACTAATTTTCCGTCAATTTCCTGATAATCCTGTCCTGCAATACCGCTTAATAAAGTTCTTGAACCTTCATAGGAGAAAATATAATTTAACAGCTCCATTGCTCGCTCAGGCTCTTCACAATTTGTACTAATCGCGTAGCCTCTTGATATTTGTCCAAATTGACCAACAGAATCCATATAATACGCAGATGAATTTACTGGAAGCGGTAAATATCCTGATGTTGTTTTACCTTCAGCTTGAAACAGAGCATTTGGTGTCTGATAAACCCAGTTAACAATACAACTCATAACTCTATTAGCCGCATATTTTTCCAGGGCATTGTCATACTTTTGGATAAATGCGTCAGGATCAATCAGATTTCTTCTGTTTGCTTGATAGAAAAACCTTATTCCTTTTATAATTGAGGAATCATCACTTAATATCCCCTGATTGATGGGTTTTTCAGTTACCATGTCCGTATCTCCTAAGAAACCGGCATTTATTCCTTTTCCTTCAAGACCGTGTATAATGTCACCGGCTACGTTAAAGCTCCATAGTCCCCAATCAAACCAGGGCGAGAAACCATATACTTTTTTTCCGTCTTCATTTGTCGGGTGTGCATTAACCATTTCCTCAACAACATTTAACCAATCTTCGGCAGAATTTATCTCCGGGTAACCTAACTCTGCGTAATAATCCCATCTGACGTTTGGCGCCACTTCCCAAATAAATTGCTTTGGCGACTCTTCCTGGAAACCTAGCAGGAAATACAATTCATCTGTTTGGTTACTAACGTATTTCTTACTATATTCCAACATTTTACTGCTGGACTGCTTAATATCAGAACCATATTGCTCTAGCAAATCGTCAAGTGGGATAATCAATCCGCCTTCAATCAGGGGCTTCACATCATCTATTGCACTTGAACCTTGCGCAATCATGATAATATCAGGTAAGTCACCTGTAGCCAGCATAGTCTGCCATTTTGTCTGATCAGGTTGAGCGTCAATATCAATAGTTATTCCAGTCGCAGCTTCAATTGCCTTTGCAATTGGGTCATCCTGTTTTCCTGATGTGAAATTTGTTGCGAAAGGTGCGCCAAAAATTGATAATGTAATAGGTTTTTTTGAAGCTTCTGCTGCTTCAGTTGTTGAAACATTCTCATTCGTTTGTCCCTCTTCCATATTAGTCGTATTGCTGCAACCCACCATTGACATTAGCAAAGAGACCAGTAACAAAAGTGCAAGAACCTTTTTTTTAAATCGTTTCATAAACCAATCCTCCGTCTTTGTAGTTAATCGTTAATAGTTAAAAATTTATTTTTAACATTTTTATGCTAAAAATCATCCTTTAATAGCTCCAATCATAATACCCCTGACAAAATACTTTTGCAAAAAAGGATAAACACAAACAACCGGTATAACTGCTATCATTGTTATAGTCATTCTAATTGAAGTTGGCGTCAAAACAAAATTTTTCATTTGATTAATATCAATATTGCTTTGCCTTGATATAGAATCTGCCTGATTTAAAAAGTTCAGAAGAATGAGCTGCAAAGTTTGGTATTTACCATTCGTAACCAATAAGAAATTATCATACCATGAATTCCATTGATTCACTGCACTGAATACACCAATAGCAGCTAATATTGGTTTTGATAACGGTAACATTATTCTGAACAATATCGTCGGATAATTTGCTCCATCAATAAATGCAGCTTCATGTAATGTTTCAGATATGGATTCCATATAGGTTTTTATTAAAATTACATAATAAGGAATTACAGCGCTTGGCAGAATATATAATAAATAATTATTTTTAAGTCCATACGCCCTCATTGTAATATAGTAAGGGATGACTCCTGCACTTACATAGAGAGCACTTACAAGAAGTCTGTAAAAGAACTTTCTTGCAAAAAACTCTTGCCTTGTAAACACATAGGCTATCATAGAAGAGCACACAATCGTTACAATGGTGCCTAGAATGGCTCTGGAAGCAGAAATCATAACAGATTGTAAAATACCTTCCAGTTGAAAAATAGTAATATAATTCTCTAATGTAAATCCTAACGGCAATAGGGTGATTCCATGTATCTGAACTTCCTTTGGTGTACTTAGTGAATAAATAAATATATAGTAAAACGGATATATGCAAAGAATGCAAAAAGCAATGAAAAATATACAGCCAAATGTTTGAAATGTAATTTCTTTTAGTTTATATTTTTTTTTCATATCCCAACCTCCTTATAATATCGCTGTTCCTCTTAATTTTTTTGATAATGTATTTGCAACAAACAGCAACGCAATGCTTAGCAATATCTTTAATATACCAAAGGCTGTTGAAAGCGAATAATTGTTTAGATAGAAGCCGACGTTGTATATATAAACATCAAGAACTTCGATTTCCTTTCCTACTATTGAATTCGAAAATATATAATACTGTTCAAACCCATTCGATAAAATATTTCCGATACTGATTAATAATAGCGTAAAGTACGTGGGCAGCAATCCAGGTATTGTTATGTACCTGATTCTGGCAATTCTGCCTGCACCATCAACACTGGCAGCATCCAATAACTCCTGATCGACACTTGTTATTGCTGCAAAGTATATAATTGCAGAAAATCCAAGACTTTTCCATAAACCAAGAAGTGTTTGAAAAATCCATGCGGCATCACTATTCGCCAGTAAATTAGTTGGCTCATCAATTAGCTTCCATTTTAGAAGAAATTCATTAACCATTCCACCATCAACTGAGAACATCAAAAAAGCAATTGAGAATATAATGATCCAGCTAATAAAATTTGGCAGCGTTGTTGCAGTCTGAACAAATTTCTGAAATTTTTTATTTTTTATTTCTGATAAGAAAATAGCAAATAAAGGAGGAATCGGTGTAGTCAACAAACTCAGAAAACTAATCGCAAAAGTATTTCTCATTACGCGCACTAAATCATCGCTTTCTATTACCGCTTTAAAGTATTTAAAACCAACAAAGGTACAATCCCAAACATTATAACCTGGCTTGTAGTCAAAAAAAGCATAAACCCACCCCAAAAGCGGAACATAGTAAAACGCAATCAATAGAATCAAGCCTGGTAGTGCTATAAGCATTAAGGTTAAATTATTTTTAACCTTTCTGTTTTCTAATCTCAATTTTATTTCCCCTTTCCACCAGTAACGTTTTCTTTCATTCGTTAATCATGTGTCTAACCTGGCTTAATTATACCGCTGATCTTTTGAAAATTATACTTTGAAAATCCGAGATTCACTATAAATATCCGTGAACAAACGACTGTAACAGCCTTTCCAGCCCTTTCCAGCCCTATACCTCTTGATATTTGTCTGTTTTTACTATATACTATACCTATATCTTAAGTTGTATGATGTTTTTGCACAAAACAATTCCATCGCCTAACTCCAAATGCCTCGCGAGAATAAAGGAACAAGATTTATGAAATATTTTAAAAATTTTTTTAATATTTATATACGCCGAAAAATATTCAATAAGATTTTTTTATCTTATACAATCTTTATTGTTATCTCCTTTTTAATACTATCTCAAATGATTGTGGAGCATATGAAAAATATTCTTGTAATGAATGAAATTGAATATTCTAAATTAGTAACCCTAAATCTAAGCACTTATTTAGATGCGAAACGTGAAAATGTCTTAAATATCACTAAAAGCATTTATTCTTCAAATAGAATCTATCCAAATGTCATACAATTTCTGGAGTCTTCAGAGTCTGGTAATTCTACCAGCCTTTCATATATAACTTTAAAAAATACTTTCGATGGTTATATAGACTCTTTTTTTTCACAAGATCCGGATATTGCTAACATTCTTGTTTATCAAAAAAACAATAATACCATTTATCATTATTCTACTAATTTTGTTGGGAGTTATGATGCAAGTGATTTCGATTACTATGATCTATTAGATATGATTAGTGATAAAAGGAATATTTACAAGCTTTATCCCTCTAAAATGACATCTTATAAATCCAGTTATAATGATTATATTTATACATTAGTCAGACCTATTAATACTTTAAGTACTAACAGATCTATTGGTCTGATTTTTTTTGATTTTAAGATTAATGGTATAAAAGAATACTTAACTCAATATGGATCAAATCTGAGTGGTAATATCTATATTTTAACTGAAGAAGGCGAGGTCATTTATGATTCCACTAATACCTATTATGGTAAAATCTATCCTTTTTACAATGAAGTGATGTCACAATCACGCTGCGTTATTAATGATAAAGACAGCCTTATCAGCGTGAATACCAATAATAAGTTGAAACTATCTGTTGTAAATGTAATTCCGATGGAAACTGTTTTAACGAGCCTCTATTCACTTCGTGATAGAATCTACCTTATGACATTTATGGTTTGTTTAGTAACATTATTTCTTTCAACAGTTTGTACACAAGTATTTTCTAAAAGGATTAGAACAATTGTCTATTTTATGAAGAATTTACAACTTGATAATTTGTCCCAAAAAATTCCAACAGACTATCACAACGATGAATTAAGCGATATAATTGTCAGTTTTAATAAAATGCAAGATCAGCTTCAAACGCATCTGGAGCAGGTTTATATAGCTAGCATTCATCAAAAAAATGCTGAACTAAAGCAACGATCTGCCGAACTATTTGCCTTACAGACTCAGATCAATCCACATTTTCTATATAATACTTTGGAAGCTATAAGAATGAAAACCATTAACGATGGGGACGATGATGCTGGAAAGATGATACTAATTTTATCCAAACTTTTTAGAAGTACGGTTAAAGAAGGGACATTTATAGATATATATAGAGAAATAACTATTGTGAAGCAATACTTAGAGCTGTTCAAGATACGCTACGGCGATAGATTATCGACCATAATTGATGTTAATCCAGAAATATATCTATATAAAACTTTAAAACATACTCTTCAGCCAATTATTGAAAACTATATTCTACATGGATTCAATAGTTCTAAATCAGACAGCAGAATCGCAGTCACCGGCTATTTGGACGGGGAATTTGTTTTTTTTCGGATTGAAGACAATGGAAGTGGTATCTCGGAGGAAAAGCTAAACATTATCAATCAATCACTGATTAATTTCGATATGATGAGTAGTTCAAGCATAGGGCTTGCAAATATTAATGAACGTATTAAAATAACTTTCGGACCTGACAGCGGCCTTACAGTCAAAAGTCAAGAGGGTTGCGGAACGACTGTTATAGTAAAAATACTAAAATGTCAAACTGAAGGAGAGTGCTTCAAATGTATAAAGTCTTAATTGTAGATGATGAACCACTTATTTTAGAAGGTTTACACGCACTTATAAATTGGTGGGAATATGATTTAGAAATAATCGGGCAAGCTTTAAATGGACTAGAGGCATTGGATCTATTGCAGAATAACTTAATCGATATCTTAATCACTGATATAAAAATGCCAGAAATGAATGGCCTTGAGCTCATACGACAAGCAAAAAAAAATTACCCTCAGCTAATGTGCATTATTATTAGCAGTTATGATGAATTTGAATATACGAAGGAGGCAGTGAAATTAAAAATTGAAAACTATTTGTTAAAGCCTATTGATCCCGATGAATTAATTTCTACTTTAACTACAATCGTTTTGAGCATTGAACAAGAATTTCATCAAATCATCGAACAAGAAAAAAAAATGAATATCATAAAAAACAATATTCTTTGCAGGTGGATTACAGGATCCATTAGCGAAGAAGAATTCTATGATCGCGTTAACTTCTTAAGTATAAACATATTTAGAGAGAAATATCAAACTGCAATTTTTAAATGCATTAACAATGACTATTTTTCAGAAAATTATAATGACTCTAAGATTAGGGTTTATGAGTTATGTAAATCCTTTTTTTCAAATAAATCTACGCTGGTTTTTTTAGATTTATATGGAAACACAGTTGTCTTACTTGATAATAAGACCTATGAAAACGACCTGATTATTGAAACCGCTTTACTAAAATGCATATTTATAATACAGGAAAAGCTATGTATTACAGTTTTTGGAGCTGTAGGTGAAGCCGTTTTTGAGTGCATGTCAGTACATAGGAGTTACAATAATGCACTGGAACTTCTTGAGTATCGAATATTCAACGAAAATAAAAGCCTCTTTTTCTGGCATGAACATAATTCACTTTCTACAAAGTCAAGTTCATCAGTAAAACTGGATGTGAACCTACTTAGAAAAGCTATTATTACTAAGGACTTTGATAACGCTTCTACTCATTTGGAACAAATATTTTTATCTCTTGAAAAAGATTACCCAATTATCCCGTCACTGTTTTATAATATAGTGTTAGAAATAGTCTTTATCATAACAAGCACTACCAAATCTGTTTCTAATGATACCCAAGAATTGTATAGTAATCTCAATAACATTCGTAACACTATAACTAGTTTCAACTCGGTAGGCGAAATAAAGTTGTGGGTTAAGACAATTCTTATGAAAAGTATTGCCTTTATATCAAATGAGTATATTCAACTGAATCCTATAATAAAAAGTATTATTGAATATACCGAACTGAATTTTCAACAGGACATTAATATAAAAGTATTAGCTTCTCAGTTCTATGTCAATGCTGATTATTTGGGTAGGCTTTTTAAAAGTGAAGTGGGTTTAACATACACAAATTATCTAAATAAAATCAGACTTGAAAAAGCAAAATATTTACTGTTAAATTCTCATATGAAAATTTCTGATATTTCAAAGCAAGTTGGATATACAAATACAAATTACTTTTTTACTATATTTAAAAAAATAATTGGGACATCTCCTCAGGATTTTAGAAGAATATAAGCAAGATCGTTTATCGTTGGCTCATTTTTTGATAAGCTATTCCGT
>Ga0153950_1000999_pt1 | contig 12600 bp, 8 predicted proteins | sample TSNJ034MetaG_FD_104737 | JGI IMG/M metagenome (GOLD analysis project Ga0153950, IMG submission 104737) | Attine ant fungus gardens microbial communities from New Jersey, USA - TSNJ034 MetaG | ecosystem: Host-associated > Fungi > Mycelium > Unclassified | place: USA: New Jersey, Wharton State... | reverse complement strand
TGAAGAAGAATGCCGCTGGATAATAACATCAAAAAGGTTTTGGTTATCGGCTCCGGCCCCATTGTGATCGGCCAGGCGGCGGAGTTTGATTACGCCGGTACCCAGGCCTGCCGCGTGCTCCGGGAGGACGGCATAGAGATTGTGCTTGTCAATTCCAATCCCGCCACCATCATGACCGACAAGAACATCGCGGATAAAATCTACATAGAGCCTTTGACCCTTACAACAATAAAGCGCATTATCGAAAAGGAGCGCCCCGACAGTATTTTATCGGGACTGGGGGGACAGACCGGGCTCACACTTTGTATGCAGCTGGCCCGCGACGGCTTTCTGGATGAGATGAACGTCCGTCTGCTCGGGAGCTTGCCCGAAACCATCGACAAGGCCGAGGACAGGCGGATATTCAAGGAAACCATGCAAAAGCTTGGCCAGCCGGTGATTCCGTCCGTTATCGCCACCGATGTGGAAACGGCAACCGGCTTCGCGGAGGTCACAGGATATCCGGTAATCGTCCGGCCCGCCTTTACCTTGGGCGGCAGCGGCGGCGGCATCGCGCGGGATGAAGCGCAGCTCCGTGAAATTGCCGCGAGCGGGCTTTCCCTCTCTCCCATTCATCAAATCCTGGTGGAAAAATCCGTGGCGGGGTGGAAGGAAATCGAATTTGAGGTCATGCGGGATAAATTCGATAATGTCATCACCGTCTGCTCCATGGAGAATTTCGACCCGGTGGGCGTACATACGGGCGACAGCATCGTGATAGCCCCTGCCGTCACCCTTTCCGACAGGGAGTACCAGATGCTGCGCACGGCCGCCCTGGACATTATCCGGGAGCTGGGCGTGGAGGGCGGCTGCAACTGCCAGTTCGCCCTTGATCCCCACAGCTTTGAATACGCGGTCATCGAGGTGAATCCGCGCGTTTCCCGCTCCTCGGCGCTGGCCAGCAAGGCGACGGGATACCCCATCGCCAAGGTGGCGGCTAAAATAGCCATCGGATATGCTTTGGACGAAATTGTAAACGCCGTCACGGGCACAACCTACGCGGCCTTCGAGCCCACCCTCGACTATGTGGCGGTAAAATTCCCGAAATGGCCTTTTGACAAGTTTGTATATGCCAAAAAGGACTTGGGTACGCAGATGAAGGCCACCGGAGAGGTCATGGCCATCGCAGACACCTTTGAGGAGGCGCTGCTAAAGGCCGTTCGCGGCGCGGAGATCGGGCTTGACAGCCTTGACCTGCCCCGCCTGGCGGCGAAAAGCGATGAAGAAATCCGGGGGCTTCTCCATACCGTGACCGATGAGCGCCTGTTTGTGCTGTATGAGGCGATAGGGCGCGGCGTGGGGATAGATGAGCTGCATCTGATTACAAGGGTAGACCGCTGGTTTTTATATGGCCTTGCCAACATTGTGGGGAATAACGCGCCGCCGAAACCTCTCATTTATAAAATGGTTGATACCTGCGGCGGCGAGTTTGAAGCGAAAACGCCCTATTTTTACTCCCTTCAAAACGGCACGGAAAACGAGGCTCTGGCATTTATTCAGAAAAGCGAAAAGCCAAGGATCATCGTGCTGGGCAGCGGGCCAATCCGGATTGGACAGGGCATCGAGTTCGACTACGCCTGCGTACACTGTGTTTGGACATTGAAAAAACTAGGATACGAGGTCGTCGTCATCAACAACAACCCCGAAACGGTGTCCACAGACTTCGACACCGCCGACAGGCTGTATTTTGAACCGCTGTGCATTGAAGATGTAATGAAGGTGATTGATATTGAAAAGCCGGTGGGCGTTGTGGTTGCCTTTGGAGGCGGCACGGCCATCAAGCTGGCTAAGAAGCTCAGCGAGCGCGGCGTCAAAATCATCGGCACGGCGGCGGACAGCATTGATATTTGCGAGGACAGGGAAAGATTTGACGCGCTGCTGGAGCGTCTAGCCATCCCGCGCCCCAAGGGCTTCCCCGTGGCGGGGCCGGAAGAAGCGCTGTCCGCCGCCGAACAGCTGGGCTATCCCGTGCTGATGCGCCCGTCCTATGTGCTGGGCGGCCAGAACATGATTATCGCCTTTTCTCCGGAGGACATCCGCGAATATATGGAGATCATCCTGCGTTTGGAGCAGGCGGGGCCTGTGCTGATCGACAAGTATTTAAGCGGCCGCGAGATTGAGGTGGACGCCATCTGTGACGGGGAGGACGTTCTGATTCCCGGCATCATGGAGCATATCGAGCGCACAGGCATCCACTCCGGTGACAGCATTGCCGTTTACCCGGCGATTAACATTGACGATGCCCTTTCCAAAAAGATTTTTATGGTTACCAAAAAGCTTTGCATGGCTCTGAATGTCAGGGGGCTTGTAAACATCCAGTATGTCCTGTATGAAAATGACATCTATGTCATAGAAGTAAACCCGCGGGCGTCGCGCACGGTTCCATATATCAGCAAGGTCACCGGTGTTCCCATGTGCGAGCTTGCCACAAGGGTCGGTGTCGGAGAAAAGCTTTCCCAGCTGGGATATACATCGGGTATCGCGAAAATCCCGCCGTATGTCGCGGTCAAGGTTCCTGTGTTTTCCTTTGAAAAGCTGACAGATGTTGATACCCATTTAGGGCCTGAGATGAAATCTACAGGCGAGGTTCTGGGGCTCGGGAAAAACCTTCAGGAAGCGCTTTACAAGGGGCTTGTCGCCGCCGGATACACAATGCAGAAAAGCGGAGGCGTGCTTATCACTGTCCGCGACGGTGACAAGCCGGAAATCGCGGGCATTGCCGAAAAATTCGCGGAGTGCGGTTTTTCGCTGTACGCAACGGATGGCACCGCCAAATTGCTTGCCGCAAAAGGCTTTGCGGTGCAAACTGTGGGCAAAATCCATGAATGCCCGGATGATAATACCGCCACGCTGCTCCAAAGCGGTAAAGTCAGCTACATCATTTCCACCTCGGCAAAGGGCAGGGATCCGGCCTCCGACGACGTAAAAATCCGAAGGAAGGCCTGCCTGCTGGGCATCCCCTGCCTGACCTCGGTGGACACAGCAAATGCCCTTGCCGAAAGCCTGCTTTCAGGATACAGCGAAATCAATACCGAGCTGATCGACATAAACCACATGAGGAGTGAGCGCATGAAGCTGAATTTTACAAAAATGCAGGGATGCGGCAACGACTATATATACATCAACTGCCTTGACCTTGAAATCAACTCCCCGGAATCGCTGTCGGTTCTGCTGTCCGACAGGCATTATGGCGTGGGCGGCGACGGCGTCGTCCTGATCCTGCCCTCGGACGTGGCCGATGCGAGGATGCGGATGTTCAACCTGGACGGCAGCGAAGGTAAAATGTGCGGTAACGCCATCCGCTGCGTCGGGAAATATCTCTATGACAACGGGATTATCCAAAAGCCGGTCATGCGAATCGAAACGGCCAGCGGAATTAAGGAGCTGGATTTGTCCACCAAGCATGGGCTTGTCTCCGCCGTCAGGGTGAATATGGGGCGCGCGGAGCTGACTCCTGAAAAAATCCCGGTCAAGCTTCCGGGGGAAAGCGTCGTTGCAAGGACGGTGACAATCGGCGGAGCGGAGTATGCCATCACCTGCGTTTCAATGGGCAATCCCCATGCCATTGTTTTCTGCGGCAATGTGGATGCGCTCGATCTGCGCCAAATAGGGCCGCTTTTTGAAAACGACGCATTGTTTCCCGACAGGGTAAACGCCGAATTCGTCGAGGTGTTGGGCAGAAATCATCTCAAAATGCGGGTGTGGGAGCGGGGCAGCGGGGAAACCCTTGCCTGCGGCACCGGGGCCTGTGCCTCGGCGGTGGCGGCGGTTTTGAACGGGTTCTGCGACAAAGCCGCCGACATCAAGGTGCGGTTGCTGGGCGGAGAGCTTATCATTAACTACACAGACGAGGCCGTCTATATGACGGGAGAGTGTAAAAAGGTGTTTGACGGAATGGTGGAGATATGAGCATATAAGGCAATGAATAAAATTGCCGTACGTGTTGACATTTTTTTAGAAAGCAAGTATAGTGTTACTAAATAATACTACTATCATAAAGGGGCGGAGATATGGATTCCGTTGAACTGCTCACGCTGTTTGGGCTTACCCAGCAGGAAGCGAAAATCTATTGCAGCCTGCACGGACACGATCCGGCGACCGGCTATGAGCTGGCTAAGGTCACGGGGATTTCCCGTTCCAACACTTATGCAGGGCTTTCCAATCTGGTGGAAAAGGGCGCGGCTCACCAAATTGACGGAAAACCCATACGGTATCAGGCGGTTCCGGTGTCGGAATTTTGCCGCAATGTGATTCGGAGCCTGCAAGCAAGCCGGGATATTCTGGAAAGGTTCCTTACCCCGGCGGACGATCCGGTCAAGGCCTATCTAACCGTGAAGGGTAGTATGAATATACGCAATAAAATAGAGACTCTTATTGAAGGAACTCATCACCGCATCTATATTTCGATGGCCGAGACTTTGTTGCGTCCGTTTTTGCCCTCACTGGAAAAGCTGGTTGAAGGGGGGCGAAAAGTGGTGATTATTACAAACTCTCAAATCCTGATAAAGGAAGCCGCCATTTATATAACACAAAAGCCGTCGGATCATATCCGGGTGATAAGCGATTCCGTCAAGGCGCTTACCGGCGGGCTGGACGAAAGTCCCAACTGTACCTGCCTTTACTCTCGCAAAGAGAATTTAGTAAGCCTGATAAAGGATTCTATTAAAAATGAAATAGAACTCATAAAGCTCTCTGGAGGAGATGCGTAATGAAACAGCCATTTGTGACGAAAGAAAAACTGGATGATATTATCGCGGAATATCCTACCCCCTTTCACCTTTACGATGAAGAAGGAATCCGGAGAAACGCCCAAGAGACAAATCGCGCTTTTGCGTGGAATCCCGGTTTTCGGGAATATTTTGCGGTAAAGGCAAATCCCAATCCCGTTATTTTGCAGATACTCCGTCAAGAGGGCTGCGGAGTGGATTGCTCAAGCCTGACGGAGCTGATGCTTGCAAAGGCAGTGGGCTTTCACGGCAGGGAGATCATGTTTTCCTCCAATGCCACGCCGGAGGAGGAGTTTCTATATGCCTGTGATCTGGGCGCTTTAATCAATTTGGATGATTATACCCATATTGATTTTTTAGAGAGGTGCGCGGGCATCCCCGAAACGATCTGCTGCCGTTTTAATCCCGGAGGGGATTTTGCTATCCACAACCAGATTATGGATAATCCGGGAGAGGCAAAATACGGATTTACAAGAGAACAGCTCCGCGAAGGCTTTCTCAGGTTGTGGGAAAAGGGCGCGAGGGAGTTCGGACTTCACGCTTTTTTGGCCAGTAATACCCAAACAAGCGCCTATTACCCCGCTCTTGCCCGGGTTCTGTTTGAAACCGCGGTATGGTTGAAAGAGAAAACCAATATTGCCGTAAGCTTTATCAATCTAAGCGGTGGCATCGGCATCCCTTACCGTCCTGAAGATAAGCCCAATGATATTGCCGAAATTGGCAGCCAGGTGCAAAGGGAGTATGAAAAGTCGCTTGTTCCAGCAGGGCTTGGTCACGTTGCCCTTTACACGGAGCTGGGGCGTTTTATGTTGGGGCCATATGGCTGTCTCGTTGCAAAAGCGATACACAGAAAAGATATTTACAAACAATATATCGGGTTAGACGCCTGTGCTGTCAATCTGATGCGACCGGCGATGTACGGGGCTTATCATCATATAACAATTGCAGGTAAGGAGAACGCCCCCTGCACCCACACCTACGACATTACCGGTTCCTTGTGCGAGAATAACGACAAATTTGCTGTTGACCGCAAGCTCCCGCCTATTGAAATCGGTGATACGGTGGTGATTCATGATACCGGCGCTCATGGGTTTTCAATGGGTTACAACTACAATGGCAAGCTGCGCTCCGCGGAGATCCTGCTGAAAAAAGATTGCTCAACCCAATTAATCCGCCGCGCAGAAACACCGGAGGACTATTTCGCAACCCTTTCCGTTGCCGGATTCCCCTTGGACACAAGCTATAATAAACGCAGTCCCAGACAAAAAAAGGAACTGATTATGACAAGCCTGGAGGAAGCCACGGTATGAATATTAATGAAAATTACCTGAATTTAAAGGACAGTTACCTGTTCGCTCTCGTAGCAAAAAAAGTGAGCGAATACAAGGCGCAAAACCCCGGAAAAGAGATCATCAGCCTCGGGATTGGCGACGTTACATTGCCGCTTGCACCGGCTGTGATAACCGCAATGGGGGACGCTGTGGCGGAGATGGGGAGGGGAGCAACCTTCCGGGGATACGGCGAGTATCAGGGATATATGTTTTTGCGGGAAGCGATTTGCGGATATTACGGCAAAAAGGACGTCCATCTGGATAAGTCGGAGATCTTCATCGGTGACGGCGCGAAAAGCGATCTCGGCAACATTCTCGATATTTTCTCCACAGACAATACCGTGCTGATCCCCGACCCGGTTTACCCCGTCTATGTGGATACGAATATCATGGCGGGCCGCAAAATTATCTATATGAACGGGAACACCGAAAATGAATTCCTGCCCTTGCCCGACAGCAGGATAAAGGCCGGCATCATCTATCTCTGTTCTCCCAACAACCCCACCGGCGCGGTATACGATAAAGGCCGGCTGAAGCTGTGGGTGGATTACGCACTGGAAAACGACGCGGTCATCCTCTTTGACAGCGCCTATGAAGCGTTCGTGAGGGATCGGGAGCTTCCCACCAGCATCTATCAGATAGAAGGGGCGAAGCGGTGCGCCATAGAGTTCTGCTCGCTGTCCAAAACGGCGGGATTCACCGGCGTAAGATGCGGCTACACCGTCGTTCCCCACGAGCTTACCCGGGGCGGCGTCCCTCTCAACGAGCTTTGGCTGCGCCGACAGACCACGAAGTTCAACGGCGTGTCTTATATCGTCCAGCGCGGCGCCGAGGCCGCGTTTTCGGACGGGGGATACGCGCAGATCAAGGAAAGCATCGGTTATTATATGGAAAACGCACGGCTGATTGCAGAAGCCTTGAAAGCTTTGGGCATATGGTTTGCGGGCGGTGAAAATTCGCCGTACATATGGCTGCGCTGCCCGGACGGCATGTCCTCCTGGGAATATTTCGACGCGCTTCTCACACGGGCGAATGTGGTGGGCACGCCCGGCGCGGGCTTCGGCGCAAACGGCGAGGGGTTCTTCCGCCTGACCGCCTTTGGGGACAGGGATGATGTGAAAAAGGCGCTGGACAGAATCAGGAATATCTGAGAAGGTTTTTGCGGGGCACATTTTCCTGTTGACAAATCAGGAAGAACGGCGTATAATTGACTCAGGACAAGGGCGTTCTGATAATTATTATCAGTGTGCCTTTTTGTATTATCCCGTGAAAAAACTGAATATACTATTGTAAAACGGCTGTGAAAAAGAGCGTAGCCCGAGAAAATCGACAGGGATTTGGCGACATAGACTGCAATCGCCATTCGATAACGCTTGGGTGAAGGAACACTTTGGAGCTGATAGTCTGAACAGGCAGACCGCCTCAGTAGGGTTGTCCGGTTTGTATCCGTTACCATACAACCGTATCGGCATGTGCGCATGCCCGTATGGGTGGAGAGAACGCGCGGCGGCGTGCGTTAATGTGGGTGGTACCGCGGATTATTTTCCGTCCCCGAACCTTTATACAAGGCTCGGGGACTTTTTTATTTATAAATTTACGAGGAGATGAAAAACATGGTAAAACTGACAGGAGTATCCGGCGAACGGATACAAACCGCGGCCCAATGCATGGCGGCGGAGGCGGCGGGATCGGATAACATCAGGGTGTTCGGAATGGTTCACGGCATTCAGGATATGGGCAAATTCACGTTTTTGACCCTGCGCGTACGTGACGGACTGATCCAATGCGTTGTGGGCAATGAAAACGACATCCTGCCGGACGTAAAGAAGGAAAGCGCTGTGGAAATCACCGGTGAACGGGTTTCGGAAGCGCGGGCAAAGCACGGCTTTGAAATCCATATCCGTGAAATCAGGATTCTCTCCGTGCCCAAAGAGGATATGCCGGTGAACATCAACAAGCGGGGGCTGAACGTCGGTACCGAGACGGACTTAACGTACCGTCCGGCGACCCTGCGGGGCGCGGCAAAGCGGGCCGCCTTCCGGCTGCAAGCGGGACTGGCGGCGGGATTTCGCGACTTTCTCGGGCATAACGGGTTTACTGAAATCTTCTCGCCCAAAATCGTCGCCCACGGCGCGGAGGGCGGGGCAAATATCTTTAAGCTGGATTACTTCGGCAAAAAAGCGTTCCTCGCCCAGAGCCCGCAGTTCTACAAGCAGACGATGGTTCCTGTTTACGGGCGCGTATTCGAGATCGGGCCGGTGTTCCGCGCCGAAAAGCACGACACCGCGCGCCACCTTAACGAGTATGTCAGCGTTGATTTCGAGATGGGCTTCATCGACAGCTTTTACGATGTGATGAATATGGAAACCGCCATGCTGCGGCATACCTTCGCCTTCCTGCGCGAACAATACGCCGATGTGTTGGAGGAGCTCAGGCTGGAGCTGCCCTCCGTCAAGGAGATTCCCACCGTCAGATTCGCCCAGGCAAAGCAAATGGTTGCGGAACGCTACGGCCGAAAAATCAAAGACCCTTACGACCTTGAGCCGGAGGAGGAACGGCTGATCGGCGAGCTTTTCCTGGAGACGGAAAACAGCGATTTTGTGTTTGTTACCCACTATCCGTCCAAAAAGCGGCCCTTTTACGCCATGGACGACCCCGAGGATCCCAAATTCACATTGAGCTTTGACCTGCTTTACAAGGGCATGGAAATCACCACCGGCGGGCAACGCATCCACGATTACGATGCCCAGACCACCAAAATGCTTGCAAAAGGGCTTGACCCGGGAGACTTTGAGAGCTACCTGATGCTGCACAAATACGGATGCCCGCCCCACGGCGGGCTGGGGCTGGGATTGGAACGCCTCTGCATGAAGCTGCTGGACAAATCCAACATCCGCGAGACCTCCCTGTTCCCCCGGGACACGCAAAGACTGACTCCGTAACCAATGAAAGGAGACGATCACCATGAAAATCGACGACAAACTGATAGAGTATCTGGAAAATCTCTCTCGCCTAACACTCACCGAGGAGGAAAAGGAGCAGGCAAAAACCGACCTGACCGGCATCATAGAATATATGGCCAAGCTGGGCGAGCTGGATACGGAAGGGCTGCCCGCGCTCTCCCATCCGTTTGCGGTAGTCAACCGCTTCCGGGAGGACGAGGTAACGCAGTCCTATGAACGCGCGAGGATATTGGCGAACGCGCCGGTAAAAAGCGAGGAATACTTTAGTGCGCCAAAAACCGTGGAATAGGAGGGATCCGGCATGGAAATCCGTGACATGACAGCCCTGGAAATGGGCTGGTTAATAAAGGAGAGAAAGCTCGGCTGCGCCGAGGCGGCCACCGCCATACTCGATGCCATCTCCTCTACAGATGGGGAGCTGAACGCATATATCAGCGTGCAAAGAGACAAGGCCATGGCCTCCGCGCTAAAGGCGCAGGCAAGGCTGGACGCGGGTGAGGCGCTTTCTCCGCTGGCGGGGGTGCCCGTCTCCATCAAGGACAACATCTGCACCAAGGATGTGCCGACCACCTGCGGCTCCAAAATGCTGGAGGACTTTAAGCCCCCTTACGACGCGACGGTCGTGGAAAAGCTGGCGGCGGCGGGCGCTGTGCCGGTGGGCAAGCTGAACATGGACGAATTCGCCATGGGCGGCTCCACCGAGACTTCTTATTTCGGTGCAGCCAAAAACCCGTGGGATACAAGGCGCGTGCCCGGCGGTTCCTCCGGGGGGGCTGCGGCGGCGGTAGCCGCCGGGGCGGCGGTCTACGCCATCGCCTCGGATACCGGCGGCTCCATCCGGCAGCCCTGCTCCTTCTGCGGCGTCAGCGGCATCAAGCCCACCTACGGCAGCGTTTCCCGCTACGGCCTCGTGGCCTACGCCTCCTCCCTCGACCAGATCGGGCCCATCGGCAAAGATATCCGCGACTGCGCCGCGGCGCTGCAAATTCTTTCCGGTTCCGACGGCAGGGACAGCACCTCCGTCATGGAGCGGCCCTTCGATTTCAGCGGTTCTTTCACCGGGGACGTCAAGGATATGGCAATCGGCTTGCCGGTTAACTACCTCTCGGACGGCATCGAGCCCGATGTGCGGCGGGCGGTTACCCGGGCGGCGAAAACCTTCGAGTCGTTGGGCGCGCGGGTGGAGGAGTTTACAATGCCCATGATGGAGTACGCCGTTCCCGCCTATTATATCATCGCCTGCGCCGAGGCCGGTTCCAACCTCTCGCGCTATGACGGCATCAAATACGGTTACCGCAGCGGAAATGCCGGCAGTCTGTCGGACGTTTACCTGGGTTCCCGCAGCGAGGGGTTTGGCATTGAGGTCAAAAGGCGCATTATGCTCGGTTCCTTTGTGCTTAGCGCCGGTTACTACGACGCCTACTATCACAAGGCTTTGCAGGTGCGAGGGCTGATCCGGGATGCGTTTAATCAGGCGTTTCAAAAATACGATATGATTCTAAGCCCCGTCGCACCCACCGCCGCCTACAAGCTGGGGGAAAATATTACCGACCCGCTTAAAATGTATCTGGGGGATATTTACACCGTCTCGGTCAATCTGGCGGGACTTCCCGCCGTGGCTATCCCCTGCGGATTCGGCCAAAGCGCCATGCCGGTGGGTATGCAGCTTATCGGAAGGGAATTCAGCGAGCCGGTGCTTGTCCGGGCGGCTGACGCCTTTCAGCAGAGCACGGACTGGCATAAAAGGAGGTGCGGCAAATGACATTCGAGACTGTGATCGGCTTGGAGGTTCACGCCGAGCTTGCGACCAAATCCAAAATATTTTGCGGCTGCTCCACGCGGTTCGGCGGCGTGCCAAACACCCATGTCTGCCCGGTCTGCACCGGCATGCCCGGCAGCCTGCCGGTTTTCAACCGCACGGTAGCCGATTTCGCCATACGGGCGGGTCTGTCGCTGAACTGCGGGGTTAGTCGGTACACAAAATTCGACCGCAAAAATTACTTTTATCCCGACCTGCCCAAGGCGTATCAGGTATCCCAGCTCTACCTGCCCATCTGCCGGGACGGCTGGCTGGATATTGAAGCGGGCGGCACAACAAAGCGAATCGGCATCCACGAAATCCATATGGAGGAGGACGCGGGCAAGCTTATCCACGACCCTTGGGAGGACTGCTCGCTCATCGACTACAACCGTTGCGGCGTTCCGTTGATCGAAATCGTCAGTGAAGCGGATTTCCGAAGCGCGGACGAGGTTATCGCGTATCTTGAGAAGCTGCGGGAGATACTGCTCTACCTCGGCGTCTGTGACTGCAAGATGCAGGAGGGCTCCATGCGGGCGGACATCAACCTTTCGGTGCGGCCGGCGGGCAGCCCGGAGCTTGGCACAAGGACGGAAATGAAGAACATGAACTCCTTCAAGGCGATCCACCGCGCCGTTATTTATGAGGCCGGGCGGCAAGCGGAGCTTATCGAAGCGGGCGGAAAGGTCGTGCAGGAGACCCGCCGCTGGGACGACAACAAGGATGCGAGCTTTGCCATGCGCACAAAGGAAAATGCGCAGGATTACCGCTACTTCCCCGAGCCGGATCTGCTGCCGCTGGAAATAGACGATGAGTGGCTTGCCCGGATAAAGGAAACGATGCCCGAGCTGGCCGAGGATAAGCGCAGGCGCTATGTCGGGGAAATGGGCATAACGGAGTACGACGCCGCGATGCTTACAACAGCGAAGCCGCTCTCCGACCTGTTTGAGCAAGTCAGCGCCATCTGCAAAAATCCGAAGGAGACCGCGAACCTCATCATCGGTGAGCTCATGCGTTTGCTAAACGACACCGGCACACTTCCCGAGGATCTCAATATTAACAGCGCGAAACTAGCCGACCTTATTCTACTAGTACAGGATGGAACAATCAACCGGAACGTGGGCAAAACCGTCCTGGAAGAGCTGTTCCAAAACGGAACCGATCCCCGGCAATATATTGAAGAACACGGCCTCGCGATGATCCGGGACGGCGGTTTCATCGAAGCCGCCGTTGACGAGGCGCTGGCGGCCAACGGGAAATCCGTGGAGGATTACCGCTCCGGCAAGGAAAAAGCCTTTGGTTTCCTCGTGGGGCAGATCATGAAGGCGCTAAAGGGCAAGGGGGATCCGCAAATCGTAAACCGCATCCTGCGGGAGAAGCTGTCGGAATGATCTGCCCTATATTATATTTCTAGCCGTTTATCTGATTTCTTCACAGTTTCCTCACAATTAACAGATATAATTCCTTTGTTTCCATATATTGGAAGAAAACAAGGTATGTGAGAAGCTGTTTGGAGCAATCAATTATGTGTTGGATTAGGGCGGAGCAATGATGTGTGGCGGAACAATCGTGTTTTCCACAACAGGGCGCGAAATGCGGTTGAATACTCTCGGAATCCGGACTTTTTTCAGCTTTCAACATCGTTGGCCTGTTCACTTGGCTTCAGGTCAATTAATCAGTGGTTCCTTAAGCCAACTGCCGTGTTTTGGGGTAAAATGTATTTCCAGCTTCTGCGCAAGTCT
>Ga0153950_1000995_pt1 | contig 12631 bp, 7 predicted proteins | sample TSNJ034MetaG_FD_104737 | JGI IMG/M metagenome (GOLD analysis project Ga0153950, IMG submission 104737) | Attine ant fungus gardens microbial communities from New Jersey, USA - TSNJ034 MetaG | ecosystem: Host-associated > Fungi > Mycelium > Unclassified | place: USA: New Jersey, Wharton State... | reverse complement strand
TTTTCCGCATCTCTGCGTCAAAAAATCTTGCCTTGCGTCAGCAAGGCGGCGGCTTTTTTCCTTGATATGCGAAAAAATCTCTCGCATATTCGACTATTTCGCTCTGTGAATACAGGTTCTTAAATAACCGAATCATCGCTCAGCGCGATATTGAGTATGCTTTCGGGGTCAACATCCTTGGAGCGCACAATGCCCTTGCGCTTCCCCTCGTGCATAATCATAATGCGGTTGGCCAGGGCAATCAGCTCCTCCATTTCCGAGGAAACCACAATCACGGTCATGCCGTCGTCGGCCAACTTGCGAATGAGCTGATGAATTTCTTCCTTCGCCATAACGTCGATGCCGCGCGTGGGCTCATCCAATATGAGGATATTACAGCCCACAGCCAGCCATCTGGCCAGTATGACCTTTTGCTGGTTTCCGCCGCTCAACTGGTTGATTTTTTGCTCCATGCCCGACGCTTTGATCTTGATCTTTTGTATGTATTCATTTACAATTTCCCGCTCCTTGCCGGTGTCGATGCGGGGGAATTTATACACCTGCGCAAGGCTGGCGATGGTCACGTTTTCCCGCACGGAGAAGAGCGGTATAATTCCATAGGAACGCCGTTCCTCGGGCAGATACCCCATCCCGATATCGATGGACTGCCTGGGCGTGTTGCCGTTGACCTGTTTGCCGTTGATGTAAATGTCGCCGGAATGCGCCTTGCGGTCGCCGAACAACGTGCTCACAAGCTCGGTTCGGCCCGCCCCCACAAGACCGGCGACGCCGAAGATCTCACCCTTTTTCACTTCAAAGCTGATATCCCGAAATTCTCTTTCCCGGGTCAGATTTTCCACTCTGACCACGACCTCCGCGTCGGGGTCGATGTCCCGGGCAAGATTTTCGTAGTGTACCTCCTTGCCGACCATCCCTTTAATAAAGCGCTGTACGCTGAAATCCTCCCGGCCAAGGACCTCCACCAAATGGCCGTCCCGCATAACGGACACCCGGTCGGAGATGCGGATGACCTCCTCCAGATGATGGGAGACGAATATGATGGCCTTTCCATTGTCCCGAAAGGTCTCCAGCATGGTGAGCAGACGTTCGGTTTCCTTCAGCGTCAGACAGGCGGTGGGTTCGTCGAATATGATAATATCCGAATGAAACGCCATGGCCCGCGCAATCTGAACCAGCTGCTGGTTGGCGACGCTCATATATCCCACCTGTTCCCTGACGTCGATGGCGATTCCCAATTCATCCATGGCGGATTTTGCGTCGGCGTATACGGCGTCCCAATCCATACGCCGCACAAAGCCCTTTTTGAGCTTGTTGGCCCCAAGGAAAATATTCTCCGCGACAGTCAGATCGGGAATCAGGTTCAGCTCCTGGGGTACAATGGCAATGCCCTTGGACATGGAATCCGTGGGGGTATTGAAGCTGACCATTTCGTCCCCAAGCCATATTTCACCGTTATCCGGCTTAAAAAGTCCGATGATCACATTGATCAATGTGCTTTTTCCAGCGCCGTTTTCCCCCACCAGGGAATGAATCTCGCCTCTTTTCAGGGTAAAGTCCACGTCGGTCAGGGCCTTGACGCTGGCAAATGATTTATTGATTTTTTTAAGGTCCAAAACGGTTTCAGTATCCATATCGCACACCCTTTCAATCTACCGTTTTGCCCGCCCAAAGACGCCGGCGCCAAAGAGCGGGTAAAAGCGGCGGAACCTGCTGGCTCACTGTGCCGGCCAACAGGTTCCGCGCTTCGGTGTTATTGGTTATTGATTCCAATATTCCATATGGGCGTATTGGGCTCTGTAATCCGTGCTGAACGTATCGAGGTTTTCTATTGTGGCGGGCTGGTACTCCAGATACACATCCTGGAATTCAACACCGTCTGTCAGGTAAGCGTTGAGCATCATGATGGAATAGTAGCCCATCATGGTGGGCGGGCAGTCCTGAACGCCGTACATGTATCCGCTGGGGATCATTGTCTCTTTTTTCTCCGCCGTGAGGGTTTTGTCCACAATAATGATATCGCCGGTCTTGTATTTGCCGGAGGCGACAGCGGCTTCGAAGGCCTTTCCGGCGCCCAGTCCGTCGCTGGAGGTCACGCCGATGATGCCCTTTACGTCGGGGTACTGGGACAGGATGCTCTCGGTGATTTGGGTTGCGGCCTCCAAATCGTCATTGTCGGCCTGCATGGTGACAATCTCCAGATTCGGGTAATTGCTGTTGACGTGATCCTCCACGCCCTTTGCGATGATCTTGTGGTTTTCGGCCGAAGGCGAACCGGTTAAAAGGGCGATTTGCGCGCTGTCGGTACCCATGCCCTCCACGGTCATGTCCACCAGGTTTGCGCCGCAGAGATACTGGTTATCCATGCCGGCGCCCACACAGGCCAGCCGCGGAGAACCCTCGAAATCCGTGTCGAAGGCGATGACGAGAATTCCCTGGTCAATCGCCTCCTGCATAAGCTCCTTACACATGGCGCCCTCGATTACCGCAATGGCGATGGCGTCGGGCTTCAGGGCGATGGCCGCCTCCAGCAGCTCCGCCTGTTTGGCGCTGTCCGCCGTGGGAGCGGCGCTCCAGGTCAGATCCACGCTGATCCCCTGCGATTCCAGCTCTGCGATACCGGTGTTGACGCCCTCCAGAATCAGATTGTAAAATTCATGCACCGATTTGGGAATATAGACTAATTTATACTCCTTGTCCCCGGAGCCGGGGGCGGGAAGCGCGCCGGTGCTTTGGGTGGGTTCCGCTGCTACCGTGTCACCCGCGTCGGCGGGAGCCGAGGTCTCGTTCGTGTCGGTTGATGTGGACCTGGAGCAGCCCGCAAAGGTTGCCAGGGTGAGGATAGCTGCCATAAAATATGTCAGTATGGTTCTTTTTTTCATGATTGTTCTCCTTTTAGTATAAAAGCCATCGTTTATTACTTTTTTCAGCAGAACCTTATGCGTTTTCACCGCTGTTGCCTTTGCGCACCTTGACATCGTTGATATCTTCGTACAGCGTGATCATGGCGCCGTTGTCCAGCATGCCCTTTCCCCCCGCCTGCGCCTGCTTAAAGAGCTCAAATACCAGGGAGGTGGCGTACAGCGGCAAATTCAGCTCCCGCGCCATATCAACCGCAAGACTGACGTCCTTTTTGTGCAGATCAATGGTGAAGCCCGGTTGGAAGTTCCCCTTGAGAATCTCCGGCATTCTGTTTTCCACGGCCCAGCAGCGGCCGGAGCCGCCCTGGATTACGTTCATCATGATCTCCGGATCCACACCCGCTTTTGTGCCCAGGACGAAGCCCTCGGACATGCTGATGAGATTGATGGCGGACATCAGCTGGTTTACAACCTTGACCACCTGTCCGCTTCCACACGCGCCGCAGTGGATGATTTTTTTGCCCATTGCCTGGAACAAGGGCATGGCGTCCTCATAGAGCGCCTTTGTTCCGCCCACCATGATGGTCAGCGCGCCTTCGGTGGCGCCGATCTGGCCGCCGCTCACCGGCCCGTCGATAAATTTGACGCCGGCGGCGTCCAGCTGCTGCCCCAGCTTTTTAGTCACCACGGGGGAAATGCTGCTCATGTCGATGATAAACGCGTCGCCGGGGACGCTCCCGCTGAGCAGGCCGTCGCCGCCGTTGATCACCGCTTCCACATGGGGGCTGTTGGGGAGCATCAGGATCACGGTGTTTGTGTGTTGGAACACCTCGCAGGGCTTTGCGGCGACTGTCACCTTGCTTTGATCCGGGAGCAGCTCCGCGCGCTTGGGATCAATGTCGTTGACAATTAGATGGTATCCCGCTTTTTGCAGATTGGACGCCATGCCGATACCCATTACGCCAAGACCGATAAAACCAATTTTTTGATATGTACGCATATGTACTCCTCCATCGGGATGTTTTATTTTTTGGGATAAAATTGGGTCAGATCGGTTTCTTCATCGTATTGGCGGAGCATTTCGACGCCCTCGACCTCCATAATGACCAGATCGACTGTTGTCAGAGTGGGGTTTTCCCCCTTTACAATATGCCCGCCAAACACAGTGCCGTCTCTATCGCACATGGTGCCGTGAAAATGGATGTCGCAATCGCCATCCTTTTTGCACACAACCCCAACGCCGGACAAAAATTCCACAGGGCCGCCGACCTTTAGGACATCGCCGTATCCGGCGCCAACCTTGGCCTCGGCCTTGGGCACAAGATACATGTATCCGGCGGAGGAGAAGCTTCCAAAGCAGTTGACCAGGGCGTAGCCGATGCCGTTCTTCTTGCACACCGCCTCAATGCCCGCGAGTAAATCCGTGCCGGGGAGCAACCGCGCCGCCACCACGCGTCCACTTTTGCCGCATGCGTCCTGAAATCTGATTTCGCTCATAATAATTGACCTCCCAATTGAATTTTAGGTACTATGTCAAAAACCCTTGTATATAGTATAGTTCTTTTTTGAGATATACCGCAACCCCTTTTTTTCAATAAACTGTTTAAAAATAGCACAATTTACAGATTTGATTGATTTTGATGTTTAAATTGTTAACAAAATAACAATAATTCAAGGATTAATTCGATATTATTCCATTATTTGTTTTGGATTAACTGGTTTATGTGTTATAATAAAACATATTGAAGAGGGGTGACCGCTGTGAAAAAATTGAAGCTGCTTATTATCGCTCCCTACGAAGGGCTCAAGGGGTTGTGCGAGAGCATCATTCAGGAACACGACGAGATTGAGGCGGATATTTTTACCGCGTCCCTGGATGAGAGCATTCAATTGATCTCGGGTCTGGATATTGCCGCGTATGATGTGGTTATGAGCCGCGGCACCACAGGTGAAATGCTGCAAAAAGCGATCAATCGTCCGGTGCTGGACATCAAGACAAGCGTTCTGGACGTCATCCGGGCCATGCAGCTGGCGCAAAACGGCCTCAATCAGTTTGCCTTTGTCGGGTTTCCCGAGCTTGTCGGCCAGGTGAGGCTGTACTGTGAATTTATGCAGATAACAGCCGGGATCTATACCATTGACAGCGTGGAGCACGCCCAGCGCACAATCCAGGAGTTGCAGGACGAGGGCTGCCTGTTTATCATTGGGGACGGAATTGCCGTGGATATTGCAAAGTCGATGGGAATGGGGCACATCCTCATCACATCCGGGGCGGAGAGTGTGCGCCAGGCAATTGACAACGCCGTCGTGTTCCATGACACACAGGGGAGAATATGGGCCGAACGCCGCCTGTTGGACGCGGCCATCGGCCTTTCGGCGCAATCCGTCGTCATTTTTGACGACGCGCAAAATATTGTCTACACCAATGATTCCGACAAATATGTCCCTTCGCTGGCAAAAAAGCTGCGGGCGCAGATTCCCCAGATACACAAACAGGGCGCCCGCAAATTTTACGAAACCGTGGGGGAGAGGGATTTCAGCGTCTCCGGCCAAGCCTGCCGTATATCCGAAAAGGCGTATATCCTATTCTCCATCACAAAATCGTCCAAAAAGTTCGCGCTGAGCAAGGAGCCGTACAAGACGGAGGCCTTTTCCCAGGACAAGCTGAACAACAATATGCCGCTGTACAATTCCAGCGAGGTGATGACAGCCATGCTGAAAAACATCAAGAATTGCTCCAACTACTCCCTGCCAATCCTCATTTCCGGTGAATCCGGCTGCGGCAAGGAGACGCTGGCCTACACCGTATACGCCCTAGGGTCCAATCGCAACGGGCTTTTCTTCACCATGGACTGCGCAAGCATCGGCAAACAGGATTGGCAGTACCTTATGAACAACGAGGACTCGCCGCTGTATGACAATGGCAACAGCATCTATTTTAAGGAGATCTTCTCCCTTCCCCTTGCAACGCAGCAGGAGCTGTGTAATTTTATCAAGCACACATCGCTGTTTACGCGAAACCAGGTGATGTCCTCCGTTGACAAGCCGTCCGCGCAATGGGATGAAACCGGCGTCGCCTACCCGCTGTATCAGCTTCTCAACGGCATCACCCTGAATATCCCCCCTCTTCGGGAGCGGATTAAGGAGCTGCCCAGTATCGCGGCGTGTTATATCAACGAGATCAACCAGAAGTTTCCAACGGAGGTCATCGGGTTTGAGGAAGAAGCGCTCCATTTATTAAATAACTACGAGTGGCCCCACAATATTGACCAGCTGAAGCAGGTGGTCAAGGAGCTGGTTATCTTGACAAATTCCTCCTACATCACCGCTAAAAATGTGCGCCTTGTCCTGAATCAGCGCCAAAACAAAGCCACAACAGCTAAGCCGGACGACATTCAAAACTTGGATCTCAACCGGACGCTGGCGGATATTGAAGCAGACGTCATCAACATGGTGCTGCGCAAAAATGATATGAATCAGTCGCTCACCGCCAGACAGCTGGGCGTCAGCCGCGGCACCTTGTGGAGGAAGCTGAAAAAATAGGCGAATGACACAACGGACAAACCCGCCCGAAATAGACGCATAATTTATATTTTCCGATCCTTACAAGGAGTTCAATATGAAAACCACAAAAATTCTTGTTCTTATCCTCGCGCTTATAGTGTCGCTGACTTTGACGGCTTGCGGGAAAGCCGAAACTGTCGAAGAAAGCACCGCGCCACCTACATCCTCGGAAGCAAAAACATCTGCTCCCGCAAGAAGCGAAAATGAAAGTCAATCACCGTCGATTGCTGAACAATCAGAGATTGAGCAATCCCAATCTGATGATTCTTCCGTTTTTCCTGATTTGTTACCACAAGGATCGTATATTCCGACAGAATTATTTGATTGGCAGGAAGATCCTACCAACGAAACGCAACCCCATTTTTCATCATGGGATCATGTCGAATATCGTGCTTTTGGCAAGCCAGATGAATTTGTTGAGTACGAAAAGGTTATAACCGAAGTTTCGTTAAATGGCAGTTTTATGGGAAACAGCGAAGAACTGATCATACAATACCGTTTGCCGCAGCATTGTTATGATGAATCGGTTTTTTATTTTGATGCAGGATTTGCCAATGGACCTATCAAATTTGGTGAATTACCATCGCACTATGCAAGAGTACCGGCAGACAAAGATGCGTATCATCTTGACCAGGGAATTTTCCGGCGTGAGGAATTGACCCAGTTCCTGAACAATCAGCATAATGAAATCCTGACACAAGATAATATTCCGGGCGGCATCTATGAAACGGAGCAATTTATTCGAGGAATTGCTTTGCGTTATGATACAACGCATCTAATCACATACTATGTAAAGCTAGACAATGATAAAATTATGTATCTTTATTTCTTCGTTTCCAGTCAAGCAAATACACAAGATTTATCATTGTACGATGCTATCGTTGCTTCTATACAAGTAAAAGATAGCTGAAAAAAATACCCGGATGCTCAGCGCAATGAAAAGGCGGCGCGGCTCTCCGGCGGGAATCACGTTCAAAATCCCGGAAATCCTGTTAACAGCAGGATCTCCGGGACTCTTTTTGGTTGCGTCACCTTATACAATTTATACTAATTTAGAATAAATTGTGTTTTTTGCAATAATATGGTATCATTGCAAAAAACACAGGGGCGGGATATGCGCGGAAAAGCTTTGCGGATACGTTCTTAATACTGCACTTGGAATGGAAGGTTTTATACGAAACACTGACTAAATAGCGTACAAGTGCGGAAAGGAAATTGCCATGACGGAGAATCAAAGAAAGCAGCTGGGAATTTTGAAAGAGATCTTTCAATTTGACCAGGCGGATTTGGATTTTGGAATTTACCGCGTTATGCGCTTAAAACGCGATGAGCTCAGCCGGTTCATCGAGAAGGATTTGCCCGCGCAAATAACCGAGGGCCTGCGGGAGCTTCAGAAAGCAATAAACAGTGATGAAATAGCGGGTGTCAAAAAACAAATAGAGGCTACACAGGCGAGTCCCCTCAGTGAAACCACCAAGGCGGCCGCCATAGCGGAGCTGGAAGAAAAGGTACGGGCGTTAAAAACCAGTACGGATATACAAGCCGTGGAATCCGACGTCTACAATCATTTGAATCAATTCTTTTCTTTGTACTATGACGAGGGGGATTTCATCTCGCAGCGCCGGAATAACGACGGCGCTTATGTGATTTCCTCGGGGGGGGAGGAGGTAAAGCTTCACTGGGCAAACGCCGACCAGTATTATGTGAAGACCAGTGAATATTTTAAGGATTATACCTTTACAACCGCCTATGGCGAAGCCGTACATTTTAAGGTTATTGACGCCGAAACGGAGAAGGACAACAACAAGGCGGGCAAAAAGCGCTTCTTCCAGCTCCACAGGGAAAAGCCCTTTGAAATAATGGACAATGCGCTGGTTATTTACATGGAATACCGGGACGGCGAAAAAAAGAAGCAGGAAGAGTATACGGCGGAAATCGTCGATGCGTTTATCGCCGTATCCGGGCGGTATCCGGAGTTTTCCTCGCTGCTGACCACGGCCGACGGCCACGGTGAAACGCGCTTAAAGCGCCATCTTGACCGCTTTACGGCGCGCAACACCTTTGATTATTTTATTCACAAGGACTTGGGGGAATTTCTGTGCCGGGAATTGGACTTCTATATCAAAAACGACGTTGTTTTTTTGGATGATATTGAGGAACAGGACGAGGCCAAGACCAGAGAATATATTACCAAAGCGAAGATTATTCGCAGGATCGCCAAAAAAATCATAGCGCTTCTGGCACAAATCGAGGATTTTCAGAAGACGCTATACCTGAAGAAGAAGTTTGTGGTGGAGACCAATTATTGCATCACCTTGGACCGCGTGCCCCAAGACCTGTACGCCGAGATTGCCGAAAACGACGCCCAGCGGGAGGAGTGGGTGCGTTTGTTTGCCATAGAGGAAATAAAGGGCGGCCCCGAGACGCCCGTCTGCTGCGCGCCCCTGACTGTGGAATTTTTGCGTGCCAATCCGTTTCTTGTGTTGGATACGGCGTTTTTCAGCGAGGACTTCAAGGAGCGGCTGGCGGACGGCATGGCGGACCTGGACGAAAGCCTGGATGGCCTTCTGATTCACAGTGAAAATTTTCAGGCTCTCACGCTGTTGCAGGAGCGGTACCGCGACAAGATCAAGTGCGTCTATATTGATCCGCCGTACAATTCACCGTCCAGCGAAATACTGTACAAGAACAGCTACAAGCATTCCTCGTGGATTACCTTGATGGCCAACCGGCTGGAAATCAGCCGGACCCTGGCGGCCGCCGACGGTTCCACGGTGATAGCCATTGATAAGCATGAACACAATTGGTTGTTTGATCTGTGTAAATTTCTGTATCCCAGCTGCGACATTGTTTCCGTGGCGGTGGAGCACAACAAAAAAGGTACCCAGGGGGACCATTTTTCCTTCACAAACGAGTACGCGGTATTTGTCATGCCGGAGGAATTAAAAAAGCTCAACGAGAGGATTCGCCCCGAGGAGGAGTGGGAGTACTCCAATTTCCGCAACTGGGGCAGTGAATCCCAGCGTTCCGACGCGGCCAATTGCTTCTACCCGGTTTATGTCCAGGGCGGGAATATACTTGGCTACGGAGCGGTGCTGGACGATGAGATCCATCCCCCGCGGCCCAATGCCGTTGTGTCCGGCCCCATCCGGGTGTACACGCCGGAATCCGGGGAAGCAACCGTTGTGGATCCGGCGGGCCGGCCGGAGATTATTGCCGTGTATCCCATGGACGACGAAGGTGTGGAGCGAAAGTGGCGCTACGCATTTCAGTCTATGAAGGAAATATACAAATACCTCCGCGTTGAGGTCTCCCGGGGGGGCAATATACAGATAAAGATGCCAAAGTATTCCGATCAATTTAAGACGATGTGGTATTCGCCCTTGTACAACGCCGGGGATTACGGGACAAAGCTGATCACCGCCATGGGCTTCTCAAAGGAGGACTTTGCCTACCCCAAATCCATCCACACGGTGAAGGACTGTATTTTTGCGGTCTCCGGCAAGAAGGACTGCGTACTGGATTATTTTGCCGGTTCGGGAACAACGGGCCATGCCGTTCTGAACCTCAACCGCGAGGATGGAGGAACCCGCAAATATATCCTGGTGGAAATGGGCGAGCATTTTGACACGACGACCAAGCCCCGCATGGAAAAGGCAATTTACAGCGAGGCTTGGTCAAAGGGCAAGCCCGTCTCCCGCAAGGGCAGCAGCCACGCTTTCAAATATCTGCGGCTGGAGAGCTATGAGGACGCGCTGAACAACATCGTCCTGCGGGATATGGAGGTTGCGCTGCTGGGCGAGGCCCGGGAGGACTACACAATCTCCTATATGCTGAACACCGAGTCCCAGGACAGCGGCAGCATGCTGAACCTTGACGGGCTGGACAAGCCCTTTGGCTACACCATGCAGATCACTCGCGGGATGAAAAGTGAACAGCGGGCCGTCGACCTCGTGGAAACCTTCAATTATCTCATCGGCCTGCGTGTAGAACGCAGCCGCGCCATACAAAGCTTTGACGCCGCCTTCACCACAGGGGAATACGGCGCTGTTTCGGCAACCCTTACAAAGGGAAGCCGGTATAAAATAAAAATGCTTGAGGGCCGGTTGCCCGGCGGCAAAAGGGCGCTGGTGCTCTGGCGCGAGCTGTGGGGCGACGCCGTTCGGGACAACGCGGTGCTGGACGCGTTTTTCCAAATGCATAGAAACAGTGCCGGGACAGCCCAATACGGACGGATCTATGTCAACGGGAACAACAATCTGCTCAATATGCGCTCCGGCGCGGAGAGTTGGAAGGTTGTTCTCATAGAAGAGGAAATGAAAAAGCGCATGTTTGGATGGAGCCATTAAGGGGGGAGCACACGATGCCACGGGCAGCAAAATCCCGCGCACAGGCGGCGGAGCTGAAGTTTTATCAAAAGCTGGTGCTGAACCGCTATTTGCTGGAGCAATTCGGCGCGGAGAGCTTTCAGGTACTGTCGGCCAAAATGCGCTCCCCATTTCTGGAGGAAATCGACAGCGAGGGAGTCACCGGCTTTTTGAAGCAGTATATGCTTGCGTTTGGCGATAAGACGCGCATTGACGCCGCCCGGCTTGCGGCTTATGACTGGAATATCGTCTCCCATCTGGGGAAAATAAACGACCGGCGCGACGAGAAAATCAAACTGAAATACTTCCAGTACCTGTCGCTTCTGTTTGTAGAGCATTATCTGGACGAGTACTTTGGCAACCGCCGGGGGCTGTTGGACGGCCTGAACAATTCTGTGGAGCTATTCAATGCCGCGCATCCAAAGGACGCCATGGACGCGTACACGGCGGGTGATCTCAACAAGCTGGCCATCTGGAATGCCATGGGCAGCGGCAAGACCTATATTATGCACATCAACTATCACCAATACCGCCACTATGCCCGGGGACGCCTTGACCAGGGCGGCGCCTATATTTTGCTGACCCCCAAGGAGTCGTTGTCGCGGCAGCACATGGAGGACTTTACCCGGTCGGGGATCCCTTCGCAAATCTTTGCGAAGGATCGCGGCAGTCACTTGGCGGCAAAGGGAGAAATCAGCATTCTCGAGAACACAAAGCTGAACAAAAGGGACGGCGATAAAAAGGTGGCCGTGAGCCGCTTCGGGAGCAGGAATGTGGTCTTTGCGGACGAGGGCCATCGGGGCGCGTCCGGCGATACCTGGTATGATTACCGCAATCAGCTGTGCAAAAACGGGTTTTCCTTTGAGTATTCCGCGACCTTTGGGCAGGCTGTAAAGGCGTCGGGAAAGAACGCCCTGATCCAGGAGTACGCCAAGTGCGTTCTCTTTGATTATTCCTACAAATACTTTTACGGCGACGGCTACGGCAAGGATTACAATATCATCAATATAACGGACGACAGCGACAATTACAGGCACAATGTGTATCTGACAGCCTGCCTGATGACCTATTATCAGCAAAAAAAGCTGTACCTCACAAAGAATCGGGAATTTCACGCGTTTAACCTGGAAAATCCGCTGCTGGTTTTTGTCGGCGCCAGCGTCAATGCGGTGCGCAGCGAACGCGGGCGCAAGGTATCGGACATTTTGAATATGCTGCTGTTCTTTCGGGATTTTATAGATAACGCAGCCGCATATACCGCGCATATCGGCACGATCCTGGCGGGGAGCGGCGGGATCGTCGACGCAAACAACCGGGATGTTTTCCGCAATGCCTTCCCCTTTCTGGCGGGGGAGAGATTTACCCCGCAGCAGATCTATGCGGATATTCTAAGGACTGTGTTCAACTGCGGCATGGAAGGCGCGACGCTCCACATTGAAAACCTAAAGGGCATTGCCGGGGAAATCAGGCTGCGTTTGGCGGAGAATCCCCCCTTTGGCGTCATCAATGTGGGGGACGATTCCGCGCTGCTGAAGCTGTGTGCGAAAAACGGTTTCCACACCGGCGCCATTGATTTCACCGAGTCGTTGTTTCAAGGCATCACAAAGGACGATTCCACCATCAACCTGCTTCTTGGCTCCAAGAAGTTTACCGAGGGCTGGAGCTGCTGGCGCGTATCCACCATGGGGCTTTTGAATGTCGGCCGCAACGAGGGCAGTGAGATTATCCAGCTTTTTGGCCGGGGCGTCCGGCTAAAGGGCTGTGAAATGTCCCTGAAACGAAGCGGCTTCTACAGTAAGGACAACCCGTCGGTCACTCCGCCCCGCTATATTGGTATTCTTG
>Ga0153950_1000994_pt1 | contig 12645 bp, 12 predicted proteins | sample TSNJ034MetaG_FD_104737 | JGI IMG/M metagenome (GOLD analysis project Ga0153950, IMG submission 104737) | Attine ant fungus gardens microbial communities from New Jersey, USA - TSNJ034 MetaG | ecosystem: Host-associated > Fungi > Mycelium > Unclassified | place: USA: New Jersey, Wharton State... | reverse complement strand
GGTATACCACTGCATCTGACCACCAGGTGCCAGTGCGTGCCTCGGGGGATTCGGGTGCGGTCTGCGGCACGGGAGATCCTTCCTAACGATTCTATGTAAACGCTTGCATCGGGCGATGGAAGCTTACTAATGTGATCTACGCAACATCAACCCGACTGGGAAGACGTGCTTCGCTCACTGAGGAGTCATCTGCAATGAAACCACGTAAATTCCTTGTGCCGGCCGCAGCGGTCGCTGTCCTGGCCGTAACACTCACTGCCTGTGGTGGCGGGAGCGGGTCCGGCAACGGAGGAGGCGGCAGCGACGCCGCGTCCCAGGGCCTCGACGGACGCGGCCCCATCACCTTCGTGACCGGCAAGGACAACTCGAACGTCTGGCGCCCCACCATCGACCGCTGGAACTCCGCACACCCGGACCAGAAGGTCACCCTCAAGGAGCAGACCGACAATGCTGACCAGCAGCATGACGATCTGGTCCAGCACTTCCAGGCCAACGACGCCAACTACGACGTGGTGACCGTGGACGTCGTGTGGTCCGCCGAGTTCGCGGCCAAGGGCTGGCTCCAGCCGCTCAAGGACAAGATGGCGGTGGACACCACCAAGCTGCTGCCCGCCACGGTCAAGGCCGCCACGTACAACGGCACCCTCTACGCCGTGCCGAACTCTTCGGATGGCGGTCTGCTGTACTACCGCAAGGACCTGGTCCCCACGCCTCCGAAGACGTGGGACGAGATGATGTCCATGTGTTCCATCGCCAAGCAGCACAATATGAGCTGCTACGCCGGCCAGTTCCAGAAGTACGAAGGCCTGACGGTCAACGCGGCCGAGGCCATCAACACCTTCGGCGGCAAGATCGTCGATGATCAGGGCAAGGCCACCGTGAACTCGCCGGAAGCCAAGGAGGGCCTCTCCAAGCTGGTGGACGCCTACAAGAACGGCAACATCCCGAAGGAAGGCATCACCTACCAGGAGGAGCAGGGCCGCCAGGCCTTCGAGGACGGCAAGCTCCTGTTCCTGCGCAACTGGCCGTACGTCTACAACCTGGCCAAGAGTGACGGCGCTTCCAAGGTGAAGGACACCTTCGGTGTGGCACCGCTCCCGGGCAAGGACGGCCCCGGCGCCTCCTCGCTGGGTGGTCACAGCGCAGCCATCAGCGTTTACTCCAAGAACAAGGCCACCGCGCATGACTTCGCCACGTTCCTGATCCAGGACGAGCAGCAGAAGTTCTTCGCCACCCAGGGCTCCCTCGCCCCGGTGAGCTCCGAGCTGTACAAGGACCCGGCCATCGTGGCCAAGCTGCCGTACATGCCCACGCTGCTGACCTCGATCGAGAACGCCGTTCCCCGTCCGGTGACCCCGTTCTACCCGGCAGTGACCAAGGCCGTTCAGGACAACGCCTACGCTGCCCTGAAGGGTGAGAAGACCGTCGATCAGGCTCTGAGCGACATGCAGGCCGCCATGGAGGCGGCAGGCGCCGCCAAGTAGCCGGCCCGGTGGGGCCCGCCGTGACGGCGGGCCCCACCGGCTCTCCCCCGAGAGGGGGACTCGACCAGGGGAACACCACAGAGGAGTCACCATGTCCACAGATGCCCCCTCGCAGACGCGGGGCACTACCACCGGCGGCGGTGCCGGCAAAGGGTCCAAAGGCGGACCCGGCCTGGCCGGCGCGGAAAGCGCCGACCGGCGCGAAGTGACGCAGGGCCGCTGGGCCTACACACTGCTCACACCCACCTTGATCCTGCTGGCCGTGGTGATCGTCTACCCGGTCATCAACGCCATCATCATGTCCTTCCAGAAGGACGCAGGCCTCGACCCTGCCACCGGATTCTTCGTCCAGGGCGGCTTCGCCGGGGTCGACAACTACGTCCACTGGCTCCTGCAGCAGTGCAACGGCCAGACCTGCCCTCCCGGCACCCTCGGCTCCCAGTTCTGGAACGCCATGGGGACCACCTTCTTCTTCACCGTGATCACGGTGGTCCTGGAGACCATCCTCGGTTTCTGGATGGCCATCATCATGGCCCGCGCCTTCAAGGGCCGCAGCGTCATCCGTGCGGCCGTCCTGGTGCCCTGGGCCATTCCCACGGCCGTCACGGCCAAGCTGTTCTTCTTCATGTTCGCCTTCGACGGCATCATCAATCAGCTCTTCGGCACCCAGATCCTCTGGACCGGTTCCGAGGGACCCGCCCGCTGGGCCATCATCATCTCGGACGTCTGGAAGACCACCCCGTTCATGGCCCTGCTGATCCTGGCTGGTCTCCAGCTCATCCCGGATGAGGTGTACGAGGCGGCCAAGGTGGACGGAGCCAGTGCCTGGCAGCGCTTCACCCAGATCACCCTTCCCCTGGTGCGGCCGGCGCTGATGGTCGCCATCCTGTTCCGCACCCTCGACGTACTGCGCATGTACGACCTGCCCGCCATCATGACCGGTGGCGCCAACAACACCACCACACTCTCCATCCTGGTGGTGCAGCAGGTCAGACAGGGTCTCAACGGTGCCTCGGCGCTGTCCACCATCACCTTCCTGGTGATCTTCCTGGTGGCATTCATCTTTGTCCGCTTCCTCGGCGCCAACGCCGTGGAGTCCGCCGCACCGAAGAAGAAGTGACATGAGCAACGCAGTCAGCACCGCCTCCGCCACCACGCGCCGTCGTGCCTTCAGCTGGGCTCCCGCCCGGACGTACATCCAGGCCGCAGTCATCCTCGTCTGGTGCCTGGCGCCGTTCTACTGGATGATCGTCACGGCCTTCCGCGATGTGGGCTTCACCTTCGATCCCACGCCGTTCTTCACCCACGTCACCTTCGACAACTTCCGCACGGTGTTCGATGAGAGCCTGGGCAACCACTTCGCCCAGAACCTCCTGAACAGCCTGATCGTGGCGGGCACCACCACCGTGATCTCCCTGGTGGTCGGTGTGTTCGCCGCTTACGCCCTGGCCCGGCTGAAGTTCCGCTTCAAGGAACTGGTCCTCGGCTTCATCCTGGGCGCCTCGATGTTCCCGGCCGTCGCCCTGATCACCCCGCTGTTCCAGTTCTTCACGGGCATCGGCTGGATGGGCACCTACCAGGCCCTGATCATCCCGAGCATCTCCTTCTCCCTGCCGCTGGCTGTCTACACGCTGACCTCGTTCTTCCGCGAGATGCCGTGGGAGCTGGAGGAAGCGGCCAGGATCGACGGCTGCACACAGGGCCAGGCCTTCCGGAAGGTGATCCTTCCGCTGGCCGCACCCGCCACGTTCACCACCGCGATCCTGACGTTCATCGGCGCCTGGAACGAGTTCCTGATCGCCAGCCAGCTCTCGGTGGACGCCACCAAGACGGTGACCGTGGCCATCGCCTCCTTCGCCGGGGCGCAGCCGCATCAGGAACCGTACACGGCCGTCATGGCCGCCGGCACCGTGGTCACCATCCCGCTGGTCATCCTGGTGCTGGTGTTCCAGCGCAAGATCGTCGCCGGCCTGACCGCAGGCGCGGTCAAGTGAGCAGGCAGCAGCCTTCCGCGGACGACGACGGCCGCCGCGCCGCCGTCGTCCGCGGACGTGCCGTGGGCGGCTGGGAGGGCCCGGTTCAGGAGGAGCCGGAGCGCAAGCCCAGCCGCCGCCTCCTGCGGAGCGCCGAGGACCTGGACATCGTGCTGGGCATGCTGGGGTTCTGGACCCTGGTCCTGTTCGGCACCACCGTATGGATGGAACTCACGGGACAGCCGGCACTCGGCTGGGCGCTCGGTCTGCTCGCGGCGGTGCTCACCATCTGGGGGCTGATCCGGCTGCGCAGGCGGCTGCCCTCACGGGCCATGGGGCGTCACAACTGAGTACGGGGCGTCATCGACTGTGAGGTGACGAAGCGCGCGTGGTTCAATTCATGATTCGGGGAACCTGAGGAGTGTGACTGGCATGGCTGCGCGTGCCGCCCGTGGAGGGCACCATGGCGTGAGCATCGAGGATGTCGCCGCTGCGGCCGGGGTCTCGACGGCAACGGTCTCCCGGGCTGTCCGGGGCCTGCCGCGGGTTTCCGAACAGACCCGCCAGCGCATCCTGGATGTCGCCTCAGAGCTCGGCTATGTGGCGTCCTCAGCGGCCTCCGGTCTGGCGACGGGCCGTACACGCACCATCGGGGTGCTGGCGCCGTACGTGGACCGCTGGTTCTTCTACAAGGCCCTGGAAGGGGTGGAGCGCGAACTTCACCAGCAGGGTTACAACCTGTCCCTGTTCAGCCTGGACAGCCGGTCCGGCGAACGGCAGCGGACTTTCAGCAAGACCATGGTGGCCAAGCACATCGACGCGCTCCTGGTGCTCTGCATGGCGCTGTCCATGGAGGAGATCAAGGAACTGCGGAGGCTGGACATCCCCCTGGTGGCCGTCGGGGGTCCGGTGGAGGGCTGCCCGAGCATCGGCATCGACGATGTGAAGGCGGCGGCCCTGGCCACCCGGCATCTGCTGGAACTGGGCCACCGGGACATCGGGATCCTGCACGGGCAGGACGATGACGAGGATCTCAACTTCCAGGTTCCGGAGCTCCGCGTGGACGGCTTCCGTGAGGAGCTGGCCCGCTTTGGCGCCGGCTATCACCCTGAATGGGAGGTACGCGGCAACTTCACGCTCTCCAGCGGGGCGGAGGCGTTCGACGAACTCTGGGCACGGCCGGGGCCGAAACCCACGGCGCTCATGTGCGCCTCGGACGAGATGGCCATGGGCGTGGTGCTCCAGGCACGGCGTCACGGAGTGCGGGTGCCGGAGGACCTCTCCGTGATCGGGATCGATGATCACGAGTTCTCCCCGGTCATGGGGCTGACCACGGTGGCGCAGGACCCGGTGGCCCAGGCCCGGCTGGGGACCCGCATGCTGCTGGACGAGCTGGCAGGCAAGACCGGGTCCGTCCGGGACGTGCACGCCGAGTTCGAGCTGAAGAGCCGGACCTCCACGGCGCGCGTGTCCTGAGGGCCCGGCGGGCCTGAGTTTCAGCCGCGCTTCAGATGGGCCGGCGTCGCCGTAGGTCCTGGCCTCAGCTGGCCCGGCCGAGATGGCGCAGCGGAACCCAGCGTGAGATGAGCCGCTGGTACGCCGCGGCGGCGCCCGTCATATCGCCTTCGGCCAGGCATTCGATGCCCATTCGCACATCGCTGGGGGACTCGTCCGGGTACACGCGGTCCGCCAGGGCACCGTAGTCCAGTTCCAGGACACTGCTGGTGTGGAAGCGCTCCAGCCAGGCGACCACGCGGGTCATCTCCTCCAGGAAGTCCAGCTCCGGCGCACCGAGGGACAGCGCCGCCACCAGGGAGCGGGAACGCGCCACGGCCTCCACCACCGGGGTGTAGAGGCGGAGAGTGGCGATGCTGCCGTCCCGGTGATTGATCATCTCCTGCCGGTCCGCCTCGTGGAAGAAGATGAACCACGCGAACGGCACACCCCAGGTGGCGGTGCGGGTGAAGAGCAGATCGGAATCGATCAGGCCTGAGTCCACCAGCGTCTTGAGGCGTTCCTGGTGCCGTTCCGTGGCGTCCACGGGGACGATCCGCTCCAGGCTCTCGGAGCTGGACCCGTCCGCCAGTTCCTCCGCCGCCAGGGCGGAACGGAGGACCGTCTGATTCGGGCAGTACAGCAGGACACCGCGCTCGCTGGGATCCGGAATGGCGCGCGCCAGCTCGGCGCGGCTGCCCGGATACGGGTCATTGGGCTTACGCAGGAGCCGGTGAAGGGTGCTGCGCAGCTCGCGCTGTTCGACGTCGTCGCGCATCTGCCGCTGCTCCGTGGCACTGAGGATGGCACGCTCCGTCAGATCCCCGTACTGGGCGACGATGGCCCGCCGCTGTGGGGCGCCGAAGGCGTCCAGCGGCTGGTAGACGCGCAGGCTGGAGATGTAGGGGAACCCCATGGGGGAGTCGTACAGGGTCATCGGCTTCCCGGCTGCGCGGTGGGCATGGTTCAGTCCGCGAGTTCGACGATCACGGGGGCGTGGTCACTGGCGCCCTTGCCCTTGCGCTCTTCACGGTCGATCACCGCACCGGTGACACGGGACGCGAGGGCCGGTGAGGCCATGACGAAGTCGATGCGCATGCCTTCCTTCTTGGGGAAGCGCAGCTGCTTGTAGTCCCAGTAGGTGTAGACGCCAGGGCCCGGGTTCAGGGGACGGACCACATCCGTGAAGGACGCTTCCTCGAAGGCGTGGAAGGCCGCGCGCTCCGGGGCGGAGACGTGGGTGAGGCCTTCTTCGAGGAAGTAGTCGATGTCCCAGACGTCGTGGTCCTGGGGGGCGATGTTCCAGTCGCCCATGAGCGCGATCTGGGCGGCGGGGTCTGCGGCGAGCCAGCCTTCGGCATCATTCTTCAGGGTGTCCAGCCAGTCGAGCTTGTACGGCATGTGCTCATCATCCAGAGCGCGGCCGTTGGGCACGTACAGGCTCCAGACGCGCACGCCGTTGCAGGTGGCGGCGATGGCGCGGGCCTCCTGCTCGGGGTTCACACCGCCCTTGCCGAAGGCGGGCTGCCCGGGGAAAGTGCGCTCGACGTCCTCCAGGCCCACACGGGAGGCGATGGCCACGCCGTTCCACTGGCTGAAGCCGAAATGCGCCACCTCATAGTCCATGCGCTCGAAGAGTTCCCAGGGGAAGTTCTCGTCCTTGCACTTGGTCTCCTGAATGGCCAGGACATCACAGTCGCTGCGTTCCAGCCAGGCTTCCACGCGGTCTGCGCGGGCACGGAGGGAGTTGACGTTCCAGGTGGCGATCTTCACGGATCCAAGCTATCAAAGCGGGCTGACAGTTTGGTGATGTGTGATGTCACCGTCGGAATACCTGGTGCGTCCGGCCGGTTGCCCATCAACGTGAGCCAACTTTTCACTGAAGCCGTCCTGCCCGCCCCGTCCGGCCAGCTCACGCTGCGCAACCGGACCTTCCTCGCCCCCATGTGCATGTACTCCGTGGAGGCGCGCGACGGCGTTCCCACCCCCTGGCATCAGGTGCACCTGGGCGCCCGGGCCGCCGGCGGCTTCGGCATGGTGATCGCGGAGGCCACCGCGGTGGTGCCGGAGGGCCGCATCTCGCCCGAGGACCTCGGACTGTGGAACGAGGAGCAGGTGGAGGCTTTCAAGCCGATCACCGCTTTCATCAAGAGCCAGGGCGCCGCAGCCGGCGTTCAGCTGGCGCACGCGGGTGGCAAGGCCTCCACCTACGGGCACCTGCCGCGCTGGGTGTCCCAGGGGCTGACCGGTTCGGTCCCGGCGGCCGACGGCGGCTGGACCACCGTGGCGCCGTCCGTCACCTCGGTGCACGGGCTGGCCGAGTCGCACGAGCTGACCGTGGAGGAGATCCAGGAGTCGGTGGCCTCCTGGGCCGCGGCCGCCCGCCGGGCCGACGCAGCCGGCTTCGACTTCATCCAGATCCACGCTGCCCATGGCTACCTGGTGCACCAGTTCCTGTCCCCGCTGAGCAACACCCGCACGGATTCCTATGGCGGTTCCTATGAGGGCCGCACCCGGTACCTGCGCGAGGTCGTCGCGGCCGTGCGCGAGGTATGGCCGGCCGAGAAGCCCCTGGGCGTGCGGTTCTCCGGCTCCGATTGGGTCGAGGGAGGCTGGACCATCGAGGAGACCGCGCGTCTCGCGGTGGAGCTCCGGACGCAGGGCGTCACGGTGTTCGACCTCTCCAGCGGCGGGATCGGGGCGTATCACGGCCCCACCGGGCCGGGCTATCAGATCGCCCTGGCCGATCAGGTGAAGAAGGCCCTGGCCGCGGACGCAGTGGAGCGTGGTGTGGAGAACGACGCCTTCGTCACCGCCGTCGGGATGATCAACACTGCGGCGCAGGCGGAGCAGGTCCTGGTCAACGGTCAGGCGGACGGCGTCTCGATCGCCCGCGCCGCCCTCAAGGAGCCGAACTGGGCCGCGCTTGCCGCCCGTTCCCTCGGTGAGCCGCTCGACAAGACCCCGTACGCGCCGCAGTACTGGCGCGCGCACTGGTGAGGTGAGGGCGGGTAGCACCCGCTGAAACAGTGAGTTCCCGCCGAAACAGTGTGTTTTACACGCGGTTTCGGCGGGAACTCACTGTTTCAGGAGTGGGGGGGAGGCCGTTCAGCCGACCGGGACCAGTGCAGGGGTTTCCCGGGCATCCCGCACCCGCTGGCCTGACACCAGGCCCGGCAGGCCGCGGCCCCGGGCACTGAACACCAGGGCCGCGAGGGACGCCAGCACGAACAGGGAACCCACCCAGCCGAGTTCCACGGGAAGGAATCCCAGCAGCGCGTAGCCGCCGATCCCGGCCAGCAACCGCAGCAGCCGGGCGAGCGGGCGGGGGAGGGGACCGCCGTCGTACTGCAACTGGACCGCGTGATCGCCCACGGTACGGCCGCTCACCAGCGTGACCACCAGCCACAGCAGGAACGCGACGCCGGTGCCCACGGCCACCGAGTAGTCGTCCCGCAGGAGTGCCTCACGGTCGTTGAGGACATACAGCAGGACAGCGCGGATGCCCACCGTGATGGCAGTGCTGAGCAGCGTGAACGCCAGCCAGTCGCACAGCATGCCAAGGAGCCGCCGCGGCTTGGTGACCGGATGCGCAAGGGTGGTGGCCGGGGCCGGTTGCCGTCGCCGCCCGAAGAAGGGGAGCGCGATGAGGGAACCGAGCAGGGCGCCGAGGCTGTTGGCCATGAGATCGTCGACGTCGAACACCCGGTAAGCACAGGGGTAGATGCCCCAGACGCCGGTGAGCTGGGTGAACTCCACGAAGGCCGAGACGGCCAGGCCGCTCAGGGTGGAGATCAGGAAGCCACGGGATCCGAGCGCCCGGACGAAGAACCCCAGCGGGGCGAAGAGCAGGACGTTGAAGGCGACCTGCAGCACCGCGGTGTCCGTGAGTGCCGCCCGCGGCCCTGCTCCGGAGCGGGCCAGGGAGTCCCGGATGTCCTGCACGAAACCGAAAGGCTGGAGATTGACACCCGCGCACCGCACCGTCTCCGGATCGGGCAGGGGCAGCAGCGTGTAGGTCCAGATGGCCCAGAAATACACCACGGCCGCAGCCCAGAGCAGGCCGCGCCCCAGGGTCAGGCTGCCGCGCCTCCGGTAGCTCGCCGCCACGAACGGCACGAAAAGCAGCACCCCCGTCACCAGTCCGAGCCCGATGGCGACGATCCCCGACATGAGTTGCTGATCTCCCATGCCCCGAGTATTTCATCGGGCCGGCGGCGGATCGGGGTCAGAGCCGCCGCGCGTGGCAAGACTCACGTGCCGGGCACTGCAGTCGCCTCAGTCCAGCCGGTCGTCCGGCCCGAAGTCCTCGGAATATTCCTCGGCTCCGGCCCCGGCCCCGTGGGACTGGAGCCACGGGACTGGAGCGTGCTGGCCCTCGGCTCGGTGCTGTCGTTTCCGGGGACAATCAAGTGGGCCGTACGACGGTGGTTGAGTCGACATCGACAGGGTCGCCGAAAGAGTCGGCCGGGTGCAGGATGGCCAGCGGGAGGCCGATCCGATCCGTGAGGGTGGAGCGTGCTTCGTCGGGGGTGAACGCATGTCGTTCGCCCCACTGGCGCAGGGCCACGACGACGGTGAAGAGGTCACGGCCCGCCTCGGTGAGCGCATAGACCTGGCGCCGTCCGGATGCCGCCGTCTCTCGCTGAAGGATGCCGTGATGGACAAGGCGGCGGAGCCGGTCGGTGAGGATGTTGCGTGCCACACCCGTTCGTTGCTGGAAGTCGGTGAATGATCGTGCGTTGTCCATCGCATCGCGAATGATCAGCAGACTCCAGCGGTCCCCGATGAGGTCGAGTGCCCGGGCGACGGGGCACGTGGGGTCGGTCCAGTTCGCGCCGTCGCCGTGCACGATGGGGTTCATCACGCCTCCCAATGAGTTGCGGTTTGAAACTATTTTGACATACTTCAAACAGTTTCAAATTGCTACTGATTGGAGAAGATGTGGAACTCACCCATGGCCGGAGGATCCTGCTCGCGTTGATCTGCTCCACCGCCGTCGCGACGATCTACGTCGCCCAACCCGTGCTGGCCCGGATCGGACGGGACCTGGGAGTGCCCGGGCCCGGGCTGGGATGGATCGTGGCGGCCGGGCAGATCGGCTATCTGCTTGGCCTGGCATTCCTCGTTCCGTTGGGCGACATGGTGGACCGGCGCAAACTCATGGGTGCACAGCTGCTGCTCGCCTCGGTCGGCATGCTGGTGGTGGCGGTGGCTCCCGGATTGTGGGCTCTGCTCATCGGACTCGCCGCGACGGGGTTTTTCGCCGTCGTCGTGCAGACCGCCGTCGCGTTCGCGGCTGATCTTTCGACGCCCGCGGAGCGTGGTCACACGCTCGGAATCGTCACCTCCGGCGTCATCATCGGAATCCTGGGGGCACGGGTCCTGGCAGGGGTTCTTGCTGATCTGTGGGGATGGCGAAGCGTCTACGTCACGCTCATGCTGCTCCTCGTGGTGCTCTCGATCGCGGTGCTCAGGCAGCTGCCGGCAGACCGCCGGTCGAACCGCGGGAGCTACGGTGACGTGCTGAGCTCGCTTGGGCACCTTTTCCGCCAGCCGCTGTTTTTGTCGCGTGGTCTGATCGCGTTCTTCCTCTTCGCCTCCTTCGGCACGCTGTGGAGCGGACTCGCGTTGCCACTGGCTGCCGAACCATGGCAGCTGAGCGCGGCTCAGATCGGGATGTTCGGGATCGCGGGGCTCGCTGGCGCACTGGGAGCCGCCCGGGCGGGCCGCTGGGCTGACTCCGGCAAAGCCGAGCTCGTGACCGGTGCCGCGCTCGCACTGCTGGCACTGTCCTGGGTCGCGTCAGCGCAGGCGATCTGGTCACTAGGGCTGGTCGTCATCGGTGTCATCATTCTGGATTGTGCGGTCCAGGCCACGCACGTCAGCAATCAGGCACTTCTCACTGCTGCGTACCCGGACCGGACGAGCAGCACGATCGGCGGCTACATGATCTTCTATTCGCTCGGCTCAGCCCTCGGCGCGACCTCCACTACCGCGATTTACTCCACGTCGGGGTGGACAGGATGTGCCGTCCTCGGCGCCGGCTTCGCACTCTGTGGACTGCTCACCTGGGCACTCGTCCGACGCACGACCGTGACACCTGAAGAGCGTTGCCGGCCGGGCGCCGGCGACGCTCGGTCCGGCTAGTCGTCGCCGCCCAGCCGCCCCTTCAGCCGCTGGTGCATCAAGGCGCTGGCCTGGTTCAGGCCCACGATCTCCACGGTTTTACCGTGATTCCGGTACTTCTCCGTCACCGAGTCCAGCGCCGCCACCGAGGACGCATCCCAGACATGTGAGGCCCCCAAGTCGATCACCACGTACTCAGGATCATGGGCGTACTCGAACTGTGTGTAGAGATCGTTCGAGGAAGCGAAGAAGAGCTCACCGTTCACCCGGTAACGGGCCACCTCGCGCCCGTCCTCGGTGCCGACACTGCGGTCCAGGGTCACGAAATGCGCCACCCGCCGGGCGAACAGCACCATGGCGGCCAGCACGCCCACACCCACGCCGATGGCGAGGTTGTGCGTGGCGACCACCACCACGACCGTCAGCACCATGACGGTGGTCTCGCTTTTCGGCATCATCCGCAGCGTCCGGGGACGGATGCTGTGCCAGTCGAAGGTGGCCCAGCAGACGAAGATCATCACCGCCACCAGCGCCGCCATGGGAATTCTGGACACCACCCCGCCGAGCAGGACCACCAGGATCAGGAGGAACACTCCGGCCAGGAACGTCGAGATCCGGGAACGGGCGCCGGAAGCCTTCACGTTCATCATGGTCTGGCCGATCACGGCGCAGCCGCCGATGCCGCCCGCGAAGCCTGTGACGATGTTGGCCACACCCTGGCCCCAGGCCTCGCGTGTCTTGCTGGAACGGGTGTCCGTGATGTCGTCCACCAGCTTGGCCGTCAGCAGGGATTCCAGCAGCCCGACGAACGCCATCGCCAGCGCGTACGGGGCGATCACCTGGAAGGTCTCCCAGTTCAGCGGCACCTGGGGCACGGCGAACGAAGGCAGGGAATCCGGCAGCTTCCCCTTGTCCCCGACCGTGGGCACCGTGATGGACGCCGACACCGTGACCAGAGTCAGGACGATGATCGCGACCAGGGGCGCGGGGACGCCCTTCACGAACCGGGGCAGGACGAACACGATCAGCAGCCCGGCCGCCACCAGGAGATACACGGCCCACGGGACATTGCTCAGCTCCGGCAACTGGGCCAGGAAGACCAGGATGGCCAGGGCGTTCACGAAGCCCACCATGACCGAACGCGGGATGAACCGCATGAGCCGGGCCACGCCCAGCAGACTGAGCGTGATCTGGAAGATGCCGGCCAGGATGACGGTGGCGATCAGGTAGTCCACGCCGTGTGATCTGGTCACCGGGGCGATGACCAGGGCGACCGCACCCGTCGCCGCGGAGATCATGGCCGGGCGTCCGCCGACGATCGCCGTGGTCACGGCCATGGTGAACGATGCGAAGAGCCCCAGCCGGGGGTCTACTCCCGCGATCACCGAGAAGGCGATGGCCTCGGGGATCAGGGCCAGAGCCACCACGAGCCCGCCGAGCACTTCCGTCCCCAGCCGCCGCGGGGTCCGCAGCGTCCGCCAGACGGACTGCTGCTCTTCCGGGCTGAGGATCCCGGCGGTACGGGCAGGGGCGGCTGCCATGGGAAGGCTCCGTTCGGGGAGGTG
>Ga0153950_1000993_pt1 | contig 12646 bp, 13 predicted proteins | sample TSNJ034MetaG_FD_104737 | JGI IMG/M metagenome (GOLD analysis project Ga0153950, IMG submission 104737) | Attine ant fungus gardens microbial communities from New Jersey, USA - TSNJ034 MetaG | ecosystem: Host-associated > Fungi > Mycelium > Unclassified | place: USA: New Jersey, Wharton State... | reverse complement strand
TGACGATCAGCTTCGTCTTGTCAAAAGTATATGGGCTGTGCAATACCTGGCCGGAGCTGATACTGTTCGAGCTCGGCTTGTACGCCTTGATATCAGCTATCTTGCATGGTTCCCAGCCCCAGGAATGATCTATCAACAGCTCGGCATTCACACCAAACAGTTTATACAAAAGAGCTTCGTTGTGATAGTCTGTTGGTTTGCCAATTGAACAACGCGCCACATCGCCCATAGTATAAAGTCCATGTTCTTCGAGCTTCTTTGAGTAGCCGCGGCCAACACGCCAAAAATCCGTGAGTGGCCGGTGCGTCCACAGGGAACGCCGATACTTTGCCTCATCCAGTTCCGCTATCCGGACGCCGTTTTTGTCGGCAGGAATATTCTTCGCTTCAATATCCATTGCAACCTTGCAAAGATAAAGATTCGTACCCATCCCGGCGGTTGCCGTAATTCCGGTTGTTTTCAAAACATCAAGTATCATCTTCATGACCAGTTCTCTCGCGGTGAGCTCATACGTCCGAAGATAATCTGTCACATCCATAAATACCTCGTCAATAGAGTATAATCTGAGTTGAAAAAATAATCCGAGTTAAGCGCCGCGTCCATTGAAAACGCTTGGGTTTTCAATGGACGCGGCGCTTAACTCGGATTATTATATTTATCAAATGCGGACCACTATCTCAAGAAATCTGGGATGCCGCTTCTCTTTTCCGGCGACTTGGCGTTTGATTCTATGTCGGTTGTGATATCCTGAAACCATCGCTGATTCCACCCTTTAATTTGCTTATCAACTGTGCTCTGCGTAAGTTCTGCATAGCGCTCCGTTGTCAATATGGAAGAGTGACCAAGAAAGTTCTTGATCGACATCATTGGAATACCTGCCTCCAGCATATGCATGGCACAGGTGTGACGCATAGTGTGGGGCGTATAACTCCTTTCCTGGAACATCGTGGGGTTCTGTTTCTTTGCCTCTCTCAGATGTTTTTTGTAGATTGCCTCGACACAGGAAATTGTCATATGCTCGTGCGTCTGACTGGAAAAAACATGACGTTCCGATTCCTGGTCAATTTTGCGCCATGATAAATAGCGCTTTAACATTTCTGCACAGGAGCGAGCAATTAATACTCTCCGTGTCTTATTGCCTTTGCCGGTGATTGTGAGAGTAGTCTTTTCCGCTTCAAACAGGATATTGCGGATTCTAAGATCACAAATTTCCTGAGCACGGGTTCCACTGGCATACATCAGAGACAAGAGAACGGCATCACGATGCCCCGTTTTCGTAGTGGTATCCGGGATGCGCAGCAGAACAGAGACTTCATCTTTAGTGAAGAAAATTCTTGGGTTGGCAGCAGCCTTTTTGGGTGGAATCCGTCTCACATTGGTCAAAAAAATGAGGGCTGCATCGGAGTTCCGATTTTGAGCATAAGTCGCAAAAGAGGACAGAGACGCCAAACGCACATTGCGCGTTGCTACAGAGCACTTCTGTTCAGATTCCAGCCAATCAAGGAATGATGTAATAGTCGTATAGTCCAAAGTACGAAATGTTATGTTCTCGGGAGCACTACCCTTCACTTCATTTAAAAATGTTAGCAGGAGACGAAACGTAGCTTTATAAGAACGAATTGTATTATCGCTCAAACCCGCGATAATTGGCATATATTCCTTTGTGAAATCGTGTAGAAGCTCAAGGACTTCCGGTTGCCTTTTAGTCCTCATAGCACACCTCCGGAAATATCCCATCGGAATACATCTCAAAAAGAGCTGCATGCTCCGGGAACATATCGCTGCTAAACTTCAAGTATTTTTCCGTTTCCTTCATGCTGTTGTGTCCAAGATATACAGATAGAAATGGTATGGAATCATTTGCAGGGCACCCAGCCTGCTCTGCCTGTGCGAATGATTTGACAGCGAACAAATGACGGAAACAATGCAAACATTGGCCCCTGGCGTACTTCTTTGTTCGGATGTAGATACCTACTCCCTTCAGCAAATCTTCAAACCATGATTCCACTGACCTTTGAGATATATGCTTTTTACAATCATCTCCCGGGAAAATGCAGTTTTCAGGATTCCCCATCAGATTCATCGCCAAACAGTATCTATTTAGCATCGCAGTCAAGGTATCACCCAAGGGAACGATACGCTGTTTCCTGTTTTTTGTATCTCTAAGCAGGATAATTCCAAGTTCAAAATTGATATCACAGATCTGCGCCTCCAGCAGTTCGCCCAGACGAAAGCCGCAGGAATAGAGCATCCGAAGAAGCATTGGAAGTTCCATATGGCGATTTGAATTGCTGCGGAATGGGATAGAATCAGCTGCTACAAAGATTTTTTGGATCTCCATATCAGAAAAAAAATACGGCATATAAGTATTTTGAACTTTTGGACTTGGCGGGATATAAACCGGAATCCCCTTGTGCCGCATATACTCCAAAAACACTCTCAGTGTACGGACCTTACTAGCTATCGTATTTCGGGAGAGATTGTCATACATGGGCTGAATCCAGCTGATCACATCATTTTCGACTATGCGCTTTTCGGCTTTCCCTTTTATGACCAGATGTTGATCAAACGAGAGCAAAGCACACCGATCCATTGTAAAGGATGACCGGGCGAGGCTCCTTTTTCTGAGAGTCAGATGCTCCATTATTTCATCGTAAAATATACTATTCATTTCGCGGGACACCTCCCTGAGAGAATATCCGCAAAACAGCCTGTGGCGACTGGGGGTTCCAGGGTATATAGTTTCAACCGTTCTGCGTCAAGCCTTGCATAGCTTTTGATTGCGTTGATACCCGTATGGCCTAAAGCCCGTCTCACAACTTCATAGGGAACATTGTCATTGATCATGGAACTTGCCAATGACGATCGCATAGCATGGGGTCCACTCCTCCGGTGTCCTGGGTTAACTCCCGCATTTTTTATTACGCTGCGCACAATTCTACCGAAATTTGTTCCCGTTATTTTTGTAAAAGGAGGATGTACAGATAAAAAAACATACTGACTTATGGAATTGCCCCTGGCACTTTTTATATAATCCAGTAAAGCCTCCCGGATGACAGATGGCATGGGCAGTTCGAGTGGAGCGCCTGTTTTTTGTTGTGTAATTCGGACAGTTTCAGATCGGAAGTCAAATTCATCAAAGGTCATTGTCACAATGTCTCCGGTACGAATACCGAGCCTTGTGGACAATAGCAGCATTGCGTAATTACGTTTTCCAGATGGCGCACTGAGATTTACGGCCGCCTCAATTTGCTGCAACTCCTCAATGGAATAGACCGAAGGCATTGGCTGAGGACGTTTGTAATGCGGAACAATGAAAGAGTAGTCTCTATCTGTGTAATTGGCTTTGGATAAAAAACGTAGAAATGTACGAATTGCGGCGTAGTCACATTTGCTTGGTAGACGGAGACAAGCTTCGGATACACATGCCGTGGTAATACCGTCGCTGTCACAGACACCGTCATCTGCCATAAAATACAGAAACATATGACAGCGCTTCTCATATGCTTGGATGGTTGCAAAATGGAGCCCCGCCTCGGAACAATGCTCTTTATAGCAGATAAGCAAATTCTCCAAGCCAATGGGCAACTCCTCCGGTTTAGACATCTTCCTGTGGGTGATAAGTCCTTCTCCATGGAGGATTGCATTCATCCTGACGATAAAAAGCTTAATGTTAAGCTGTGTTGAAGCTGCACGACGCTGGCAAATGTCATCCAGAAAATTGGACCCAACAGACTCATCATATGTCTGCAAATCATTTTGTTCCATGAAGTTGCTGAGATACCTTGCCAGTCTGCTGGTTCTCTCTATGGCAGATGCAGCAAACCCATTTTCCCGTAGCTGCCCAAGCAGAGTCACGGTCAAAGTGGCCACAGACGAATTAGTTACCTGATCCATGTTATGAACTCCCTTATACAAATATTTGGCACTCGAATGTGCCATAACACCAGTATAACAGGGATTTAATAATCTGAGTTGTGATTCTAAAAAGCCCATGTTTGCAACAAATTATATCTATTAACTCGGATTATTTTTCTAACTCAGATTATACTCGTAATCCGAGTTTTCGGATTACGAGTAGACATGTATATCCTCCGGAGCGATATATTTCAAGTAAACATTGTATATCCTGGTGCTGCACTCTATATAACGCGCCATCTGCGGAGGAGCAACAATATAATCCAAGGACAACTCTGGAGATGACTTCAGCTTGATGCTGTTGCTGGACGATCCGGTGAACTTTCTGCCCGGAGCATCCCTTTGCCTTTTGGCATTTACCTCCGCAACCTTTTGGACGACCTCAAACAACCGCGCTCTCCCCGGAATACCATAGGACTTCAAAGAAGAGGTAACTGCCAGACAAATCGTTTTTTCTGTTCGGCTTGCATCCGCTACAACAAGGTTCGTGGTCATCGGATCCAGGCCTCGTTCCATACACTCAACCGAAGCATAAAAAGACTTCAAATCCACGGCTGCATAGGTTCTGTTTGTCATGCTTCGGTCGCCTCCCTCTCTCGCGATTACTGCTCTAATTATATATCATAATCAAAGAAAACGCTACTGTACAGGCAGCAACGTTGGACGCACTGATCCTCATTTGAGCAGATTTTTTAGTGAAGTCTCCACATAACCTCTGACGTTGTAAATCTCATCCCAGTGCGCCAGAATGTTATCAAACATCCTGGAGAATGCTTCGCTCCCCAGCGCCGCGATGACAATCTCCGGCCGATCGGCCTTGTTGAGCTTTTTCAGGAGCTGAGCGGCCAGTTCCTCCAGAATCTCGACGATGACGGCCTTGTACCGCTCCGCGTCTTCGTCGCAATCAAACAGGCACGCCCTCTGCTTCAGTTCCCCCCAGCTCTTAGCTTCACTTAACAGGTAATCGTAGTTCATTTTCTGCTTGACCTCGTGCAGGGAAAAGAGTGGAATGTCATCAACACCCTGCGGCCGCTGCGGGCGCCGTTGATGATTATATACCTGTTCCGTTATGAAATAACTATTTCTTGTAGAGATGTTATTTATATTAGAATGTCCGAAATCCTGCGACACGGTTTTACCGGATACCGGTTTATCGGATACCACTTTTTCAGACATCGCCGGAGGAGTTTTCAACACCTTTCCACCGTGGCTTACTTTTTCGGACATTTCATCGCAGGACGCCCCTGTACCCGTAGAAGATCCCGCTATGTCGTCATCCGTGCCGTTTCCCACTTTTTCGGACGCTGCCCTGCGGGCGCGTTGGGAACCGGCTAGGGTTTCGACAGTATCCATCAAGCGGTAGATACACACCTCGTATTTACCGTTGCTCCGGCCCTGTTCCACGGTAATATATCCGAGCTCCAGAAGCAAATTGAAATGCTTATAGTATGTATTCTTTGACAGCTTCAGCTCTCTGATGATAGTGGTTACTCGGGGAAACGCCGTGGTACCCATACCGGCAAAAGACGCGAAGTAAGAATAGATGCCCTTGGCCTGGGCGGTAAGGCGTTTATCCAGCATGACCAGCTTGGGGATGGTTCCGAAACCCTTGGCCTTGATGTTCTCAAACACCAGCATATCGGTCAGTTCATCCTCCGGCTGCTCCTGCATCTTGATGTTATAGGATGGAACCGACTGCACGATGGTATAGATATTGCCTGATGTCGTCCGCTCCTTGGCGATGTACCCTTTCTCAACAAGGGTAGCCAGGTGCTTGGTAAAGGTGTCCTTGTTGACGCACATATCCCTTGTGATCTTGTCCCGTTTTGGGAAGGCTTTGTCGCTGTTGCCCGCGAACGAACAGAAATAGAAGTATATTGCCTTGGCGATCAGCGGCAGGTCACGATTGCGCATGACGGCCTTGTAGATTTTGCCGTATCCTTTGCTATCAATATTTACGCTGCTAGACATGGTAGCACCTCAATTCATAAGTTTTATTGAGTTGCTTCCATTGACAATAGATATAAAATCAGCGGAAGGATTCTCTCCTTCCGCTTTGTAATTTGCTTTGCATATTAAGTATCTTGGTATTTATTCAGATACGGGTTCGGCTGTATCTTGTTTACTTGTTCGTCAGTCCTCCGGGTTACACTGCAGGGTAGCGCAGCAGTTGGGATGGTCCCATACATGGCGCCACGCAGACACCGCAGGAAATGGGTGAGAACATAACAAGAAACATATAATGTGTATGATTGCGCGATTGCATGTTACACGTCACATGTGCGGAAAATCATTGTGCATTTGCCGAGCTTGTGCTAAACTAATTTTAGCTATAATAAAGATGGCTATAGATTTGATAGCTTCTTTACTACAGAAAGGTGATGTTAATGCAAAGTAAATTAAGATTTTCCGCGCTCGATGGTTATGTATTAATTGACGCTAATAACGTTTCCGTGATGAATGATGTAGAACCGGCTGTCCAAATCAGTTTGAACGAATGGGAAACGTTCAGAAAAGAACTTCGTCTTGAAGATACTGTTAATTATAGTAATGGCGAAACGCCCATGACCGTCTTTCAATTCCGTGCTTACGTGGAAATTTTCCGTGAACTTAGAAATCTTGAAGCGGAAAAAGAACGTCTGCTTGGCTAAATTGTAAGAAAACTAAAATGCTCGTCAATGTTTACGATCTGTCACAACTGCCGTCATAGAATTCACATTGCCGAGAAACTAAATCTGTTGTACGTCTCTCACATTGTTGAATTAAAAAACCACCACGGTTTGAGTCCATGGTGGCATGATTGTTGAGTGCATAAGATTTAAGTGCTACAATGATCGTCTATGCAGTTAGTTTTGAGTTATACCTACCGATGTGGATCCGGATCGGCAGGCGTTAATAAATTGTCGAATGCCATTCAAGCGACTGAATGAATGCCATTAACTCGGTTGCATGAGAATGCCATTCAAGCGGGGGGCAAAAAGTCGCTGCGAATGCCATTCAAGCGGGTGCATATTCCATGATATGGATAATCATGGCTTTTCCAAAAAGCGCTTCCTATATATCACTTTTTCTCCTCGAAAGATCCTCTTTCCTTAAATGATAATGCTAGTTTTTGCTTTTGTTATGCGGTTTTTAGCAAAAAGCACCCGGGGGATAGGTGGTATGGGTACTTAATATGTCCCGAGAGCGCTTGAATGGCATTCAAGAGGTAGTCGGTTCGATCCCGATCGTCTCCACCAAGCAAAAAACCTTGTAAACAGTAATGTTTATGAGGTTTTTTCTTTATATAAAATGGTCTTAAGCCATTGGGTTTTCTTGTTTAAAATTGCCGTTGACGACAATTTGACGACAACTGGGTTTTCAATAAGGATACACGAAAGATAATCACATCCTTTGTTCTAATATTTTCATTACAGCCGCCCAATCGCGGATTTTAAATCGCCGGTATTAACATGTGTGTAAATATTCGCTGTCAATGCATAGTCGGTGTGACCCATCAGCTTTTGGATAATAAGAGGGTCTACACCGGCCTCATAGAGCCTGGTGGCGAAGGTGTGTCGGCAGCAATGTGGCACCAGCTTCCGGACGCCCACCGCTTCTATCGCCTTGTAGTAGTGTGCAAGAAAAGTCGTTTGAATCATGATCTCGTGCTTGCGGTTGCTGAACAGGTATTGCTTGGAGTCGCCTATCCGGTCGAGCAGGAGTTTGAGGGTTTCCTCCTCCACGGGAATGGTTCGCACGCTCTCCGGCGTTTTGGTGGGGCCGAGCTTCATCTTCCCTTTCACCCGGGTCGCGGCGTTGGTTACATGGATTTCGCCAGCCTCCGGGTCGATGTTGTGAGGCAGCAGTGCCATCAATTCCCCTTCCCGCAGACCGGTGTTCAGCATGACCTTTACCGCATCCAGAAAAGGGATCTCCGGGTCTGCACACATAATTGCAGCAACCTCGTCGTCGGTAAAGCTCTCCCGTTCTCCGGGAACCGGCAGATTCTTCGGCAGCTTCAAGCCAATCGCCACATTTTTGACAACCAATTCGTTCTTCTCCGCCTCTTTGAGCATGGAGTGGAGTACACAGCGTACCTTTTCCATCGTGCTCTTGCTGTAATACTCCCCGTCCTGTTTGTAGCAGCATTCGTAGATAAATTGCTGTAGTTGCAGGTGCTTGAGTTCCCGAAGCTTAAAGTGTCCCAATTTAGGCAATACGATTTTGAGTGCATGATCGTAATTCTCCCAAGTGGTGGCGGCAATCTCGGGTTTTTTAGCCGTCTGCCAGATTCCCGACCATTCCCGGAGGGTTTTGTCTTCCTCCACAAGAGAAACGCCCTTTGCCATGAGCTCATTTTTTCGCCGTACTTCACCCTGTGCCTCCTTTCTCGTCTTGTGATAGCTGGATTTGCGGATCGGCTTGCCATCCATACTGTAGCCGACGGTCACTTTCGCCTCCCATCGTCCGTCGCCGCGCTTATAGATGGCGCCCTCGTTGTTGCCTCGTTTTGCCATACGAAGCACCTCCAAAAATGAATTTATATCATCCCGAAGCCGGGTTGATACCACGATTAGTTCCCCTCATAATTGTTTCCCTCCATAACCGGCGCTCTGCCCATGATCCCCTGTGCGAAACCGATGAGTTCCATGCGCTGGAGATCATTGAGATTTCTCCATATCCTGACCATTCTGCGAAAGGGTTCATCATTGCTGTACTCACTCACAAGGCCTTGGTAGTCGCTTGGCATATTGAATGTAGCGTCATACAGACTATATGAAAACTCTTTCTCATCTTCTAAGCCGGTAAGCAGATCGACGCTTACGCCAAATAATTGGGCCATCTTGTCCTCATATTCTTTTGTAGGAGACATTTTCATACTTTCCCATTTGCTGACTGTCGCTTGGTCCACTCCCAGTTCATTGGCAAGCTGAATTTGGGTCATACCTAACTTTTTGCGCTGTCTTTTAATTGGATGCTCCATGTTCATCATCTCCTTATACGCATAATATACCACAATTAAACATTAAATTCAAGCATATTATTACAAATATATTGACATTATCTCAATGATATGCTAATATATGCGCATATTATATAAAGGAGGTGATAACATGGAGTTGAAGACCCTGCAACAGCTCCGGGAGGAGTATCCGACCTTTGTTCCCATCGGAGTTGCGGCGGAGCTGTTGGGACTGTCCCAACGGCAGTTGAGCCATCTGGTAGCGGCGGGGCGGGAACCCTTCGCGAATTTTGGCGCGAATATCGGGCTGGAACAAAACTATGTCAGAATCTACACCGAGCGCCTGATCCGCTATCTGACCGGCGACGACATGAGCCAGTAAACACTCGCTGTATTACATAGATTGGAGGTGGTTATCTTTCGTGGAAGGAGGTAATCACTATGCTTACAAAAGATCAAGAAAGATTACTTTGGCATTTAAGCAATTTTAACATCGCGGACAGAGACACTTGCCTCATGTTCCTTTCCGACAGCGAACGCAAAAAGCCGGAATACGGCCTGCGCACACTAATGCGACGGGAATATGTGACGCAGCGCAAAGACGGGCTGTATGGAATTACCGTTAAAGGCTTGGGTTATCTTGGGAAAGAGGAATGTTGGCTTTCCTGTGGCGGCAATAGAGAAGCTCGGCAACGGTTGGGAAAAACATCCCGAACCGCCGCATTATTAATTCAATGTGGTATTAATCTGTTGGATGCAATCCCCCAAAATGGAGAAGCTGGCTTTATTCCGTCGCCCATCTGGCGAAAAATCCGTGAAGGCATCACCAGTACGGCGCGGTTCAATGGAATATTGTTTCTGAACGGAAAACGGCTGGTAGTATACCACATTGGCGACGGTAATATGGACTGGCAGACCTTTGCCGAACGGTCACTATTCTTCCAGAACTACGGCAAGTACGATGACCGGGCCACTGGGATGCTGTTAATTTGTGACGACGGCAGGGGGCCGGAGATCGGGCAAAATATCATTCGTGAGACAATGTACCGTAGGAATAGATTTCTGGCCAATCCGGGCGGCGGCTACTATGAAACGGACAAGCCGCAAAAGTATGCCCGCTCGCCTATCCGCCTACACGACCAGTACAGCCGGGCTTTTCTGACCGAAGAGCAAGATTTGCACTTTGCGTTGGAAACCATCAATCTTGAGGAAGAAATAATTGAGAAGTATTGCCGCTGTCTGGGAGGATTCGTCGCAAGAAGCAAAGATTTCTGGGATATTGAGGTGTATCCAAAAAGGATCATAGTAAATCCCGCAAACGATCTGTTTAAGTATTTGTATCTTTTCGCTCATTTAAGGGACTCGACTATTAAATCTAATATCCGGTGGGAACTGCCTATGCAAAAGAAATATGCATCTCTGGCAGCGCCCTATGAACAAGATATCGAGGTGTGGGCATTATGGGAAAAGGCTTTGTTACAAAATCCGGCATAGCGGTTCTGGAGATTAGAGAGGCTCTTCCAAAAAGCAAGGTTGGTATGATGCCGGAAGTTCACGAGCATTGGTTGGCGCTTATCCACGGCGCCATTGATGATCTGGCAAAGAAAGACAAAGTCCCCAAGTTCCAAAAGGCAATGGTGGGCATCCATATCACGACCGCGGCCGGTAGGAACAAACAGCTTTGGGATACCAGCAATCGGTCGGTCAATTTGGTTATCAATAATCTCAAAGGCACGTTCTTCCCGGATGACAACATTCACCACATGGCCTTTGCCGTGGTAGGAGACATCGGGGAAGCGGCAAGGACGAGAATCTATATCGGAGACTTTGAAACACAGTCCTTACAGGTCATGGAACTGTTGGTGCATGGTAAAACAAGTGATTGATATGGGAGCAGCGGGCTGGTTGGCCCGCTGCTTTTTTGTGAAAGTTATGAAGGGAGATAAGGGTTCATAACATGGCGGTTTTTTATGGCGGGAACCAATCCATGTGTTTTTGCGGCGCTGCGTTGGAATTGCCGTTAATTCGCTTAAATCTATCGTGTTTGACTGACCGGTATATTACGCATAGCAAACTCGGTCGACGGATAGGGTTCTGGACGAAAAACGGAGCAGCTTTGCTGCGACGGTTTGAGGCCGGAACAGGCATACGACGGGTAGATGTATAGGGTCAGTGCTTTAGGCCAGGACAGTCGGGAATAACAGAAGAACGGTCTTGGAAATGAATGTAAATGAGCTTGAGTTAGAGCAGCGGTTTAGTCATTCGGGAACAACACGAAAAGTCAGCATTGGAGCAGGAGTGGATATCTTTGGCAATCGGGAATACCTTAGGTCAGCCATAGGGGGCACAGGGTTATTTTTGGTGCATTACTCGATAGTATGATCTCCGATCTGATCTAAGCCGGTTTGTCTTCATCCATCAGCAGGAGAAAGCACTCTCTGCCGCTTTCATCATCCCGGTCGGTTAGTGAGTAGACCAAATGGGAAAGAAACCCTTGTAGCAATAGGTTGGCAAAGTCTACGACGATATACTGCTTCAGAATGGCTTTGATGAGAAGCTCAAGGCGCTCCTCATCACAGTATTCAGCCATTTCTTTGTACAGGCTGTCCAGCAGAATGATGTCCATTTTGTTCCCGATCTCCTGCCTGTATTCCTGCAGGGCCTCGGGAACTGCCATTCGCATAAAATCTTCCGCAAGCCGCAATGCGTATATCTGGCTCTTGGTGTAGCGACTGTCGTAGGCCAGCGGATGCGACTGGATATATGCGGCCACATGGCCGTAGAATGGGTCATCCACGGCTTTGCCGTCCAAGGCCGTGATGCAGAGTCCCCGCAGCCTGCCAAAGAGGTTGAAACCATCCTCCGCGATCTCCCAAGTAAGATGAGTGCCAAATCCTCGAAAAAGCATGAGGATATACTTGTCGAGGAGATAGCCTTTACGGCCCAATGCCTCTTTAATCTCATGGATTTGGAGCGCCAGCTCCGGCGGCAGAGGTGAGAGGTTGCGGGACGGCAGGGTTCCGAGCCATGCGTCGAATTTCTTTAAGATGTTCATACCGGTTTCCTCCTGCAAATAGTTTTGTGATTACTGCTATTTGCAGGAATTCCCGCTCCGGGGTGGCGCCTTCCCCGGAGCTTACGGCAACAAAAAGCGCGTGTAAAGGCGATCCGCAAAACGCGGATTTACCCGTACACGCGCAGAGGTTCGATAAAATGGCAACGCAAACACTTTGAAAGATAAAAGGAAATATGTTATAATGATGTTCGCGGTGCCGGATTTCCGGTTGTGTAGGGTGGTTAGCTCACCTTATGCAGGGCCAGAGGGATGCCAGTCCCAATGGTCTGCCGCGATTTTTGTTACACTTGGAAATTCCTGTTGAAGATAGTATATACCGGAATTATTGCTTTGTCAAAAGGTTTTTTTATTTCCAATTATCTTTATTTTGTCGCCCCTGCATATGGCTTTACGGAATACAGAGAACATTTCTTCAGCTTTTGTGAGGACATAGAGAATGCACGACAATGTGTACTTTCTATTCGGCGCTCACATTTCACAATATAAAAATAATTATAAAGCTGGAGCAATTACTGGCATGAATCAATACTACGCAGTTCATTTCATTCATAAAAGGAATTAAACGGCTTAATTCTGATAAGATAAAGGCGGGATTTTCTCCCGCCTTGTTGTGTAGCTATTTCCGACCCAGCGTCCAAGCTGTTCCTACCATGACGGCAAGATACGGGCCTTATGTCATTCCCGCTTTTTCCCTGTCGCATGTTTCG
>Ga0153950_1000992_pt1 | contig 12661 bp, 19 predicted proteins | sample TSNJ034MetaG_FD_104737 | JGI IMG/M metagenome (GOLD analysis project Ga0153950, IMG submission 104737) | Attine ant fungus gardens microbial communities from New Jersey, USA - TSNJ034 MetaG | ecosystem: Host-associated > Fungi > Mycelium > Unclassified | place: USA: New Jersey, Wharton State... | reverse complement strand
TCTTTACTTTCACCTCATAAGGCAGGTTCTGCATTGCGGTAAATCTCGCTTTTTTCTCTTTCTTTTGCTGTTTCCATTCCTCAGTTGACAATTCTCTTTTTTCCATTTTTTTGAAAGGAGCCAAGATATCCTGTTACGGTGGCCACCGCTCCGGTCTCCTTTCGTTTTAATTTAGTTTTTCTAAAAGTCCCTTTAATTCCGCACTCCTAATTCCATACCACTTTTGGACATCAGCCAGAGTCTGCTCATAATAATGCCTGAATATTGACTTCGCTTTAGTTTCATCCCTCTCTGTCAAAAAGACTACCGTGTCATTACCGCTCAATATGCCTATCTTCGATTTCAAAACTCGCGCTGGCCATGCATCCTTCTTGATATAGCTGTTGAGCCTCTCTTCGTAATCCTCTAAGACTCGACATTCAAGATCTTGCCCCCAGATTCTGTATTCGTAAAGATTCACTATAACTCCTCCTCGTCGGCGAAGAGCCTACAGTATTGCATATTACAACCCCACACAGTTTTACCATACATATCAATCCAACCACCATAAGGGCAGTCGGCGCAGGGTTCGGCAGGTTCTTCAACAATTAGTTCCCGTTCGTCTGTTTTACTCATTTATTCTCTCCTCCTGCCACCGCTGAATAATTTTCTCAGCTTCCTCCGGTGCGCTTATGACCTCCGCAATACCACCAGCGCGCCGTATGCTGGCAATGGTCGCTTCCTGAATCTTGCTGGTAACGCCCAGGATCGGGCGCTTCACCTCGAACCCGAAATACTGCCCTTCAAGAACGAAACAGATATCCGGAATGCCCTGCTGGCAATATATGCCGGCCGACTCTTTCCAGACAAATGAGGTTTCGGGATATTTCCTTTCAAGATGCTTCTTGATCTTATCCTGATAGTAGCTTTCAAGTGGCATATGCGAACGAAGATAACGTTCAGCATCCTTTACGGTATGTACCCAGGTAACGGTCTCTTGGATGTGGTCCCTGAATTCCCGTACTGTTTTAAATTTTGTAAAATCGATCATATTTTCTCCTCGTATGAAATATAGCTGCACCAGCACGGTCGACCGTCTGCCGTGACGCCCTCCCATGTTTTGCGATCCGAATTCCAGTCTAAATCAAGGATATCACTATGAATGGTGCCGTCCTCCAAGCGATGACAATACAGCCGAAAATAGGGTATGTATACATCCTGGACTTTCTGGTGCAGCGCCAGGGCCGCCGCCTCGAACTCCGGGTAGCTCTTATCCCGGAAGATTGCCAGGCTGGCCCGGCGCCAGATCTCCTTGTCATTGGCTGCAGTCTGAATCTTCGGCAGGATGCTCATATCTGTCTTCAGTACCCGGATACCGCCAATTGCACAAGCTTTCATAAATTCGTTCGCAAAGCTGCAAATTTCCCTTCGTAATTTGTTGTAGGCTTCCTGATACTTCGTGCGGAGCAGCTCCGCAGGCACGGAAGTCTCGTTTTTCCTAAGCTTTTCAAGGTTCCGAATAAATTCTTCCTTAGAAATTTCCATACGCTACCTCCTAACACCTAATTTTACCTAACACCTGATTTTTCACTTAGGTGTTAGGTAACAACCGCAGTATTTATGCGGGTTTGAAGCCATTCCTGACACCTAACACCTAATTTTTGCATACACACCCATTTTTTTATAACGATGACAAGAAATCGTGCATCGTGCAACTTTTCTATAAAGCACAAATAAATATGTGTTAGGTGTTAGGAATTATAAATATGTGTATTAAAAGCGTTGATTTTACTGACTTTTTCGCCTTACACCTAACCTTACACCTAACCTTACACCTAATTTTAGGTGTAAGGAAATTTATTCTGATTTCAGTCACACATTATCAGTAAGGCAAATCCAGTATTTCTTGTTTAAAAGGATTTTCCTTTGTGACAACTTCCCTAAAGCCTTCATCTGCAATATTTAGATCCCGAGCAATTTCTTCTTCATCTATAAGCGGATCCTTCTCCTTAACCAGTTTTCCCAGGTGAAACTCGACAAATCTATGGCTTCGATTGCCAAACCACTTTATCACCGAATATACCTTGCTTCCGTCTGGTTTTGTCGTTGAGGAAATCAAACCATTATCCGCAAGGTACTTCATCGTCTTCCGCGCCGAATAGCCAGCTTTTGTGAGTGCATTCGTAAGCAAAGAAGGAAATATATATACCTTGTCTCCCTGCATCATGCCAAGGCAAGTCCCGATTGCCCTTTCCCCGAACTGCATCCGGTTGGACATGATCCAGTCAACAATAAACTGCGTGGCATTCTCGTTGACATCGGCGCCGGTGGCAGAAAGCTGCTCCTGAAGAACCACCTTTGCCATGAGCTGCGCCCGCTGCCATGACTCCGGCTGCAGCTCATCAAGGCCCTTGAATATCCATGAATCTATCAGCGCATCTGCCAAGGCCACTGCCGCAATACCCGCGATATGGGATCCGGACTTTCCATCGGCCTGCTCATAGACATACTGTACCATTTCTTCATACTTCGTCCGGATGGTCTCCTCATCACTCTTAAGGAGGAGTGCGATATACTCCTCGCCGGCCCAGCCACAATTCATCGGCGCCTGTTGATGCATCATACTGGCATCCCGCTCATTGTCAAACGGTCCGCCATAGATCTCTAAGATTCTGGTGCTAACACCGGTCTGGCTGGTCTCTGTGCTGATCGGTTCCTCGCCTGTAGCAATTGCCACGGTCCTCCATGTCTGCATTGCCTGCAAGCCGCCGCCCTTACTTCCTCTTGCCTTTCCGGTACCGCTGGCCAACATATACACAATCTTCTCCATGCTGTCTTGGTTACGGCCGGCGAGCTGCCGCTCATCAATGCCAAGCGGCAGATCACAGTAGAATCCGGCCATGCGTTCAAGCGCCACCTGTGTGGCGTTGAAATTTATCATCAGTCGATCCGGATCCCCCCAGGCCGACAACGCTGCCTTGAGTGCTGCCGTCTTGCCCCCTTTGGATCCACCCCAGTTGTACACGAAGAATATCCGTTGGCGGATGATTCGAAGTAGCGGTGCTGCGAAGCTGGCGGCCAGGATGAAGCGGAACTTATCCCGGTGCCGGTGCGGCTCCATCGTTGCTTTCCAGCCCTCCATTGTACCATTCAGGCAATAGGCTGCCACTTGTCCGCGCTGCGTCGGGTCCACATCCAAAACAATGTCCCTGGCATGGCCTGGCAGAAACCGGTTTCCTGGCTGCCAGCCAAAGGTATTTGTGGCGTCTGCTTTCTGTATTATGTCAATATTTTCCGCTTCCAGTGCTGAGAGAAAGCTGACAACCAGCTTCGCATTCTCCGATGTGACGGTACAGCCGAGATCTGCAAGAACTGTGATTCCACGTGCTGTAAATATAGTGCTGCGGGGGAAAATAGCTTTGTGCCACTCGCTGTCACGCTTGAAGGCGATCTCTATCTTCTCTTCGCCAGTTTCCAGACTCCGGAGGCGCTGCGTGAGGATGATCGGCGTTCGGCAGACCAGTGAAGGAACCATCTTTTTTTCATCAATTTTACTGATGCCCTTTTCTGAGTAGAGCCAGCCTTCCGGCTGCCTTAAATTCACCGGCGCCCCCTTGATCGTCTCCGGAATCACATCCTCCAACCGATTCAAATCAATTTTCTTTGCATCCCGCAGCGCCCGGCCGATCTTCTTAGCAGCATCCTCCTTGCCATATTTGATAAAGAGTTCCGAAGGGTCCTTTGCGCCGTACATCTTACAACTCCAGGTGTAGACCTCTCCCGGAAATTCTGATTCTCTCAGTTTGCTTGTCATACTGGCCAGAAACGTTTCACCGCCCCGATCAGGTTCAATGTGCAGGTAGAGCTTCAGGTTCTGCAGCATGGCTGCCTGCTCTATTTTAAACAACGAGGCTCCCGCGATTCCCAGCGCCGGCACATCCATGTACCATAATGTCTGTGTGTCGCTCTCCCCTTCCACCATGCAGACATAGCCAGCTGTTTCAAATTCCGGAATTCGCCACGTCCCATAAGGAATGATCTTCCCCGAAGAACCAAATTTCCATCGGAACTCTTTGTGGCCATACCGCTTTCGGTAAGTAGACTCCTGCTTGTCATAACCATAATAAGGCACTTTCAGATAAGTCACCTGATCACGGCCCTTCGCAGTTTCAAGATGGCAGTGTTCTTTTAGCCAATCCACTGGCAGCCGCTTGTTAAAGGCATATTCGTCCAAACTGTAGGAGGCCAGGCCGCTTTTCGGCTTTTTTACAGCAGCAGCCTCCTCTTGCAAAATGCCGTATTTATCCAGGATATCCTTATATGCCTCCTTATTTTCTACACCATGTATCTTGGCATAAAAAGATATAAAATTCCCGCCGATGTCCTCTGTGAAACAATTCCATTGGCCGGTCTTCAGATCTGCAGTGAAGCTGGCGTCGCTGTCCTTGTGGAACGGGCATAATCCGACAAGCCGATCCCCGGTAACCTTTGCCTTCCGGATCACCTGGCTATATTCGCTTTTATAGTCGACAATTCGATCTATATCGATATCGCTATCCCTTACACCCATATCAAGCAACCTTCCTAATCAGTTCCTCTGCCTCTTTTCTAGTGAGACGTATAATCTCAACATCCATTTCTACTGCCCTCTGCATGCAAAGGGAAATTTCCCCCATCATACCTTCTGATACATGGTTGTCAATTATGACCACTACAATGGCATCGCACTCTGTCAGCAGCTCCAGTCCCATTTCGATTCCGCATTCCCGTTCATCTTCGTTATCATCGTCCATGAATTGAGGAAAGAACAAATGAGGAGCGATTGGTATTTCACTAGGACTTCTGTCTATCACAACTTTACAGAAATATCTTGCTACATCTATGTTAAACTGCCGTTCTTCCGGCGTGTATGCGCGAAAGCGGCTGCATATATAGGTCTTATGCATATCAAGCCCTCCATTGCTCTGGTTTTATTTTAGGGAGGGGGAAACGCCCCTCCCTATGCTGTTATACAAACGGTAAATTCTCCGGTGCATCACTGACCTGCATAAACTCCCCATCGGCGCCGGGAGCACTGCTTGTTGCAACGGAGCCGGGATTGTAATCACTGTCATCCAAACCGATTGCTTTACGGTAATTATCTTTGATGAACTTTGCCATCCCTATCACTTCCGCACGCTGGGCTTCCGGGATTTTTCCGGTAAAGGAAAAGGTTGCTCTGGAATAAGTAATCTTTTCGGCGCTCTCTTCTTTTTTTAACCCAATAGTTGTTACAGCATCATAGCAGCGCATGCCTTTCATCAAGATTCGTTTCCCAAGGTAATCCCTTAAGTACTTCAGGCTGGTCGGCGGCAGGGTGAGGATCAACGGCACCGGATTACCTTCTCTTAAGATGTAGCATCGATGCACGTTCTTACAAGCCTTGCCAGCACCATCCGTCCTGAACTGGTTGTTTGGGCAGTCCTCACAAGACCTGAGTTCTCCGGTATCTCTGTTTAGCCCCTGTTTCCCGTCAAAGCTGGAGCAGTTCGGCTGCTCGTTACCGCCAGAGAACTTTTCCTCCCAATACGCATTCGCCGGGTGATGGTCCAGAATAATTCCGGTAATGGTCTTTTCAACATCTCCCTCCTCACCGTCTTCACCGGGAATTTCGAAAGCCAGGCCTCCACCGGAAGGGATCTTTACCTTGTCGAATGCAATACTGCCAAGACCATCCATCTCCTCTTTGATAGCCTCTGCCAAATCACCGCTGATCGTTACCAGATCAAAATTATTTACTACTGCAATTTCATTCTTTGCCATTGTGTGCCTCCTCCTGTTCTTCTTCATCGTCCTGAATGCCTTCTGCGGGTTCTCCGTCCTCAATCTCTTCCAACTCCTCAAAACCTTCTTCGTCCGTGCCAGCAGTGTATTCCTCCAGCGGCGTAGTGCCATACAGATCGCTTATTATTCGCTTCGCCTGCGAAGCCAGGCGTATGGCAGCAGCAGCTACTTCCAGCGCGGAATTGTAAAGCGTGCCGGCCGTTTGAATACAGCCGCTCTCTCCATTCGGAATCAGCCTCAGGTAAGTCTGCATATCACCATTTGCCATCTTCATACAAGCCTGCAGCTTGGCAAAATGCTCTGCTGCAATACCATATCCCTCATGGCGGTTCCGCACTGCTGCCGGCATATCTGCCATAATCTCATGGTGGTCAAAATCTACGCAGATTCCTACGTTACCCTTCAGGTCCCGATCTCTCTGAAGGGTAAACTCCATTTCCATCTGTTCGTAATCGCTCAATTGTATATCCTCCTAATTTTTAAGAGCCTTATTGGTCTCTTTTCGCTTTGCAATATCAAATGTATCGTAGACGCTGATGCATTCTGCCAATTCCTCAGACAAGGCCCCATTCTCTTCTACGTAGGCCTTCATAGTGGACTGCAGGGTTCTGGGGTTAACCGTTTCCTTGATAATATCCCCCAGGCCTTCTTCCCGGAGAACCTCAAAGAAATCAATCTCTGCTTCCTGAAGCTTCTCGTCCCCAATCTTCCCATAACAGGTCTTAGCCTGCAGGCTATACCGGAAACCGTTTCTTGAGATGCTGGCACAGTCCGCGTCTACCATCATGGCGTAGAGCTCCTGTTTCACTGTCTCAAGTTCAATGTTGTTTGCCTTTGTCGCGTCTGCCAGCTGCTCCTTTTGCTGAAGCAATAGAGCATACTGGTCAATCTTTCCCATAATATCCATTAAAAATAGTCCCTCCATGTATCGACCACGGTCTTTGCCAGGTCTTCTTTTTTAGCCAGTGCCTTCAGGATCTGTTCATCCACGGTCTTTTCCATAACAAGGTGAATATATGTACAGCGGTTTCGCTGTCCTATGCGATGGATCCGCGCCAGGCTCTGGCTATATGCCGCATAGTTAAAATTAACAGAATAATACACACAGGTGTCTGCCGCCGTCAGCGTGATCCCGAGGCCAGCCGTATCAATCTGTGCAAGAAAGATCATTGTCTCGGGGTTTGTCTGGAAGTCCTTAACGATCTCCCCTCTGTCCTCCAGCTTGACGTCACCGTAAATCATCCCATACCGGATCTTTTTCCTCTTTAGCATCTGCTCAATCAGACCAAGTTCCGGCCGGAACCGGGCGAAGATCACAAGCTTCTTGCCTGTTGTCAAAACATAGTCATCGATGATATCCTCAAGGGCGTCAACCTTGCTAGAGCTGATCTGTTCGGGCTTTATACCATCATCTTTCTGGACAAATCCTCCGGTGAACTGCTGCAGCCGAAGTAACTTAGTAAGGACTGTCGCTGCAGTGAGCTGTCCGCCGCTCTCCATCTCAGCGAAGCTGTCCCGCTTGATCCGGTCATAAAGCGATTTCTCTTTTTGTCCCATCTGTATGTAACGTGTCTGGAATGTCTGCTCTGGAAGATCCAGTGCCTCCTCCTTTGTAACCCGGTAAGCAACGGAATGCTCTTTTTGTATCAGCTGATCCAAATCCCGGTAACCTACGATCTGACGCTGGTTAAAGCCGCCTAATATAGCGTACCGGCTCCGAAATTGATAGAAATTCTTGCCGAACACCGTAGCATCCATAAAACGATACTGACTGAAAATATCAATGGCATTGTTTTGCACCGGCGTCCCGGAAAGGATTAACTTATACCTGGCCTGATCACCAATCTTGTGCAGAGCCTTACTCTGCTCTGCATCGTGCGTCTTGATCCGCTGGCTCTCGTCGGCTACGATCAGATCCGCATCCCAATCCATGAGTGCTTCGAAGATCCCTTCGCGCCAGGCGCTCTCATAATTGATTACGGCAACCTTCAGGGCTTTGACCGGGAAGCAGTCCAGATCTCGAAGAGCCTTGATCCGTTTATCCTTTGTGCCAAGCAGGATTGAAATGCTATACGGGAAATCGGCATACTCTTCAAATTCTTTCGGCCAGACACTGCAGACCGATGTCGGGGCTACAATGATTACCTTTTTAATTGCGCCGGCAAGATAAGCAGCGCCAGCAACTGCGATAGTTGTCAAGGTCTTTCCGTTTGTTATCCACAGCCCATTTCAATGGGCTGTCATTCAAACAGAAATCCGAATCCTTTATTCTTCAGAGTTTCTGTTTTCAACATAAGGCATCACCTCCTTTGATCTTCCCATCACCCAATTCAAGATGATGCTTGATATGCTCCTTTTGATCCTTAAAAACCATTAAGTTATCAGGCGCATTGTTCTGTTTATTACCGTCAATATGATGTACTACTTCTCCGGGCCGAAGCATTCTTCCCAGAACCTTTTCGGCTACTACCCGATGCTCATGCCTTCCAAACAGCTTTCTGTATGATTTTCCTGAAGATGGCTTATTCGTAATCTCTCGCATCCTACAATTATTTCGCCTTTCATCTGTCCATCCAACCGACGTATTCATGGGATTCTCTGTCCGGTTATATACTCTCATTCGCTGACTGGTAAACTGCCGGGAACACTTTCTGCTGCAAAATATGTGGGATCTTATCTGAGAAGGAAACCTCTTGAACGCTTTCCCGCAAATCTCACATTGAACCTCTACCACGAGACCTCCTCCTCCCCTTTTTCTCTCTGGTCTTCGAATTCTTACGAATCCGATATTCTGTCGACAAATGCTTCCCACAGGTCCGGCAATACCGATCACCTTCATCAATCTTTTTTTTGCAATTCGGGCAGATTCCAGGCTTGATCACATCGGTCGGTGTCTTAAAGTGCCGAATCAGCGATTGTACCTGCAGTCGAAGCAGATCATAATCGTAAAGCACCGCACACAACTCCTCCGGCGCCGGCCGGATGTCATAGCTGCTCATTACTTCCTCAAAGGATCTCATAAAATTCAGCCTCCCTCCTTCGTATATTGTCCCGGATCTCTTCCGGGCGGATATCGCGCAGCCCAAGATAATCCTTTCCAGCGGTGGCCTCAAAGCCTCCACGGCGCTCCCGATGATATCGCCTGATATACTCCGGATTTTGCAACCGTTCATATTTCCCTCGCACACCAAGTGCAGTCCGTCCCAGGGACTTCGCAATATTCTCAAACCGGTAACCCTGCTCCATCATCTGAAGCAGTATTTCTTCCTCTTCGGGCGTCCATGGTTTACTCGGTGACCTGATCGGCCGTTCCGTTAACTGCAAATCATAGATCCTCCGTTTAACCGCACCCTCTGTATGCCTCAGTTCGGCGGCTAGCTGCTCATATGTAAACCGATGCTGTGACAGCATTCGAATCAACTTACCGTCCTCCGCCTGCGTCCAGGGGGCATTATGTGGTCCGATTGCCCGGTGACGCTCCACATCCAGCTTCCGCTTTTGCTTTACCCAAGCGGGCTCAGGCCCCAGCGCAAAGGCTTCAAATGAAGCAAAATTCAGGATATCTTTGTGTTGTTCTGCCCATTTCCAGAATTCCGGGATATCAATGACCAGGAAAGTGTTGTTCTTTACCCGATGTTTCTTAACCGGCATGGCATAACGAATATACCGATCTCTGGTGTATGCCCCCAGAGCAACTCCGCCAAAGAGCGTCAGCATAAGCTGGTTTACACTGATTCTGGTATCTGATTCGAGATGGGCTCCCAGTCCTAAACGCTGCGCCCTCACAACTACCGCATTGTCGCTGCGGCCAAGCTTCTTTGCAATGTTTAAAACTGACATTTCGCCCCACTTATCAGAGAGATAAGCTTCCTCCTCCGGTGTCCAGTTTCGTTTTGCCCGCGGGGCTTTCTTTAATTTCCTCATCAGCCCCTCCGATCATCCTGGCAGCACTCACAAATATCGCTTTCAACTTCCGCATCCATATGGCAGCCACATTCCCTACAAAGCTTCTTCGGGCTTACAAACCCGAAGGTTATCATGGCCATGTTGGCACCGCGCACCTGATGCTGGAATAATTTTAGCTTCACCGGGTACGTCACTAAGGGGACCGGGTTAGGATTCATCCTTTCAGCGTTGACACTCCCCTGAATAGCGATCAGATGCTGGCGCTGCTGCTCGATCGGTTGCGGCAAACGGATCAGCCCAGCCAGCTTATTTAAAAGCTCCAGATCCGCGGTGCCGACCAATATCTGTTCGCCACGCTTCCACTTCATCTTATTCCATGATTTAATCACCATAAACTGGTTCTGATCCGCCTCTTTAATTAGGATCTGACCGTCCTTCATTGCCATTTTCATGGCGCACCTCCCTCCTTCCTTATTGCAGAATATTCACTATTTCTTCCCAGTTTTGGTCTATATCTTCCCAATACCTTGCGATTTCTCGCAAACGGTCCTTCTCTTCGCCCTCCCGGCGCTTAACCGCCAGGTACGGAGTTTCATCCCGGTAAAGCAAGACATTGCGTTCAATCAGATCGCTGATCACTGAAGGCTCTAAGGCATCCAGCTCCCAGCACTCGTGACCATAATCTCTTATGTATCCAGTCGCCCGGCTGTCCGTCAACTTAGTTGGATTCGGTGGCGGCCCGTACTGCTCAATTTGATCCATGTTAAGGGCCAGCCTATGGAATTCTAGGCACAGATTATCAAACAGAGAATTCCTATCCTGTATATCTCTGCTCATGTCAATGCCGCTCGGGTCATGGTCACCTAAGTGCAGTAACACAATATTTTGCCCCTTCTTTTTTCGTCGGAGAAGGCGTTGCGCTGCCGACCACATCTCCGATTGACTTACATACCCGCGACAAGAAAAGTAATTAACGTCCAGTTTGTTACAAATCTGCCCTACAATCCCAACAAGGGCATCTTTCTCAACCCACACCTCCACATAGTTTTCCTGACCTTCCCAATAATCCAAATGGTAGGAATACGCGGCTGAATCAATTACATCGCCAGGTTTCTCCCAATGGGAACGCCCCCGTAAATTTCTCGTCCGGTCCTCGATGGCATGCCAATCGATTAACCCGGCAAGACGGGCATCGTTGATTAGACTACCCAGATTTTTATAACTCCGCTCGTTGTTCGGTATGATGTCCCGTGCTACCATCTGGTAATAAACCTGCCTCAGGGTTAAACTGTACCCTTGCGCGTCATAATCCTCGATTACACCGTTTATTCGTTGGATAAGAGCCAGGCTCTCGGCGCGGAAATTTTTTTTCAAATACGCAATTTTAGGCATCCCTTTACAATTCCCCCAATTCCGGCTATAATATAGCCATGTAGTTATTTTTCTTTAGGCTCTCGTGTTGCAGCACGGGGCCTATTTTTCTGTTCCCTGCCACCGGCTGGTGCATGTCTTGCTGTTACGCAAAATAGCAAACCTGTTGCCAAATAACAGCTCCCACCGCCCCAGCACTATATGCAAGATCTGGTTACTCTTTGTATACCGGATCCCGGCTTTGTTTCCGTATCTGTTCATTTCGCTCTCTCGCCTCCTCTCACAATCGCCAATGTACTAATGGCATACAGCCCGATTCCTACCAGGGCCACAACCGGCGTACTCCGCCTGTACAGTATCAGGATAACGAGCAGCCAGGCCGTAAGATAGAGGACGATTTTTAGGATTGTGGTGGCTTCACGGATTGCTTTCTTCACCTTCTACACCTCCTTTGCATCTCCTTTTCATAAGCTGCCGTATCAATAATCCACACGCCGCCGCCGAGACTTTTCCGGGCGAATGTCTGCTTTGGAATATGTACTGCCTGTTCCAACTCCGTCCGAGGGATCCCAAGTTTAACCATCTCGGAGATCCGCATGAGGGGCTTGGGATATTTTGCCGTTTCCACAGTTTCCTTTGTTAATGCGGGCATACTAGCCCTCCTTTCTATTTTTTGTATTTGCCAAATTCTTTCATCCCGTCTATAATTGTCGTATCGACACTGCCATGTCGAAATACGAAAGAAAGGCGAACTAATTTATGAATCAATATTCCTTTTCAAAGATAACTATTTCTAGGGAACTAAAGAGCAATGCTACTCGTTTTGAAATATCAGCTAACAAGCCCCTATATTGTCCACTATGTTCAACCCCTCAAGATGGGATATTAAAGGACGGTAAATATTACTCTCGCGTTAATAACCTGTATTATGTGACGTTCTCGTATGAATGTTCTGTTTGCCGTAATACTTATTTGACGATATATGACGTTGATTGTGATAATAAAAAAGCTGAATTTGAAGCGTTCCACCCGAGCATATTCCCTGGTTATTTTGATGATAAATTAAGCAAAATTTCAGAGCGATTTATTGATATGTACAATCAAGCTCTGACCTGCGAAAACAGTAATCACATTGAATTAGCCGCAATAGGATACAGGTCTTCGCTTGAATATCTCATTAAGGACTACGCTATAAATGAACTTAATGAGGATAAGAAATCTGTTGGCAGAATGAGCTTATTCGATGCAACCAGCAGGTTTTTAGATCCAGAATGTGTAAAGTCTGCTGATGTTATAAGAATTTTAGGTAATGACTATACGCATTTCGAAAGAAAATATCCTGAATATGACTTTGAAATTCTTAAGGCATATATGGAAATATTCATTCAACAAATTAGAACCAAGTATATGATTAGTCACCCACCCGTTGCTCGTTCAGGGGATCAAAGCTAGCCAACAAATGTCCTTCAAAATCCCAGTACTGTATCACCTCCCTACACACATCTTCTCTCGTTCCGATTCCAGCCAGGCTTCTTGTTTCAATAACCTGAATGACTCTGGCTGAATCGGTTCCTCTGGGTCT
>Ga0153950_1000987_pt1 | contig 12724 bp, 10 predicted proteins | sample TSNJ034MetaG_FD_104737 | JGI IMG/M metagenome (GOLD analysis project Ga0153950, IMG submission 104737) | Attine ant fungus gardens microbial communities from New Jersey, USA - TSNJ034 MetaG | ecosystem: Host-associated > Fungi > Mycelium > Unclassified | place: USA: New Jersey, Wharton State... | reverse complement strand
TCACGGAGTTCAAAGCCACCCCGTGGCGCTCCGTGCTGGTGGCGTTCGCGGGCCCGGTGGCGAACTTCGTGCTGGCCGGTCTTGGCTGGCTGGGCGGCACTCTCACCCAGCCTGACGGGGTGCAGGGCATCCTGCTCTGGATTTTCACCTGGGCCAACTTCGTCATCGCCATCTTCAACGTCCTGCCCGGTCTGCCGCTGGACGGCGGACGCCTGGTGGAGAGCATCGTCTGGAGCAGCACCGGGAACCGGGAGAAGGGCACCATCGCCGCCGGCTGGGCCGGCCGCATCATCGTCGTGCTGATCGTGCTCTACTTCATCGTCCGGCCGTTCCTGCTGGGTGAGGGCCTGGACTTCAAGTTCGCGGTCATCACCCTCCTGGTGGCGGGCTTCCTCTGGATGGGAGCGGGCGAGGCCGTCCGGGTGGGCCGCATGCGGCTCCGTCTCCCGGCCATTCAGGCTGGTGAGCTCGCCGAGCCGGCCCAGGGCATCCAGTCCGGCACCACGGCGGCCCAGGCCATTGCGGCCACACGGTACGGCGGCGCGCTCGTGGTCATCGCCCCGGACGGCACTCCGCAGGCGGTGCTGGACCCCTCGGCCTTGGCCGCGGTCCCCGCGGATCTGGCCACGACGACGCCGGTCACCGCGGTCAGCGTGCCGCTCGCCCCGGGTGCCTACGTTCCGGAGCACGCGAGCGGCAAAGAACTGATCGATTACCTCTCCGCGCTGGACGGCAACCTGTACGCCGTCGTCGACGCTCAGGGCCGCGTCACCGGCCTGCTCCGGCAGGCCACCGTCGTGGCGGCCATCATGGGACGCCCGGAGGGCCCCGGCCTGCCCGGCGCCCGCTGACGGGTAAAGTTGATTCCCGGACATTTCGCCCAACCCCCATGCACGTCCAACGCGGCGCGCAGGAGAAGGAACACGCCATGAGCAATCAGGACACCCCCCAGGCCACCCCCGCGGAAGGCCGCCAGGCGGTCGGCGCCGCTCGACGTCGTGGGCCGTTCCGGGTGGGCGAGCGGGTCCAGCTCACCGATGAGAAGGGGCGGATGAACACCATCACCCTGGAACGGGGCGGGGCGTTCCACACGCACCGTGGCTTCCTCAACCACGACGACCTCATCGGTCAGCCGGACGGCAGCGTGGCTGTGAACAACATCGGCCAGCAGTACCAGGCCCTTCGCCCGCTGCTCAGCGACTTCGTCCTCTCGATGCCCCGCGGCGCGGCCGTGGTCTATCCCAAGGACGCGGGCCAGATCGTCACCATGGCGGACATCTTCCCGGGCGCCCGGGTGGTCGAGGCCGGCGTCGGTTCCGGCGCGCTGTCCATCTCGCTGCTCCGCGCCGTGGGTGACAACGGCTACCTGCACTCCTTCGAACGCCGCGAGGAGTTCGCCGACATTGCGCGTGGCAACGTCGAGACGATTTTCGGCGGCCCGCACCCCGCCTGGCAGATCAGCCTGGGGGACTTCCAGGACGAAGTGGTCAAGGCCGAGGCGCCCGGCAGTGTGGACCGCGTGGTCCTGGACATGCTGGCCCCCTGGGAGTGCCTCGACGCCGTCGCCACGGTGCTGGCCCCCGGCGGTGTCTGGATCAACTACGTCGCCACGGCCACCCAGCTGTCCCGCACGGCCGAGGCCATCCGCGCCGACGGCCGCTTCACCGAGCCGGACGCCTGGGAGTCCATGGTCCGTGGCTGGCACCTGGAGGGCCTCGCCGTCCGCCCGAACCACCGCATGGTGGGCCACACCGGTTTCCTCCTGGTCACCCGGCGTCTGGCTGACGGCGTGGACGGCCTGACCCTGAAGAAGCGCGCCAAGACCGAGTTCACCGAAGAGGACATGAACGCCTGGACTCCGGCGAGCGTCGGTGAGCGCCCGTACTCGGACCGCAAGCTCCGCCGCGCGGCCCGCGATGCCATGGCGGGCACCCAGGTGGAGGATTCTGAGGAGCAGCTCCCCGGGGAGTAATCCCAGGTCGGAAGCCGTAGGCAGTCACATCGTGGGCACCTGGGCGCGTTCCCGGGCCGAACGCGCTAGTGTCGAAGGTGACGGCAGACGGACTTTCCACGAGAGGGCTGGCCACCATGAGCGAGGAGACACGGGGGAACACCGGCGACGCCGGGAATCAGTCCCCGGGCAACGCGGCGCATCTGAGCATCGCTGAACGGCAGATCAATGTGCTGCGGGACAAACTCCGCAATGTCGACCGCCAGCTGTCCTCCGCCACACAGAACAACTCCCGTCTGGTGGGGATGCTGGAGACCGCCAAGACGGAGATCCAGCGGCTCAAGGCCGCCCTGGAGCAGGAGGGCCAGCCTCCCTACAGCTTCGCCACCATCGCGCAGCTGAACCACCGGCGTGAACCGGCCCCCGGAGCGAGCGCCAACGCCTCCGTGGAGGAGTCCGTGGACGTGTTCAACGGTGGCCGGAAGATGCGTGTGGGCCTCAGCCCGCTGGTCAACATCAACCAGCGGGCCGTGGGCCAGGAAGTGCTGCTGAACGAGGCGCTCGTGGTGATCGCCGGCCTCGGCTTCGAACAGGCCGGCGAAGTGGTCACCGTCAAGGAATTGATCGGCCATGACCGCGTCCTGGTGGTGGGCCGCACCGACGACGAGCGTGTCATCCGCCTGTCCGGGCCACTGCGGCACCACGGCGTCCGGGTGGGCGATGCGGTCTCCGTGGACGGCCGTACCGGCTTCGCCCTGGAAAAGGTGGACCGGAGCGAGGTGGAGACCCTTGTCCTGGAGGACGTCCCGGACATCAGCTACGAGGACATCGGGGGACTGGGTCCCCAGATCGAGCAGATCCGGGACGCGGTCGAACTTCCGTTCCTGCACCCCGGCCTGTACCGGGAACACGGTCTCAAGGCACCCAAGGGCATCCTGCTGTACGGCCCTCCGGGCTGTGGCAAGACCCTGATCGCCAAGGCCGTGGCCAACTCCCTGGCCGCGCGGGCCGCGGAGCGCTCCGGAGCCGCTGAACTGAAGAGCTACTTCCTGAACATCAAGGGCCCCGAGCTGCTGGACAAGTACGTCGGTGAGACGGAACGGCACATCCGCCTCATCTTCGCCCGCGCCCGGGAGAAAGCCAGCGACGGCAGCCCCGTGGTGGTCTTCTTCGATGAGATGGACTCCCTGTTCCGTACGCGTGGCACCGGTGTCTCCTCTGATGTGGAGACCACGATCGTGCCGCAGCTGCTCAGCGAGATCGACGGTGTGGAACGCCTGGACAACGTGATCGTGATCGGCGCCTCCAACCGTGAGGACATGATCGATCCCGCCATCCTGCGTCCTGGACGCCTGGACGTGAAGGTCAAGATCCAGCGCCCCGACGCCGAGGCCGCCGCGGACATCTTCGCGAAGTACATCACCACCGAGCTGCCGCTGCATCCGCAGGACGTGGCGGAGCACGGCGGCGATCAGAACGCCACCGTCCGCGGCATGATCCAGCGCACCGTGGAGTCCATGTACTCCACGGACAAATCCAACGAGTACCTGGAGGTCACCTACGCCAACGGTGACAGCGAGATCCTCTACTTCAAGGACTTCAACTCCGGCGCCGTGATCCAGAACGTGGTGGACCGCGCCAAGAAGTACGCCATCAAGGACCTGCTCACCAGCGGTGAAAAGGGCCTGCGGATCGATCACCTGCTGCGTGCCGTGACGGACGAGTTCCGCGAGCACGAGGACATGCCGAACACCACCAATCCGGATGACTGGGCCCGCATCTCCGGCAAGAAGGGCGAACGGATCACCTACATCCGCACCATCGTGCAGGGCAAGGGCGGGCAGGAGCCCGGCAAGAGCCTGGAGACGGCCACCAACACGGGACAGTACCTGTGAGCGCTCCCCGGGTGCCCGGGGCGGGCGACGGCGGGGTGCTCCGTGTCATGGGGTCGGAGACCGAATACGGGATCCACGCCCCGCATGCCCCCACCGCCAATGCCACAGTCCTCTCGGCCCGCGTCATCGACGCCTACGCCCGGCTCACCTCGGCCCGCCAGGCCGCCTCGGAGGAGGACGCCACCGCAGGGGGACGGCGGACGGCCGCCGGCTGGGACTACAGCGACGAAGAGCCCCTGCACGATGCCCGCGGCTGGTCCATGCCCCGGGGCCGCGCGCACCCCAGCCAGCTGACCGACGTCGAACCCGTCCTGGACGCCACCGCGGTGGCCCTGGCGCACGGCCGGGCCGAACTGGACTATTCGGACGTGGAGGCCGGAGAACAGCCCCTCATGAACATGGTGCTGGGCAACGGGGCGCGCTTCTATGTGGACCATGCCCACCCCGAGTACTCCAGCCCCGAGGTGACCAACCCCCGCGACGCGGTGATCTGGGACGCCGCCGGCGACCTGGTGGCGCTGGAGGCCGTCCGCGCGCTCGACAGTGACGACGGCGCCGGGCCCGTGAACCTCTACAAGAACAACACGGACAACAAGGCCGTCTCCTACGGCAGCCATGAGAACTACCTCATGCCCCGCGCCGTACCGTTCTCCTCCATTGCGGAAGGGCTCATCCCGTTCTTCCTGAGCCGACAGGTGCTGTGCGGCGCAGGCCGGCTCGGCATGGGGCAGGACGGACGGGGCAGCGGCTACCAGATCAGCCAGCGCGCGGACTTCTTCGAAGCCGAAGTGGGCCTGGAGACGACCATCCGGCGCCCCATCATCAACACCCGTGACGAGCCGCACGCCACCGCCGACAAGTACCGCCGGCTGCACGTGATCATCGGCGATGCGAACCTCTCGGAATACGCCAACTACCTCAAGTTCGGCACCACCTCCCTGGTGCTGGGCCTGATCGAGGCGGGCCGCGTGCCGAAGCTCCACGTCCACGAGCCGGTCGCCGCGTTGCAGGAGATCAGTCACGACACCACGCTCACACATCAGCTGAGGCTGATCGACGGGCGGCGGATGACCGCCGTCGAACTCCAATGGCTGTACTTCGAAGCGGCGCAGCGCTTCGCCGAGGAGAGCGGTGCAGCACACCCCACCCAGGGTGACGGGCAGACGCATTCCGTGCTGCGTGCCTGGGAGGAGACCCTGGGCTGGCTGGAGCAGGGCGACGAACGGGCCGCCGGGCGGGTGGAGTGGCTGGCCAAGCTCCGGCTACTCGAAGGCTACCGGGAGCGCGGAGGCCTGGCCTGGGACGACGCCCGCCTGGGCCTGATCGATCTGCAGTGGTCCGACATCCGGCCTGAGAAGGGCCTGTACCACCGCCTGGTGAAGCACGGCCGCATGGAGAAGCTGGTGGACGACGGCGAGATCGCCGCCGCGATGACCTCACCTCCCACGGATACCCGGGCGTACTTCCGCGGCATGTGCCTGAGCCGCTTCCCGCGCGCCGTGACCGGCGCCAGCTGGGACTCCGTCATCTTCCGGCTGCCCGGTGAGAGCAGGGCCACGAGGATCCCCACCCGCGAGCCGCTGAGGGGCACCAGGGCACTCACGGGGGCCCTTTTCCAGGAGCATCAGGACGCCGGCGACTTCCTCCGTGCGCTCCTGCGCGAACCCTGAGCTGAACGGCTGCGGACCGGCCCCTGAAGTGGCAGGATGACAGTAGAGGACTATTCGAGGAGGAATCATGGCAGGCCAGGAACAGATCAACCCGAGCTCCCGCGGCGAAGAGCAGATCGAGGAGACGGACACCCCGGTCCCCGCCGCACCGGCCGCTCAGGCGAGTGAGGCCACCCAGGGTGTGGATGACCTGCTGGATGAGATCGACGGCGTGCTGGAGAAGAACGCCGAGGAGTTCGTCCGCGGCTTCGTCCAGAAGGGCGGCCAGTAGGCCGTGTCCAGTGACGCCGTCCGCCTGGCAGCAGAGGCCAGTTCCTCCTTCCTGGAGCATCTGAGCGCCACCAGGCCGGAGTTGCTGCCTTATGGGCAGGTGACCGGCCCGGGCGGCGGGACCGTGCAGGTTCCGCATGCCACCACGATCGTGACCCTGCAGACCGCGGGCGGCGTCCTGATGGCGGGGGACCGCCGTGCCACCATGGGCAATCTGATCGCCTCCCGCACCATGGAGAAGGTGTTCGCGGCGGACGAAAGTTCCCTCCTGGGCATCGCCGGAACGGCGGGGCTCGCGGTGGACATCGTCAAGCTCTTCCAGGTGGAACTGGAGCACTACGAGAAGATCGAGGGCACCCAGCTCAGCCTGGAGGGCCGGGCCAACCGGCTCGCGGCGATGGTCCGAGGGAACCTCGGGATGGCCATGCAGGGCATGGCCGTGGTGCCGCTCTACGCGGGCTTCGAACCGGCGCTGGCCGGCGGACGGATCTTCTCCTATGACGTGACGGGCGGCCGCTACGAGGAGCATGAACACCACAGCGTGGGCTCCGGCTCCACCTTCGCCCGGGGTGCCCTGAAGAAGCTCTGGAGGCCGGGGCTGGAGGAAGCCGCCGCCGTGCGCGTCGCCGTCGAGGCCCTCTACGACGCGGCCGACGACGATTCCGCCACGGGCGGTCCGGACTTGGTTCGCCAGCTCTGGCCCGTGGTCTATGTCGCCGACGACGAAGGCAGCCGCCGGGTGGCCGACGAGGTGGTCAAGGGCATCGCCGCTCAGGTTCTGTCGGAGCGCACGGCACAGGGACGGGAGGCCTGAGATGTCCCAGCAGTTCTACGTCTCGCCCGAGCAGATCATGAAGGACCGGGCGGACTTCGCCCGGAAGGGCATCGCCCGCGGCCGTTCCGTGGTGGTGCTCTCCTGCGCCGCGGGAATCATCCTGGTGGCGGAGAACGCCTCCAACTCACTGCACAAGATCGGTGAGATCTACGACCGCATCGCCTTCGCCGCGGTGGGCAAGTACAACGAGTTCGAGAGCCTGCGCCAGGCCGGGGTGCGGTACGCCGACGTTCGGGGCTTCTCCTATGACAGGAGCGATGTGACGGCGCGCGGCCTGGCGAGCGTCTACGCCCAGAGCCTGGGATCGGTCTTCACCGCCGAGCAGAAGCCCTTCGAAGTGGAGCTGGCCGTCGCGGAGGTGGGTGCCACTCAGGCGGGGGATCACATCTTCCGGCTCACCTTCGACGGCTCCATCACGGATGAGCGCAGTTTCGTGGCCATGGGCGGCCGGAGCGACCGGGTGACCGAGGTCCTGCGCGCGGGCTGGCGGGCCGATCTGGGCCTGGGCGAAGCTCTCAGGCTTGCGACACGCGCCCTCGCGGCGGCGAGCACGGCGGCCGAGAGCCCCGGCTCAGCGGGTGTCCCCGAACCCGAAACAGGTGCGGCCCGGGCTGCCGAACGCGCCGAACCTCCGCAGGCCGGCGCCGCGGTGGGGCTTGAGGTGGCCGTTCTGGAACGTGAGCCCGGGAGCTGGCGGTCCAGGCGGCGGGCTTTCCGGCGTCTGGCTCAGGACACGCTCCAGCGTCTTCTGGAGGAATGACCGGCCACCGGAACCGACGGTGAGGTCCCGCACGGCGGGACCGGCAGGTGTGAACAGATGGGAAAGGGCGGCATGGACCGACGGATTTTTGGCATCGAGACGGAGTTCGGCATCTCCTACGTGGGGAGCAACACCCGACGGCTGGCTCCGGAGGAGGCCGCGCGCTACCTGTTCCGCAAGGTGGTGAGCTGGGGACGCTCGTCCAATGTGTTCCTGGCCAACGGATCCCGGCTCTATCTCGACGTCGGCTCGCACCCGGAGTACGCCACCGCCGAATGCGACTCCCTGCCCCAGCTGATCGCCCACGACAAAGCCGGCGAACTCATCCTGGAGGAGCTGTGCCAGGAAGCCGAGGAACGCCTGGCGGCGGACGGCTTCGAGGGAAAGATCTTCCTGTTCAAGAACAACACCGACTCCGCGGGGAACTCCTACGGCAGCCATGAGAACTATCTGATCCCGCGCAAAGGCGAGTTCAACCGCCTGGCTGACGTGCTCATCCCGTTCCTGGTGACGCGCCAGCTTCTGGTGGGCGCCGGGAAGATCATCAACACCCCTCAGGGTGCGCTGTACGCGTTCTCCCAGCGGGCGGATCACATCTGGGAGGGCGTCTCTTCGGCCACCACCCGCTCCCGCCCGATCATCAACACCCGGGATGAGCCGCACGCCGACGCCGAGTACTTCCGGCGGCTCCACGTGATCGTGGGGGATTCCAATATGTCCGAGACCACGGCCCTGCTGAAGACCGGCTCGGTCGACCTGGTCCTCCGGGCACTGGAGGCCGGGGCCATGATGCGGGACATGCGGATGGAGAACCCGATCCGGAGCATCCGCGAGATCTCCCGGGACCTGAGCGGCCAGGTGCTGGTGAAGCTCGCCACGGGCCGCCAGCTCACCGCGCTCCAGATCCAGGAGGAGTACCTGCAATGGGTCAGTGACTTCGTCGAGCGTGAAGGCGCACACCACGAGCAGGTGGGCCAGATCCTCGATCTCTGGGCCCGCACGCTGCAGGCCGTCCGGGCCCGGGACTACAGCGGCATCGACACGGAGATCGACTGGGCCATCAAGAAGAAGCTGATGGACCGCTACGCCGCGCGGCACGGCCTGGGGCTGGATTCGCCCCGTCTCGCCCAGATCGACCTCACGTACCACGACATCTCCCGTAAGCGGGGGCTCTTCTACCTGACCGAGCAGCGGGGCCTGGCCCGGCGCGTGGTGACCGAGGCCCAGAGCCGCGAAGCCGGCACCGTGGCACCGCAGACCACCCGGGCGCGGCTCCGAGGCGAGTTCGTGCGCCGGGCCCAGGAGCTGGGCCGGGACTACACCGTGGACTGGGTCCACCTGAAACTCAACGACCGTGCCCACCAGACGGTGATCTGCAAGGACCCGTTCGCAGCGCACGATGAGCGGGTGGACGCCCTGATCGCGAGCATGGGCTGACGCGGTGAGGCCGGCCTGCCGCGGGCTGGCCGCGCCCGGGCCGCGGCAGGCCGGCGTCGGGCGACTTCACAGCCTGCTCCGTTACGATGGTGGGCGGTGCCTGTCCCCGGATGGGCCCGGACCCCCTGATTTCTAGTGGAAAGACGACCATTGCGACGTATTCTCGCGGCATTCGTCCCCGCCGTTCTCCTGCTGACGGCCTGTGGCAACCCTTCGGAGCCCAGCAGCCAGCCGGCCGGCGACACCTCCAAACTCAGCACGGTGAAGGTCAACGACCAGGGCGCCGGCAAGGCCCCTCGTGTCGAGTTCGCCAAGCCTCTGACCGTCACGGAGACCACCATCAAGGTGCTCCGTGAGGGCAACGGTGAGCGGGTGAAGGAGAACCAGAAGGCGGAGGTGGGCTACCTCGCCTACAACGGCCAGGACGGCTCCCAGCTGGCGGACACCTATCTTTCCAACCATGAGTCCCTTCCCGTCAATGACGCGCTCAAGCAGGGCAACGAACCGCTGTACAAGGCGATGCTCGGTGTGAAGCAGGGCTCTGATCTGGCCATCGCCATGCCGGGTCAGGGAGGCACCGGCCCCACCCAGCTCATGGTGCTGCATGTCTTCGGCGCTCAGGACATCGCACCGGCGCTTTCCAAGCCGGAAGGTGACACCGTGACGCCGCCGGCAGGCCTGCCCAAGGTGACGGTGAACGACAAGCAGGAAGCCACCATCGACGTCAAGGGTGTGGCCGCCCCCAAGTCCGTCATCGCCCAGGACCTCATCAAGGGCAAGGGCGCCGTGGTCAAGGGCACCGACACCATCGTGGCCAACTACACCGGCGTGCGACTGGCCGACGGCAAGGTCTTCGACACCAGCTTCAAGACCGGCAAGCCCGCCACCTTCTCCCTGACCGGCGTCATCCCGGGCTGGACCAAAGGCCTGACCGGCAAGACCGTGGGCTCCCGTGTCCTCCTGGTCATCCCGGCCGCCGACGCTTACGGTGCGAAGCCCACGCAGGCCGGCGCCCCCGCCGGTGACCTGGTCTTCGTCGTCGACATCCTCGGCGTCCAGTAAACTCCCACCACATACCACTCGAAAGCTGAAGAGGAGCACCCATGTCATTCGGTCAGCGTGATTACGACCGCACCAAGCCGGAGATCGAGTTCCCGGAGGGCGAGGTTCCCACCGAGCTTCGCATCGTCGACCTCATCGAGGGCGACGGCGCCGAGGCCACGCCGGGTTCCACCGTGTCCACCCACTACGTCGGCGTCGCCTGGTCCACCGGCGAGGAGTTCGACTCCTCCTGGGGCCGTGGCGCACCGCTGGACTTCCGCGTGGGCATCGGCCAGGTCATCCAGGGCTGGGACCAGGGCCTGCTGGGCATGAAGGTCGGCGGCCGCCGTCGTCTGGAGATCCCGTCCGAACTCGCGTACGGTTCCCGGGGCGCCGGCGGCGCCATCGCCCCGAACGAGTCCCTCATCTTCGTGGTGGATCTCGTCGGCGTGCGCTGAGTCTCATGCTCCGCCCGCAAGGGCATTCCAAGGGCCGCTTCCTTCCGGGGAGGCGGCCCTTGGCGCATGTCCGGACCGGTGTTTAGTAGTCTGGGCTGGTGTCCGCACGAAAGACCGAACGAATCCTCAACCTCCTGATCGCTTTGCTGTCCAGCCCGCGTGGGCACACCAGGGCTTACCTGGAATCCACCGTCTACGCGTACTGCCGCGGGGAGGGGATGAATGACGCGGCCATCGAACGCATGTTCGAACGTGACAAGGCGGAGCTGCGGGACATGGGTGTCCCGCTGGTGACCGTGGAGGATGAGTCCCTCGACATCGACGACTCTGCCGGCACCCGCTACCGGGTCAGCCCCGGGGACTACCTCCTTCCGGTGCTGCATCTTCAGGCTGAGGAGCGGTTGTTGCTGCAACTCGCCGCCCAGCTCTGGGAGCAGGCGAGCCTCCGCTCCGCGGGCAGCGCGGCGCTGAGGAAGCTCACGGACGGCCAGGATCCAGAGGACGGCGTGCCGTCGCCGGTGCTGCCGCGCGTCACCACCGGCGGCGCGGCCCTGGAGTCCTTGCACGCGGCCCTGGCAGGCCGGCACCCGGTGAGCTTCGGCTATCGTGCCGCCGGGGCCCAGGAAGCCGCCCGGCGACGCCTCGAACCCCACGGGCTCGGCAACCGGGCCGGCCAGTGGTACGTCGTGGGGCACGACCTGGACCGGGACGCCCAGAGGACCTTCCGGCTCAGCCGCATCACCACCGCCGTCGAGGTCAGGGTCAAGGAGCGTTTCAGCCCGCCGCAGGACTTCTCCATCGCGGAGGCGCTTGATTCCATGGAGGCCTATCCCGAGCAGCCGGCCGTCGTCCGGCTCCCGCCCGGTGGGGGAGCGCAATGGCGCGCCCGGGCCGTGAGGCTCGACGGTGATGACGCCACCGTGTCCTATCAGGACGAATCGGCCTTCCTGGACGAACTGGCAGCCGTGGCACCCACGGCCCAGGTGCTCGAACCCGCACGTCTTCGCCAGGCGGTCATCGCCCGTCTCCAGGCCGCGGACCGGACGCTCTCAGAGGCCCCGCCGGCGGTGGAGTTCCGGCAGGCCCCGGCCAAACGCGGTCCCAAGTCATCGTCGGAGATCGCGGTCCGGCGCCTGCTGGGCATGATCCCGTTCCTGGTCCGCAACGGTGGCATCCTCAAATCGGAACTCGCCGAGGAGTTCGGGGTGACCCGGAGGCAGCTGGATGACGATCTGGAGCGGATCATGATGGTGGGACGCCCTGAGGGCTACCACAACGATCTGATGGACATCGTGGATGACGGTGAACGCGTCTGGATCAACAACGCCCTGGATCTCGCCCAGCCGATCAGGTTCTCACCGGAGGAGGCCTGGACCCTTCTGGTGGGTCTGGACGCCCTGGCGGAGCTCGGCATCGGCGGGGACGCGGAGGCCATCAGCGATCTGAGGCTCCGGCTGGCCGGCGCCGCGGGGGACTCCCTGCCACTGGCCGAGGCCATCAAGGTGCGCATGACCCCGTCCGGCAGCGCCGGGAGGCGTCTGGAGGATCTGCGGGCAGCCCTGGATCACGGGCGCCGGGTGCGGATCAGCTATGTGGTGCCCAGCAGGGACGAGCTGACCGAACGGCTGATCGATCCCCGCAGGCTCCGCTCGGTGGACCAGCAGTGGTACCTGGACGCGTGGTGTCATCTTGCGGGCGCCCCCCGGAACTTCCGTCTGGACCGTATCGCAGCCCTCGAAGTGACGGATGAAGCAGTCGATCCGGAACTCTGGGACGGGGACGTCGATGAAACGCCGTTCCGCGGCCGGGCGCAGGCGCCCCGGGTCCTGGTGGTCCTGTCCGAGGAGTCCCGGTGGCTCGCCTCGCGCTATGACGCGCTCAGGACGGCCGAGCTCGACGACGGCGATGTGCTGGCCGAGCTGGCGGTGGCCTCGCCGCAGTGGCTGGCGGGGCTCATCGCCCAGACGGGCGGGACGGTACGGGTCGTGTCTCCTCCGTCCGTGCTGGAGTACGTGCGTGAGTGGCTGGCCAGAGGCCTGGAATCCCATGGGGTTCCCTCACTCAGGGCATATTCCCAGCCAGAGGACGGTAGGCTGGACTGATGCCGTGGTGGTCCTGGATTCTGCTCTGGGTGGCGATTCTCGCCCTCAGTACGTTGATGTTCGTGATGCTCGGAATCAAGCTTTTCCGGCAGTTCACTGCCATGATGCGTCAGCTGGGGTCTGCGGCGGATATGCTGTCGGGGTTGGACTCGGACAGTCCGCGCTCTCCGCTTCCGGAGCACCGGCTGGAAGTCCTGGGTATTCATTCCGATCCTGGGGAGATGCGGGCCCGCTACGAAGCGGGAAAATCCGAGCGCCGTGAACTTCGGCGGCAACGTCGTGTGGTCCGTCGTGCAGCGGCCCAC
>Ga0153950_1000986_pt1 | contig 12726 bp, 10 predicted proteins | sample TSNJ034MetaG_FD_104737 | JGI IMG/M metagenome (GOLD analysis project Ga0153950, IMG submission 104737) | Attine ant fungus gardens microbial communities from New Jersey, USA - TSNJ034 MetaG | ecosystem: Host-associated > Fungi > Mycelium > Unclassified | place: USA: New Jersey, Wharton State... | reverse complement strand
TTCTTTCATCACAATAGGTAGATAGTCTGCAAGTGAACTTGCTAGTACTGTATAAGAATTTTCTGCTAAATGATCTCCTGAAAGTCCATGAATATAAACAGCTAATAAACAAGCATTCAGATTACCATATCCTTGAGCAACAAAACTAGAAACGATTCCAGCTAATACATCCCCCATCCCAGCGCTTGCCATTGCAGGATTTCCAGTTGAATTTCTATAAGTATTATGACCATCTGTTATTAATGTGTTTGCACCTTTTAAGATAACAATCACATCGTATGCTTTCGCAAATTCAATCGCAGCCATTGTAGAATCTTGCATATCTGGAACCAACCTTCTAAATTCCCCAAAATGTGGTGTTAAAATTACTGGTCCTTTCTTTACATGTAATAGTTCTAGATTTTGAGCTATGCAATTGATTCCATCACCATCGATAATTGTTGTATTTTGATTATAACTCAATATTTCTTCTAATTGTTGCTTTAGATTTTTATGACTCCCTAAACCACTGCCAAATAATGTAGATTTATAATTATCAATATCTTTTGCTATTTTAATTTTTTCTTCGTCAATACTAATCACTTCTGGCAGAGCAACATTAATCGTTGATAATACCTTGAAATTACTGCAAACACTAACCAAGCCAACACCAGAAGTAAGTGCTCCTTTGGCAGCTAGTTGACTAGCTCCCTTGTATTGGTTACAGCCTGTAATATGTAATGTTTTCCCACGATTGTATTTGTGTTCATGAAAATCACGTTGATTAATTAAATTAATAGCATCTTTGTCTGTGAAATATTTAGCCATACCAACTTTATCTTCAATTGTAGGATCAACCTCTAGCTTCTCAATCGTTAATTGACCAAGATATTTTTTAGCAGCAGGATTTAAAAATCCAAGTTTGCACGCAACAAAAGAAACTGTGATATCTGCAATAATAGCATTATTTGCTACGACACCACTATCGCTATCTAAGCCACTTGGAACATCAATAGATAAAACCCTTCCTTGATAAAAATCATTAATTAAGGTCACACATCTATTTTCTTTTTCAGCTAGTGAGCCAATAAATCCAAAACCAAAAATAGCATCAACAACTAGCGTAGCAGAAGAAAGTTGATTACGTATGATAGTTTCTAGAGTTTCATCAATTTCTTTGGCAGGATATACTTGCACTCCTAATGCAATTGCACTTGATAAATAAAATTTGATATTATCTTGCATATTATCTACATCACCAAGAAATATAACACACACATCCTGATTATTTTTCTTCATTAAACAACTTAATGAAAGTCCATCTGCACCATTATTTCCTTTCCCAGCAAATATCACTGTTTTTTCTTCCTTATATACATAAGGAAATACCAATGTAGCAGCCTCAAGAATAAGTTCCTTACTATCCTTATTTTCATGATTAATAAGATAAGAATCATATTCTTTAAACTGATAACGATTACCAATATACATGTTTATCCTCCTTCGTAATTCCTATTGTTAATTATAGCACAAATCTGTGAAACAATAAAATAGACAGAATAAAAGGAATATAATAATCGCTAATCGCTTATATTCCTTTTAATTTTCTATTCAATTTTAATATATTCAATTTTAATATCTTCTTGCACCTAAGTAACATGAACTCCAATAACTTGAATTAATATTAGAATAATTTACTCCAGTAGCAGATGTACCAGCATGTACCATCATACCATCTCCAATATACACCCCAACATGACTAGCTCCTCCAAAAGTATCGAAGAACAATAAATCCCCTGGCTGTAAATCAGAATAACTAACATATGTTCCTGAAGCATATTGAGTAGATGCTGTACGTGGAATACTAATACCTACTTGTGCATATAACCATTGAGTAAATCCTGAACAGTCAAATGAATTAGGTCCAGTTCCTCCATACACATAAGCACAGCCTACCTTAGATTGAGCTAATGATACAATTTGATTTCTACTATAAACAACAGGATCAATAACAGTAACATTAAATGTTTCAACCGCTACGTTTCCAGATTCATCAGCAACAGTAATAGTCACTGATTTATCACCAGTAGTTGCGGTATCAATAGCACCAGTATATTCAACTTTGCTTGCTACGTTTTGATCATAATTATCAGATACAGAAACATAATCGCTAACATTTATCGTATCATATAATGAAACTGTAAAATTATTCTTACTAAATGTTATCTTTGGTGCTTCAATATCAGCAACAGTCAACGTTAGAGTATCCGTCGCTTTATTTCCAGAATGATCTGTGACCGTAACTGATAGTTGATATGTTGCACCAAAAATTGTTGTATCAACAGTATCTCCAGTGACAACCATCTCAGTTGTTAAATCTCCATCTAATTCATCATGTGCAGTAATATAATCTGCAATGTTAAATTCAGATCCGTAGTTTATAAAACCACCATTACCTAAATCAGTTTTTTGAAGGATAGGTTCAACATCATCAAAGATGTAAATAGGATATGTCTTTTCAGTTGCATTCCCACTATTGTCTTCTACTCTTATAGAAGCAAATTGTGTTCCTACAGCAGACGTATCAATAATCCTATTACCATAAGCATCTTCTTGATATATCCATTCTGTAAGATTTCCATTATATCCAGAAGACTTATCATTATCAACAGCTGTTACATAGTTTTTCAAATCTCCATTACTATTATAACGTAAATTAATAACACCGTCCTCATATTTATAACTTCCATCTTCTGCATCTTTGTTTACAGTAAGTTCAGGAGCATCATTATCTACTAAATTTAATGTAATCTGTTGCGGATCTGATTTATTGTTAAAAGAATCAGTTGCTGTTACATAAATAGTATATTCTCCTGGTCTATCAAAATCCACTAAATCAACATTTGATAAGAATTTGATAGCTGAACTATCATCACGATTATCGACTGCTTCGATTTTCCCATAATCGATTCCATCTGATTGAGCTTTCGATAAATCCATTGTTACAGACGTTGTAATAATTTCTGGTGCTTCCTTATCAAGCGCCGCATAACCGACCAACATGAATGATGAAATACACACCATTGGGACAAACATTGTTTTACGTTGCCCTAACCCTTCTAAAACGGTATTTTTTACTCGTTTGTTAACATCATAATCCATCTGTTAACCTCCTTTTAATCATACGTCTATAGGAATTATATACTATTTAAAATAATAAATCTAGTGATTTAGGCTTTTTTTTAATATATTTTTGATTTTCTATATTGAAAAAAAATTAAATTCAGAATGATTTACCTTATTTTAGTAGATTTCGATACCGCTTTCTTTTTTTTGATAATTTTAAAGTTTTATGATAAACAAAATTTGGCTTTTTCCTAAATATAAAGATTTCATTTTTAGTAAAGAAATAACCAGATTATTCGAAATAGCGTTTTATATCTTTTTTTGTTGATAAATTATTTATTTTTTTATAGTTTTTGACTTGCTATTTATTTTTCTGTCATTCAATTTGCTTTTTTCTTCTTCCTCTACTACTTGATTATATGCAATAATTTCATTATGTAAGAAATCATAATGTTCAAAATCTTGATTTAAAATCTTAATATTAATTAAGAATTTAATAATAGTACACATAAATCCTTTTGCATCTGCATAATATGATTTTGAATGTTTACCGCCTTTTACAACATATAACTCTTTGTAGCCTTCTTTTTTCTTATTATACAAATCGACTGCCATACTCAAAGGAACTAAGTCATCCGCATCTCCATGAATAAATAACATAGGAGTTTCTATTTTTGAAATTACCTTTTCAGGCGATATATCTGAAAAATAATATCCTTTTTTTAATTTTGATAAAATATTTGCAATAAATAAAATAATCTTTCCTCTTGTTTTCAAAACCTGCTTAATGACTTTACTGAAGAGTTTATTAATATCGCTAAAGCCACCTTCTTCGATAATAAAACGAATAGGCTTCTGATCTTCGATTCCTAAATATTCAATCGTAGCACTAGCACCAACCGATTCTCCATGAACTCCAATAATAATATCATCACCATAGGTATCATATAAATAATTAACGCAGGCTTTCACATCATATTTTTCATAATATCCCCAAGTAATGTCTTTACCACCCGTTTTACCATGCCTTCTACAATCATAAATCAAAACATTAAAGCCACATAAACTATAGTATAATTCCATGAATTTATAGCCACCCATGTGATTCCAACGAACACCATGCGTATACACTACGAAGCGATTGGAATTGTTTTTATATAGTATCGCATGTACATTGTAGCCATTTTCAGAAGGAATTAGTAATTCTTCATGGTCTAATGAACGATAGTATTCTTCATCATATTCTTTCGCATTCACTACCTTTTCAAATATTTCTTGATCAGTTGCTAAAGGGGGATTATAAATTAAATTCACAGCAATTGCCACTAGTCCAATAAATATCGCACTGAACAAAATGATATTTTGTATCATAATTCACCATCTCCCCTCCACATCTATTCTTATTCTATGCTTTTTAACGATTCAATCATGTCGACCTTCCTTAAAATCTTTCTCATAACAAATTCGATGATATACGTAAACATAATTGTTAATAAAGAAGAATACAAGAAACTAATTGGTCGAATTCTTCTTTCAAACATACCACCATTAATTTCCACTGTTTTAATAATGAATTGATGTAATATGACTCCTAAGAATAAACCAATGATACAGCCTAATACTGTTAATACTTTATTTTCCCTAAATACATAATCATAAACTTCGTGATCTCTAAATCCAAGAACTTTAATTGTTGCTATCTCACTAATTCTTTCATTAATATTAATATTTGTCAGATTATAGATAACAACAAAAGCTAATAGCCCAGCAGATATGATTAATACCCAAACGACTATATCAATGCTCTGCATTTGCTTATCTAACTTTTCAGCTACTCCACTATTAAAAGAAACTGCTAGTATTTTGTCATCTTTGATTAAGTTTTCTGCAATACTATTTTCCTCTATCGATGAATCAATATTTATATAGCCAGAATTGAAGACAAGTTTATTTTCTGTTAATGTTTGATAATACGCAGAACTTAAATAAGCATAATTACCAAGATAATTTTTTGCAATAGCACTGACAACAACATCATAAGATACACCATCTATTTCTAATTTAATTGTATCGTTTTTCTTAATATTTAGTTTTTCCGCATATTTTTCTGTAATAATAATTGAATCCTCTGGGATCGTCAATTCACTTCCAGTTTTATAGTCATATAATCCAATATAGCGACTAAAACGATTGACACTATCTGGAATTATTAATGTTAAACTTATAAGTTCTCCATCTTTCTTTGATTCAATTGTTTTTTGATATGTTAATAGAACTTCATCAATTCCCTGATACTCTTTTAAATTACTCATGAATTCTTTTCCAACTTCTTCATCTAGATTGTTTTGCAAGTAGATTCCCGCATCATATATCCATAAATCATTAAATTGATTATAAATCATATCAGTGATTGAATAACGAATTCCATATCCTACCACTAATAATGAAGTACAACCAGCAATACCAATTAAACTCATAAAGAAACGTTTTTTATAGCGTATTATATTTCTGGAAGTTACTTTTTGATTGAAAGAAAAGTGCTTCCAGAGAAATGGTATTTTTTCCAAAATAGTTCGTTTCCCTGCTTTTGGAGCTTTTGGTCTCATTAAGATAGCTGGCATTAAACTTAATTCCTTCATACAAGAAGCTGTTGTTGCCAACAAACTTGTCGCAATTGCAAACACCAATGTTAAGACAGTAATTGTTGTTTCATAAGTAATCAACATAGTTTGTGGTATGTCATACATCATTTTAGTATATAAACCATAAATGATCATTGGGAAGATAATACAACCAAAAAGAATACCAGCAACAGAGCCCAATAGAGTTGCTAATAAAGCATACGTGATATACTGCACCAAGATATCTGTTTTTGTATACCCTAATGCTCGCAGTGTCCCGTTTTGACTTCTTTGCTCTTCTACCATTCTAGTCATCGTTGTTAAACTAACTAAAGCTGCGACTAAAAAGAAGATTAATGGAAAATAAACTGCTATCGCTGCAATACGATTAGAATCATTCTTGAAAGATGATGTTCCATCATTATCATACAAAGTGAATGTATAGATAGCTCCTTTTGGAATTTTATTGATTTCTTCTTCTGCTGCTTCGATTTGTTGTTTTGCTTTATTTAACTCCTCTTCTGCCTCATCAAACTTAGCATTTGCTTCCTCTATTGTTAATGCAAGTTGCTGTTCCTGTAGCGTTAATTCGATATCTGCTTTCTCTAGTAGTAGTGACGCTTTTTCTAATTCTATCATACCTGATACCATTAACGAGATATCTCCTAATGAACTAGATATTGTTGAAATTGTCGTTTGAACATTATCAATAATGCTATCTATATCGCTATTAGCTATATCTGGTATTGTGATTTGATTATCTTCTTCGCCATCTTGTGGTATATTTGGCTCAGTCGTATTTCTTGCTTCATCAATTTGCCTTTGTAACGTATTTAATTCCTCTTGTAGTTTTGAAATTTGATCTGTAATCGAAGACATTCCAGATTGAAACTCTTCTTGATTGCTGATTAATACTTTTTTATTCTCTAAAATTTGAATTTTACCATCAATTAATTGCAACTTTGCTTCATTTATTGAGGTTTCAAATTCTGCCTTTTGAGCAGTAAACTCTGCTAATCCTTGATTATATTGTTGTTTTGGTTCTTCTAACAACGCTTGTTTATCTGCGATAATACTAAGATATCGTTCATCAACTCTACTTTGCAAACATTCCTCAATATCTAGTAAAGCTTCATTAACTAATGACTCGTACTCATCTGAATAATAATTAAGTGAATCTACACCCTTAATGGTAATTAGAATTTGATTATAAATGATCTCTTCTCCTATTAAATCAAGCATATCCTGACTAATTGCATAGTTTTTACATTCATTGATTGGAAGTAGTAAATAGCCTTCACTGCTACCAGTTCCATAAGAATTAATACCTCTAGAATGGTAAATCATATAACGCGTATCTTTGATACTACCAGATATGGTGAACTCTTTTTCATATTCATTATTTTTAATTGTTATTTTACTACCAATTTCGATATTTTCATTTTTCAAAATGTATTGTTGATCAACCAGACATTCATCATCATTCAATGGTAACCTTCCTTCTACCAAGCAAGGAGTGAAAAATTCACTATTATCTTCACTATAAGAATAAACGGTAATACCATCTTCTACTTCATTTATTTGACTTATTGCATCAAATTGATAAGCTCCTATGGCTTGACTAACGACATCTAGTTTATTGATTACCTTAAGATCTTCTTGGGTAATTCCATAGGTTGTCATTGCTGAAATATCAACAAAATTATAATCATGTAAATATTGATTGGCTGAGTTACGCATTGCATATGGTGTTACACGCAATCCAGAAAAAAAAGCAGTACCAATAAATATGATAAGAAAAACGGATAAAAAGCGTGATTTTGTTTTCTTAATTAATCTCCATTGTAAACGTCGATACATTGATTTTTTCATACTACCACTCTATTTCATCAATTGATAAAACATTTTCATTTATATACGTCCTATCAACCTTTCCATTTCTAAGATGAATGATACGATCAGCCATTGGAGCTAATGCCGAGTTATGAGTAATAATAATAACTGTCATTTGGTATTCTTCACACATGGTTCTTAATAATTTCAAAATTGTTTTTCCAGTTTGATAATCCAAAGCACCTGTCGGTTCATCGCAGAGCAATAATTTTGGATTTTTAGCAATTGCTCTAGCAATTGCTACTCGTTGTTGTTCTCCTCCAGATAATTGTGCTGGAAAATTATCTTTACGATCTGATAATTGTACATTATCCAAAACCATTGCTGGATTTAATGGATTCTTGCATATTTGAACAGCTAATTCTACATTTTCTAAAGCTGTTAAATTTTGAACTAAATTATAAAATTGAAAAACGAACCCAATATCATTTCTTCTATACTCAGTTAGTTGTTTTTCATCATAAGAATTTATATGCACACCATCAATCACTACTTGACCACTTGTTGGAGTATCCATACCGCCAAGAATATTCAAAATCGTTGTCTTTCCTGCACCACTAGGACCAACAATAACAACAAATTCACCTTTTTCAATAGAAATATCGACACCATTAGAAGCATTTATGGTTATTTCGCCCATTTGGTATGATTTAACTACATCCTTCATTTCTATAAAAGCTTGCACGATGTAACACCTCCGTTATATAATTATAACATCAAACGCCTAATTATTACAGTTTATGACTAAAATATTATCAATAAATATTTTCAATTATTAAAAAAGAAAGGTGGAAATATAATGAAAGAAGTATTAATTGTTAGTGATTCTCATTTAAATAATTCTGTGGTAAATAAAATTTTTGAACAATACCCAACCATTAATACTTGTATTCACTGCGGAGATGTTCAAGATGATCCTACTAGATTAAAGATTCAAAATCTTTATGTGGTGAAAGGAAATAATGATTATCATCCTTTAGAAAACAAATTAGTCATCGAGATTGAAAACAAACGTTTTTTTATTGCCCATGGTCATCTTCATGATGTAGAGTTCTCCATTGATAGAATTGTTGAAGAGGCTATAGAAAATAATGCTGATATTGCTTGTTTTGGACATACCCATCAGCCAATTAGTCGATATGTTGATGATATATTAGTTATTAATCCTGGTAGTGTACGCTTTCCTAGAGGTGGAAAAATATTCTTTCCAACCTATGCCATTTTAACAATACATCATGATCAAATTGAATTGCATTTTTACAATGCAAAAACACATGAAATTGTTGATGATATTGTGACAGGTAAAAAAGTAAAAGAAAAAAAGAAAAAGTTCTCCTTTTTTAAGAAATAATCAGTTATTTCTTTTTTTATACTTTATGATGAAAATGTTCTGATAAAATTTTAAGTCCAATCATAATTAAAATAAAGCCACCAAATAAACTTGCTTTATTCTTATACTTCTTACCAAAGACATTTCCAATAAGAACACCACAACAAGAAAGAAAAAAAGTAATCATCCCAATCATACAAGCAGAAGAAGTAATCCTAACATCTAAAAAAGCGAAGCTCACTCCAACCGCTAATGCATCAATACTAGTTGCGATTGCTAAAACCAATAATTCTTTAAAATGAATACCTGCTTCTTTATGCTCATCAACTTGTTCAAACGATTCCTTTATCATATTAATTCCTATTAAACATAATAAGATAAAAGCGATCCAATGATCAATTTCTTCAATATAAACTCGAAATTGTTTTCCTAATCCATATCCTAATAAAGGCATTAATGCTTGAAATCCTCCAAATAATGAGCCAATCACTAGTACATGAAGCAATTTTACTTTCTTAATTGCCATTCCTTCACAAATGGCAGCAGTAAAAGCATCCATTGCTAATCCAACAGCCAATAGAATTATTTCCAGCATCAACATCGCTATATTCCCCCTACGACTACACTACCTGTTTTCTGCTATTATTTTTTTTGCCACAAAATCTCCACTCGCAAAAGCAAAATGTAAATTAAATCCCCCACAATCTCCATCAATATTTAGAAGTTCACCACAAACAAAGATAGTAGGATATTTTTTTAATGATAAATTCGGATTTACATCTAGTTTACTGACTCCCCCTTTTGTTACCTGAGCAAACGAAAAGCCTCTAGTTGCTTTTACAGCAAATGTAAGATTCTTTAATTGGTTTGCAATAGTTGTACAATTCGTATAATTAATTTCTTCGCACCCAATCATTTTTTTTACTTCATTACAGAGAATATGTGGCAACAACCCTAATAATGCTATAGAAAGTTGATTATTTTTAAATATTTTTAACTGTCGCTTTAGCAGATTTGATAATTGTTGGATAGTGAAATCTGGAAACATATCTAATATCACTGTATAATCAGTAAAATCATTTGATGAAAATTGACTTGTCAATTGAAAAACAGCAATTCCAGATAAGCCATCTTCAGTAAATAGAACCTCTCCTGTTTCCTTGCGAACAATTTCAGCTTTTTTAACTAAAGAAATAGTTGCTTTTACTCTAGTTCCTTTCAAAGACGAGAATGCATTTTCTGTTTCAATTTGTACTAACGATGGAAATAAAGGTTGATAACTAATTTTTAGTTGCTTAAGTAGATCATAGCCTGCTTTCGCTGTATTCCATCCCGCTTTGCCACCAGTAGCTAACACAACATAATCTGCTGTAATACTTTGTTTTGTTGTTTTAATAAGGTAAGATTCTTCTGATTGCTCTATAGAGATTACTTCTTGATCTAACCATAGTGTTACTCTTTTATTTAGATGATAGTGAAAGATATTAGAAACTGATTTCGCTTGTAAAGAATATGGATAATATAAATCATCAATCTGGCGACATACTAATCCTAGCTCTTCAAAATAAGAAAGCACATTAAAATTCTGTGCAACCTCAAAAAAAGCATCAATATCACCATGATATGCTGTTTTATTAATATTTGCATTTGATAAATTACAACGTCCATTCCCTGTTACATGTAGTTTCTTTCCAATTTCTTTATTTTTATCAATGATAAAAATTTCTGCAACTACTTTTTCTTTTATTAAAGTCGAGGCACAAGCAAGTCCACTTGCTCCAGCTCCAATGATAACAATACGTTTCATCCAATCACATCCATTTCTTTTCAATTATACACAATGGCTTTGGCTTTTGTACAATAATTCTGCTATTTTTATTGAAAAGATAGCCTAATAAGTATATAATTTTAAATTGAAAACACATAAAGGAGGAAATACTATGGGTAGAGCTCATGAAGTTAGAAAAGCTTCAATGGCAAAAACTGCTGCCATGAAAGCAAAAGTATATTCAAAATTTGGTAAAGAAATTTATTTACAAGCAAAAAGCGGTGGTCCTGACCCTGATGCAAATTTAGCACTGCGTCGCTTAATTGATAAAGCAAAAAAAGCACAGGTTCCTACTGATGTTATAAAAAGAGCAATTGATAAAGTAAAAAGTGGAGCAAATGAAAATTATGAATCACTAACATATGAAGGTTTTGGTCCAGGGAATTCTACTGTTATTGTAGAATGTTTAACAGATAATATTAATCGTACATTAAGTCAAGTACGACCAGCTTTCGCAAAATCAAAATCTAAATTGGGGGCTAGTGGTTCTGTTTCCTATTTATATAATACATTCTCTATTGTTGCATTTAAAGGAGTAGATGAAGAAGCAACATTAGAAGCCTTAATTCTTGCTGATGTTGAGCCAAATGATATTGAAACAGTAGAAGATGGAGTTGTGGAAGTAACTGGTGAACCACAAGATTTATATAAAATAAAAACAGCAATTGAAGAAGCGTATCCTACAGCAGAATTTATAATAGATGAAATAACAACTGAACCTCAAGATTATACGACATTAGAAGGGGAAGAGATGGAGTTATTTGAACGTCTAATGTCGTTATTGAATGCATGTGATGATGTTGATACTATTTACCATAATGTATCAAATTATGAGGAATCCTAATAACGATGGAAACTAAAATTAATAGTCAACTGATTTATGATGGTGCAATTATTAAAGTATATCAAGATCAAGTAGTCGTAGAAGAAAATAATCTAACAACAATTCGTGAAGTCGTAAGACATCATGGCGGTGTTGGGATTATTGCCATACATGAATCTAAAATAGTACTAGTAAAACAATTTAGATACTCTATTAATCAATATACGATTGAAATTCCTGCTGGTAAAATTGAAATCAATGAACAGCCATTATTATGTGCTTCTAGAGAGATTGAGGAAGAAACTGGATATCGAGCGAAAGAATTAACATCGATTTTGAAAATTATTCCAACACCTGGATATTGTGATGAAGAAATACATTTATTTTATACGAATGACATAATCAAAGTAGTGAATCCAAGAGATGCTGATATCGACGAATTTATTGATGTAGTAGAAATGGATATTGATGAGGCGTATCAATTAGTCAGAGAAGGAAAAATTATTGATGCAAAAACGATTATTGCAATTATGTATGCAAAATTAGAAAGTATGTAAGAAATTAGATACTTTTTTTATTTTGCATAGGAAAATAAAAAAACTATCATAAGGATAATTTTTCTTTCATTTCATTCAAAATCTCATCATAAGATATTTCTTCCCCGTCAATTGAGAAATGTAGTATACCTCTATGCTCCATCGCATTAAGAAATAAAGCGGGATCAACACTCTGCGATTCTAAGTTAGTCTCCATTACCTCAGGGTACTGTGTGTTTATAACATGACCTCTATGTCGTTCTGGAGAGTTATCTCTTTGAATTAATCGCTCGATAAGTTTGCTTATATCTGCATAAAATCTGAGAGTTATTACGGTGCATTGATCGTTAGCAATAAGCTCTTCTAGTCTTGGTTTAGAAACATTTTCAAAATTATTCTCTAAAATAAAAAGATTGAGACTACCCTGTTATAAAACAAATCAGTCTCAATCAAATGGTTGTATGTAGATACTTTACATTTCTTCTTCCCTTACTTCATATCGTTCAATAATACGTTGAACAACAGGATGCCTAACAACATCCAAAGCACTTAAATAAACAAAGGATACACCCACTATCCCTTGAATGATA
>Ga0153950_1000984_pt1 | contig 12727 bp, 10 predicted proteins | sample TSNJ034MetaG_FD_104737 | JGI IMG/M metagenome (GOLD analysis project Ga0153950, IMG submission 104737) | Attine ant fungus gardens microbial communities from New Jersey, USA - TSNJ034 MetaG | ecosystem: Host-associated > Fungi > Mycelium > Unclassified | place: USA: New Jersey, Wharton State... | reverse complement strand
TGATTGTATTTTTGTAGATCTAGGAGATGAACAATCAATCGAACAATCATTATCAACATTTTCTAGTCATATGCAAAGAATAGTAGATATTACAGACCATGTGACACATAAATCATTAGTATTATTAGATGAAGTTGGTTCAGGAACTGACCCAAAAGAAGGTGAAAGCTTAGCACAGGCTATTCTAGAATTCTTTCATGGATTTAAATGTCAATGTATTGCAACTACCCACTATTCAAAATTGAAAAGATATGCACAAAGTGTAGACTATATTTTAAGTGCTTGTGTTGAATTTGATGAAGAAGCATTTAAACCGACATATCGATTGATTCTTGGTGTCGTGGGTCGTTCCTATGCTTTAGAGATTTCTAGAAGACTACGCTTAAATGAACACATTGTTGCGAATGCATTAGCTATTAAAACGGAAAACCAGTCAAGAGAAGATATAATACTTGAAGAGTTAGAAAAATCGTTAGATATTGCTCATAAAAAAGAAATCGAATATGAAGATTTGATTCATGAGCTATTACAGCAAAAAGAAGCTATTTTAAAAGAAAAACAGCAATTAGAAACAAATAGAGAAAAATTATTAGAAGAAGCTAAAAAAGAAGCAAATAAAATCTTACAGATGGCTAAAAATGATGTTGACTTCATATTAGAGGAGTTACGCCAAAAACAATATGAAATAAAACCTCATCATGGAACAGATGCAAAACGCCAGCTAGATATTCTTCAACATGAACATGAAAAGAAAAAACAAGAGAACAACTATGATAATTATCAAGTTGGTGATATTGTAAGATTAAATTCGTTACACAGAGAAGCAGAGATTGTAGAATGCAAAAGAGATGGCAGTTTCACACTATCTTTAGGTGGTCTATACATGCAGGTCAATAAAGAAGATATTTCATTTATTAAAAAAACTAAAAAAGAGAAAAAGAAATCATCTCCTTTTACTTCAGTGATACGAAAAACAGGGAGTTACGAATGCAATGTTATTGGAATGCGTTATGAAGAAGCTATGTCAGTTGTTGATAAGTTTATTGATGATGCTGTTGTTTCTGGTTATCCAAGCATTAGAATTGTACATGGGATGGGAACTGGAGCTTTACGAAACGGAGTTCATCAATTGTTGCGAAAAAACAAAGTTGTGATTAGTTTTAGAGATGGTGGTCCTCAAGAAGGTGGATTGGGAGCAACCATTGTCAAATTTACAAAAGATGACTAAATGAAAGGAGGCACTATTTTGAAAGATTTACAATATATAAAAGATAAATTGTCTTTATTACCTGTATCTCCTGGATGTTATTTAATGAAAAATAAAGAACAAGAAATTATCTATGTTGGAAAAGCAAAAAAGTTGAAAAGTCGTGTCTCCTCATATTTCAATGGTGCACATGATTATAAAACAACAAAATTAGTAGAAGAAATTGTTGATTTTGACTATATTGTTACCGATACTGAAAAAGAAGCACTTTTATTAGAAATCAATTTAATTAAAGATTATACACCGAAATATAATATAATGTTTATGGATAATAGTTATTATCCTTATATTCAATTGACAAAAGAAAAACATCCTCGTTTACAAATTGTACGTGATGCTAAGAATAAAAAAAATAAGCATTTTGGACCGTTTCCAGATGCTACAGCAGCAAGAGAAATCTTCAAATTATTAAACAAATTATATCCTTTACGAAAGTGTAATACGATTCCTAAAAAGCCTTGTTTGTATGCATCTTTAAATCAATGTTTAGCACCTTGTATGAACGAAATTTCAAAAGAAGAATATGATAAAATATCAAAAGATATTTCCAAATTCATTCAAGGTGATATTAAAAACATAACCAAAGACTTAGAAGATAAGATGCTATTAGCTAGCGAAAATCAAGAATATGAAAAGGCAAAAGAGTTTAGAGATTTACTACAACATATTCATCATGTAACAAGCAAACAACATGTACAATTTAGTGATTATATCAATCGTGATATTCTAGGTTATCATGTGGATAAGGGATATTTGAGTTTGCAATTATTTTTTATGCGTGAAGGAAAACTATTATCAAGAGACATTAATCTATTGCCTATTTATGGAGAAGTTGAGGAAGAAGTGACTCGTTTTATCTTGCAGTTTTACGAACAAAATACGTTACCAAAAGAATTGTTATTACCGAATCATTTAGATATTGATTTATTAAATAGCGTGTTAGATTGTAAAGTACTTTCACCTCTTCGTGGCAAGAAACTAGATTTAGTCAAGATGGCAAATCAAAATGCAAAAGAAGCCTTAGATAAAAAATTCTTATTAATGGAAAAACAAGATAAAGCAACGATTGGTGCAATGCAAGAATTGGGAGAAGTATTAAAAATTAAAACACCCCATATTATTGAATTATTTGATAATTCTAATATTCAAGGTAGTTATGCTGTTGCAGGTATGGTTTGTTTTGTCGATGGAATTCCATCAAAACAAGAGTATCGTCGTTTTAAAATCAAAACAGTAGAAGGACCAGATGATTATGCAAGTATGAAAGAAATTATCTATCGCAGATATTTGCGAGTATTAATGAAAGAAATTAGAAGTCCTGATTTAATTATTGTTGATGGTGGTAAAGGACAGATTAATGCAGCAAAAGAGATACTAGATAGATTAGAATTACAAATACCTGTTTGTGGGTTAGGGAAAGATGATAAACATCAAACTGCTGTATTACTTAATTGGGATGGAGAAGTACAAGAAATTAATCGGAGAAGTGATTTATTTTATTTGTTAACTAGAATGCAAGATGAAGTTCATCGATATGCGATATCGTATCATCGGCTAGTTCGTTCCAAATCATTATTTGATTCTATTTTAGATAAGGTTCCAGGTATTGGTGAGAAAAGAAAGAAAAAATTATTACGACGATTTGGCAGTACCAAAAAAATGAAAGAAGCTACGATTGAAGAGTTACAAGAAATTCTGCCTTTAAAAGTGGCTGAGGATTTACGTAAAGTTTTATATGAAGATTAACCTTTTTCAAAAAATATCATATGATAGATTGATAAAGGGAGGAATTTGAATTGCAATCGATGTTAACTAAAAGAGAAAGAGAAATTTTTGAATTCTTAACACAAAATATGACTACAAAAGAAATTGCAATGACATTAAATATATCAGAAAAGACTGTCCGCAATCATGTTTCTAATGTTATGCAAAAATTAGGTGTTTCTTCTAGAATTCAAGCAGTATTGGAATTAATTAAGTTGAACGAACTAGAATTATAGCTTCATTTATGAAGCTTTTTCTTTGATTTTAAAAATAGTGGTTTTTTTGTCGTCTTTATTATATAATAACCTAAATGGGGTGGAAAGATTGAAGCTTAGAAAATATTATTTAGCAATCATTGTTACTGTATTTTTTATTGTTTGCTTTACTATCATAAACACAAAATATGATGAGTTTTATCGAATCCAAGGAATAGATAATGAATGTCGAATTCTGATTGAACAATATTTAAACGATGAAGATAAGAAAATATTAATAGAAAATTCTTATTCGACCGATCGTTTTTTACCTTACATAACTATTAATGGCTTTTCAATGGCAAATTTAGAGTATTATGAGTTAGTCAAAGCTGGCAATATATTTACTTCAAATAAAGAAATTGTACAAAAAACCAATCAGGTGCTTCAAAAATCAAGTCAAACAGCAAATCCAACGCAAGTTGAAAACCATCTGAAAACATTAATCGAATATAACGTGATGGAAGGTTATATCGATCATGATGATTTTGATTTCTCTTATATTAGCTACTATGCACTTGTGAAACAAGCAAATCCTAAACTTAGCGAATATGTAGAGGTTGTTCACTTTTTTTTAGAACAATTCAAAAAGGATCAATTGCTAGAGACTACTGAGTATGCGAAGTATCTTGAAAAAATAATCAACACCTATTCCAAAGAATCGATTGATGAATATATGAGTAATGTTGAACTTCATACGACACATACATTAGTATTTGAAATCAACAAACTATCAACCATTAGTGAAGGGCAGAGCATTGTTTATTATGAAGCAAAAAATACGGAACGTGTTGAAGTTTCTAGAATGACATATTTCACTTATCTTGATAGCGAAGCAAACCAAGCACTACAATCAATGTATGATAGGATTAAAGAAGTGTTTCCAAATAAAGTTTTAATCTTAAATTATGGATATATCCCTTATGCAGATCAAAATGATGTCGATTTTTATGGGGTACAAGAATTTCAATTGGGGACTAGTATTGACGTATTTGAAAGGGGTATTTCTTCCAACAGTTTTGAAGAATCTGAAATATCAGCTTGGTTACAAGAGAATGCTTATTTATATGGTTTTATTTTACGTTATCCTAAAAGTAATCCAAATTATAATCCTAACATATATCGTTATGTTGGAATAGAGGTAGCACAAGTTATCAATCAAAGAAATTTAACATTAGAAGACTATAATAAACTTTACAACAATGGAGGTAGTAATGAATAAAGCAATAGGAGTTTTTGATTCTGGTGTTGGAGGATTAACGGTATTATCCTCTTTACAAAAACAATTACCGAACGAAACATTTATTTATATAGGTGATAATAAGAACTCACCGTATGGTGATAAAACGAAGGAACAATTATTATCGTATGCCAAAAGAATTATTGAATATTTTATTCAAAAAGATGTCAAAATGGTTACCTTTGCTTGTAATACAACAACAGCTAATGTTTTAGATGATCTTAGAGTTTTGTATCCAGATATGTTATTGGTTGGTGTTATTGATTCTACGATTACTTCTTATTTAACAACAAATAGTAAATCCACATTAGTTATTGCGACAAATGCTACGATTCGTTGTGGAGCCTATGAAAAAGAAATTGTCCTTAGAAATAAAGAAAGACAAGTCTATTCTTTAGCAACACCTTGTTTAGTACCATTAATTGAAAGTGGAGAGTATCGCAAAGGTATTCATAAAGAGTTAATAAACTATCTTGCTCCTTATCAAGATAAAGTTGACTCAATTATACTTGGATGTACACATTATCCAATTATAGCGAATCAAATTCAAGAGTTATATCCAATGTTACATCAAATTTCATCTAGTGATAGTATTGTTTATGAAGTAAAGGAATTATTACAAAGAAAAAGAATCAATGCGACCACTAAAGGAGCTGTTAAAATATACACAACAGGAAATGTTAAAGAATTTATGTTTTCTTCTATTTCCTTCTATGATTACCAAAATTGTGATGTAAAACATCTAGATATTTAGATGTTTTTTTTCATATTTGTTATCAAATCTTCATATGTTATGGTATGGAGGTATAATAATGAAATCTAGAACTATAAAAAGTATAATGACACTTGGAGTCTGTATGTTCGCTTTGTTTATCTATTTACGATACAACAAGGATTCAAAAGTGGAGAAGAATGTCGTATCGATTGTAGATGAGACAACCACCTATCGACAAGTTGTTTATAAAGACTCTGATAATACATTAATTCCTGTCATGTATAAGGTGAGTGAAAGTACAAGCATAAGTGAAGATATCTTCAAAGTGTTTACTTTAATGAAAAATCCAAAAGTTACTGGTTTGTATTCTATAATACCAACCGATTTAACATTAGAAAGTTGTTCCATTGAAAATGGTGTTTTAAATCTAAATTTATCAAGTGCAATAGCTGATATTACCACTTATGAAGAATTGCGTTTCTTAGAGGGAATCGCTTATACTTTTATGCAATATGAGGAAGTTAGTGGGGTAACATTATCAAATAATTCAATCCAATTAAATTCATTACCTACAGGAAATATAATATTTAATGAACCATTAGACGAATCACTAGGTATAAATAATTTTGAAACATCGTCAAAAGATTTGTATAAAACAACAAATGTTACTATATACTATACTAAAAATATTGATGGCGAAGAATACTATGTTCCTGTTAGTAAACGAGTTAGTATAGATGAAGGTATTAATGGAAAATTAAATGAAATTATTGGAGAAGTTAGTGTTTCAAGTAATGTAGATAAAGCTTCTACATTAAATAATATAGAAATCTTAGATGGTACGTATTTAGAAGATGGTATATTAGTATTAAATTTAAATTCAGAAGCTTTATTAGATGAATTAACAGTCAATCCAGAAGTATATGATTTATTAATTCTGTCATTAAAGAGTATTGAAAACATTGATGTTGTAAAAATTCAGGTTTATGGAGTCGATGTTAATATAAATCAATCAATGGACGTATCGAGCATTGTTTATAATGTAGTGAAAATATAGCTTGCTATATTTTCTTTTTTATTGATTAATTAATAAAAAATGATACAATAATGCATGGTGATATTATGAAAAAAATTGTGGTAATGAGTGACAATCATGGAGATATTTCTAGTTTAAACAAGATTAAAGAAATAGAAAATAATGCAGATTATTATATTCATTGTGGTGATAGTGAAGCAAATATCGAAGAATTGCATTCGTTTTATGCTGTTAAAGGAAACAACGATTGGTTTAATCCTGATTTAAGAGATGAAATGGTACTAAATGTTGAAGGTATTAATATATATATATGTCATGGCCATAAAGTAGGATATTTGAATCGATTACAGAATTTAGCAACAATAGCGAATCATTATCATTGTCAACTGACTCTATTTGGGCATTCACATATTCCTTGTGACGAAATGGTTGATGGAGTGCGTATTATTAATCCAGGATCAACATCGTTACCTCGTGGTGGATCTAAACCAAGTTACGCCGTAATCGAAATTAACAATGGACAAATAAGTGTATTGCTTAAAAAATTCTTAAAAGATTCATCTGATAAAAATTAATTTTTTTCTTGCAAATCTTTATCAATATGGTATAATAATTTGGCGGTAGAAAAATGTGTCTACGTAGCTCAGTTGGATAGAGCACACGCCTTCTAAGCGTGCGGTCGGGGGTTCGAATCCCTCCGTGGACGCCATTTAAAGTTAGTTAACCACTAGAGATAGTGGTTTTTGCATTAATATGCAATTTAAGAAGAAGTGATTGTTTACGATGGAGATCAATTATGAAGGTTCAATTATTACAATTAGCTCATATTATTGGTGAAAAGATAGATTCGTTTTTTCTAATATGTTATACTGAAAAAAACAATAACATAAGGAGAAACTAAAATGAGTATGTATGAGGAAGGATTACAATTAATTGAAGAGAAGTTTGGTAATGGAAAAGATAATGTGATTTCTCTAGCGACTATCGCATTAGAGCCAAATCCACAAGGAAAACCTCGCCCTGTTGTCCGTAGTGTGGATGCCTATTATGAAGAAGGCACATTTTATGTTGTTACATATGCAAAATCAAATAAGATGAAGCAAATTGCACTAAATTCAGAAGTTTCAATTGCAGGTTGTTTCGAGATGTTTACCGCTAATGGCGTAGGTGAAAACCTTGGTTGGGTGCTTGATCCAAAAAATGTTGAAATAAGAACTAAACTTCGCACAGCTTTTGCTGAGTGGTACGACATGGCAAACAATGAAAAGGATGAAAATTGTTGTATTTTAGCAATCCATCTCACAAGGGGAACGTTAAATATAAACCATTGGGAAAAATTATACCACTTAGATTTTGTGAATAAGACAGATATGGAGAATGGTGGAATTTTTTAATAAGTGAAAGCTTTTGAAACCGCTCATACGGCGGTTTCAAATTCGTAGTTGACAAGGATTAAACAATGGCTCTAGCAAAGACAATATTGTATGTAGAGATTTAATTATCTCTTGTCGAGGAGCCCATTTGTTAATAAGCATTCATTGAGTGCTTTTTTGTTTTTTTAATGGAGGAACGTATGATAGAACAATACATAGACGAAAAAAATTATCAAGCAGCCTTAGAATTATTAACAGATAGTACTGATGAAATGGTACGATACTTACGATTGGTTTGCTTATTTGGCTTAAAGGAATTTGAACAAGCAAAATATGAATCAAAGAAAGCAAAAGTGCTTGCTACTGATACATATTATGAAGTGGTTTCAATGCAAATATCAATTTTAAAGGAGTTGGCATATTATGATGAAGCAATCGATATTTTAGTTGAAGAATTATCAATGCCTTATATTCCAGAACCATATGGATCTTTATTGAATCTTGCCTATGATGATATTTTAATTGAGAAACAAGAAAATAAAGATTTAAGGTACCAAACAAAAACGATCTATTCTGATGAAGAATTTCACATTTTACTTACCAAAGATACGACTCAAGAAGTGATGGTTAGTGTTTTAGAGCAACTAAGAAATTATAATGTACGAAGATTACTACCTGAAATAAAGGATTTCCTACTTAATATTAATAGAGATTCCGTTTTAAAATCAGTTTTAATCGAGATTATGATAGAGCAAGAAATTGATGAAGAAATGGAAGTCTACAAGCAAAAGGAATACATTCCATTTAACCCTAGCAATTTACCATTTGTATTAGAGAGTGAAGTATATCAAGAAGCTTCAAAACTATTAATAGAAGTATTAGAAAACGATAATCCTTCATTGTTGCAATTATCAATAGAATTTTTAGAAATGTTCTTATATCATCATTATCCAAAAGAATTATATGATATGGAGATCACATTACTATCAGCAAGTGTTCATTATTATATTGCGACAATGCAAGGTATAAGTATTGATGTAGAGGAATTATCTTACCTTTATCAATGCGAAAAAGAGGCTGTTATATCGAGTGTTTTAGCATTTGAACAATTAGAGTGTTAATTGTTTGAAAAAAAATGATATCATGTATAATCCTGTTTTCAACATTTGTAAACGAAGAAAGAGGAGAAACACCAGAATATAAGGGTGTTTTTTTCTTCGTCTGTTTTGAAAAAGTTGTATGTACATTAGTCCCATCTGAACAAGAGGATTCGGTTGTTGTTGTTTAGATGAGCAGTATTTTCTAAAACCCTTGAAAATTTCACCAGTCACTTCATCTATATAATCCGCATCTTCCGTTTCAGTTTCAAAATAATAGTCAGTGCAGTCAAAATAGCAAACAGAGGTATCTCTAGTAACAACAGTAGTAGTGTTGGTAAACAGATGTTCAAGATAACTATCATAATTTTCAGATAACACATCCATGAATCTTAAGAAATGTTGATAGTAAAAATAAGAAGGTAGATATGAATTTTACTATCAACTTCAACGAAAAAGTGACTTCTACTTTGGATATTGCTTCTAAGTCTACACAATTGAATGTTGGCTATTTCATTATCCAAAAAATCTGTGATAGCTTCATATTTATGGGGAGTAAGGGTTGAAAACCCAGTGTAATTGATTAGCAATATAATCATATTTTTTCATTATCATTTCTCCTAACTAGTTTATAATAGCACATAATTTATTCCTAATCGGCAATTGATTGGTATAAATAATATTTATTGGTTAAACATTCTCAGAAAACGCTTTACATTGAATATTGATTCTAATATAATGAATTTATACCAATAAATAATTTTGTTACTTTTGTAATTTAATATCTTATTGCAAGAGTAATGTCAAAAAGGGACGAAAAAGAGATAAAACACCAAGGTGAGAATGGTGACGCGGCTTTGAGGCATAGGAGGCGTGCAAAGCCAAAACCAGCATCAGACGCCACAAATCGAAAGGCTGTTCAGTTTCTAAAAGTCAAACGGCTAATTTGCGAATGTGGATGGCGAGTTTAAGTGGGACGCAGAATTCATTGAATCTGGTGTTTGGCACTCCTGTCGAATAGTGCGTATACATTGGAATAACGCACGGCAGAATTCTCATTTGACCAACAAAGCACCGTACAAATCATAGCCCTTTTTGAGCTTAACAATTGGCAATAGAATATAAACAGGGAGGAAAATTTTATGAAGAAAATGTTAAAAAGCACATCTCTTCTACTGGCATTGATTATGATGTTCACCACTGCTTTCACAGCAAAAATAACATCGGTGAAAGCAGTAAACAGTTCGGGTGAGATTGCGGATAATGATTATTTGATGGTCAACGAGTCCGGACGCTTAGTTAATAAACTCGGTGGGGAAGTTGTGCTCAGGGGCATCAATCTAGGAGGCTGGATGATTCAGGAATCTTGGATGACCCCGGTCATCGGAGCGGACAGGCAGTGGGCCAATCTGGACACTATTCACGCTATGGAAGACCAGGGCTGGACCCAAGAACAGATTCAGGACGTGTTTGATACATATCAAGATAACTGGATCACAGAATTGGATTTTGATTATATACAGAGCATGGGATATAACTGCGTGCGGATCCCATTTTGGTACAGAAACTTTATGTCAGACGAGGCCGGTACATGGATTACCGCGTCTGCGGACGATAACCCAGGATTTAAACGTTTGGACTGGGCAATAGAACAGGCTGAAAAAAGGGGTATGTATGTCATTCTAGATTTGCACGGTGCAGTGGGCGGACAAAGCATGGACCATTGCAGCGGAACACTGGGTTTGAATGAATTATATACCAATCAGCAGTATGAAGATGCAACGGTCGAGCTGTGGAAAGGCATTGCCGAGCGTTATAAGGGCAATCCCGTAGTGGCCGCGTATGACCTTTTAAACGAACCGCAGAACAATAATGGCTACACCGGCACAAACAGCTGGGCACCCGGAAGTGCGAAGGCACTTGAGGAAACCTATAGAATGTATGATATTTTGTATAGAGCTGTCAGGTCGGTCGATCCAGATCATATCATTTCGGTGGAAGCTATTTGGTCCATGAAATGCCTGCCCGATCCCGCTGTATACGGCTGGACGAACATGATGTATCAGATGCATTTGTATGACAGTGCGATAGGAGATCCCAATGTCGAGGGCGAAACCATTGATTATAGAGTTCAGGAATTGGTGAATGCCAGAGATAATTGGGGCGTTGCCATTTATACGGGGGAATTCAACAACGGCGATAGCAATCAGGCGTACGCATATGAAAAATATAATGAAAACAACATCAGCTGGACTGCATGGACATATAAATTGTCGGGGCAGAATATGGGCAACTGGTCATTAGTTACCAATACATCAGCCTCGCTGAACGCCAATCCCACGGGCACAGCACAAGCCCCAGCGGGCTCATCGACCATTATAGCCAGCGAGACATATGAACAGGTAAAAGCTAAATGGGGAGCAGCAATCAGGACATTCACGGACGACAGTACAAGTGATAATCTTGTTTTCAGAAGTGGAGTGCAAAGACGTAACTATGTATATGTCACCTCTGGTGATGCTGCCGTGGCACCCACAAACGATATTGTTGTTGACGAGGTTGACGATGGTAACGGATATACTTCAACAGCTCATCTGACCGGATGGTCAAGATATGAAGCCGAAGAGGCCAAAATTGTAGGCGTTTCAGGTTCCAGTGCTGGAATAGAATCTCAAAGCTTTTATTCCGGCGGCAAGGCGGCGGGTGGCATCAATAGTGCAACGTCGTTAGAAAGTGTAGCGGCAGACTGGTCCAATATCAACTATGTTTCGTTTGACAACGTGACGGTCACCGAAGACGGTACATATAAGATAAAAATTCTTTATAACGGAAATGATGACAAAACTATATTAGTCAAAGTAAACGGAGGAGAGAACATCGTTGTTTCCCTGCCAAGTAGAGCAGGCGGTTCTTGGAATACTCTTTTCTCAAGGCTTATTGAGGTTGATTTGAAAGCCGGCATCAATACAATTGAGGTTTCGGGTACGATTGGCAATCAAGGATGGGCGAACATCGACTGTATCGACGTCAAGGGCGTTGCCAACTCCAGTGACACAGAACCGGAACCGGATCCTGACCCTACCTTCGGCACGATGTATAACAACTGCAGTGAGACTGGGACGATAACGGCACAAACCAACACGGTTAGGACGATTCAATCATCCACCAACCCGTTCTCCTCCGATGGTAGCAGTGTCCAAATGGTAACATCTGGTACCGCACAAGCTCCAAGCAACACAAGACGTACAATAACGGTTTCACCCCAAAGCGGCACTTCGTTTGACGCTTCCGCTTATGAATATCTGATATTCTACATTCGCGACACCCAGGGATCCAACTCCTTATGGGTGAGAGTTAATGGTTCCGGTAGTTCTAGCTGGAATTCATGGACATCTGATATCAATGATGCTGTTCCGCTCGGAGGGGCGGCCTCACAGAATCAGTGGACGCGTATAGCCATACCTACCAGCGCATTCGCCTCGGTTCGCTCAAATATTACAAGCATACAGTTTGGAGAATGGAATAACGGCACATATCAAATAGACGATATCTATTTTGCCAACGAACCGGACGCATTCCCGACGGAGATATCGGTCAATGACCTGGACATTTCTGATATAAGCGTATCATATGAGTATACTGGCTCACAAATTACTCCATCTCCGATTATTAAAACCGCCAATGGTGTCACTCTGCAAGAGAACACACATTATAGAGTAACCTACTCCGAAAATACTAACGTAAGCGACGGGGGTGAGATAACCATTACCGGTCGTGGTATGTTTACAGGCATCATGGTTATGGACTTCACGATCCAATCTACGAGCCTAGTCGGGGCAACCGTCCAATTAGAAAGCGATGGTGCTATCTATGACAACACTGCTAAGTTGCCGGTGGTGTCAGAGGTCAAGTTTGCCGGTGAAACAACAGGGCTTGAGGCAAGTGATTTCACACTTTCTTACTACAGGAACTATGGTGCTG
>Ga0153950_1000983_pt1 | contig 12733 bp, 9 predicted proteins | sample TSNJ034MetaG_FD_104737 | JGI IMG/M metagenome (GOLD analysis project Ga0153950, IMG submission 104737) | Attine ant fungus gardens microbial communities from New Jersey, USA - TSNJ034 MetaG | ecosystem: Host-associated > Fungi > Mycelium > Unclassified | place: USA: New Jersey, Wharton State... | reverse complement strand
GTTATATTCCATAATTAGGTATCCCCTTTGTTTTTAGCATTTATATAATTAACTAAACCATCCATTTCAATCATTTTTTGTAAAAATGCTGGAAATGCTTCACTATGATATGTTTCGTTTTTTGTTTTATTAATAATAATTCCTGTCGAAAAATCTACTTCTAGTGTATCACCAGTTTCAATCGCTTCGACAGCACTAGGACATTCTAAGATTGGAAAACCGATATTGATTGAGTTACGATAAAAAATTCTTGCAAAACTTGAAGCAATAACACAACTTACTCCTGCTGTTTTTAAAGCTAAAGGAGCATGTTCTCTACTAGAACCACATCCGAAATTACTTTTTGCTACAATGATATCTCCTTGTTTTACTTTTTTTATAAAATCAGGATCAATATCTTCCATGGCATGTGCTGCTAATTCCTTAGGATCAAAAGAGTTTAAATATCTTGCAGGAATAATAACATCTGTATCAACATTATTGCCATATTTAAATACGTTTCCACTAACTTTCATTATTCTTGCTCCTCCTTAATATAATCTCTTGGATCTGCTATTTGCCCAGCAATTGCACTAGCTGCTGCTAGTTCAGGTGAAGCTAAGTAAACTAAAGAATCAACATGTCCCATTCGACCAACAAAATTACGATTGGTTGTTGAAACACAACGCTCATTGCCAGCCAATACTCCCATATGCCCCCCCATACAAGGGCCACAACTTGGTGTATTAAAAGTACAACCAGATTCTACAAAGATTTCAGCTAATCCTTCTTTGATACATTCTACAAATATTTTCTGAGTAGCAGGAATCACATGTACTCTAACATTTTGATGGACTTGCTTTCCTTTTAATATCTTTGCAGCTTTACGCATATCTTCCATTCTTCCATTTGTACATGAACCAATGACTACTTGATCTATTTTAATTGGTTCCATTTGTTTAATCTCTTCGATTGTTTTTGCGTTTCCTGGCAAATGTGGGAAAGCAACCGTTGGAATAATTTCTGATAAATTAATTTCAATAATTTCATCATAAATCGCATCTTCATCCGCTGTATACACAGTATATGGTTTTTTAGAATGCTTTTCTAGATAAGTAATTGTTTGCTTATCGACTTCAAAAATACCATTTTTTCCACCAGCTTCAATCGCCATATTACAAATTGTAAAACGATCATCCATAGACAAATGTTTAATACCCTCACCAACAAATTCCATTGATTTATACAATGCCCCATCGACACCTATTTTACCAATAATATGCAAGATTACATCTTTACCGCTAACTCCTAGATTTGGTTTACCTTTTAACACAAACTTAATAGCACTAGGGACTTTAAACCATAATTCACCACAAGCCATACCTGCAGCAATATCAGTACTTCCTACACCTGTAGAAAATGCTCCTAATGCTCCATAGGTACAAGTATGAGAATCTGCACCTATCACAACATCTCCACTAACAACCAATCCCTTTTCTGGCAATAAAGCATGTTCAATACCGACACGTCCACCTTCATAGTAATATGTAATCGATTGGCATTTAGCGAATTCTCGTAAACTTTTTGACATTTCTGCTGATTTTATATCTTTATTGGGTGTAAAGTGATCTGGCACTAACACTACTTTATCTTTATCAAATACTTTTGTTGCCATTTGATCAAAAATAACTCTTGCCATAGGACCGGTAATATCATTGGCCATCGCAATATCTATTTTTGCTTCAATCAATTGACCAGCCTTCACTTCATTTAATGAGGTGTGAGCAGCCAATATTTTTTGAGTCATTGTCATTCCCATCGTATATTCTCCTTTTAACTGCTTTTGTATTTACTCAATTATTTTTTTGACCAACTAAATAATTTACGTAAGGAAGCTCCCACTTTTTCAACTTTACTAGCGGCATGTATTCTCTTATTCGCATTGAATGTAGGTCTACCAACTTGGTTTTCAGATAACCATTTTTTAGCAAATGTACCATCTTGAATTTCAGTTAATATTTTTTTCATTTCTTTCTTTGTTTCATCAGTAATAATACGTTTGCCAGTTTCATAATCTCCATATTCTGCAGTATCAGAAATAGAATATCTCATATATTCAAATCCACCTTGATAAATCAAATCTACAATTAATTTCATTTCATGAACACATTCGAAATAAGCAGATTCAGGTTGATAACCAGCTTCTACTAATGTATTAAACCCAGCTTCCATTAAAGCAGTTACCCCACCACATAACACTGCTTGTTCTCCAAATAAATCTGTTTCTGTTTCTTCTTTAAATGTTGTTTCTAATACTCCAGCTCTTGCTCCACCAATTGCTAAGGCATAGGCTAAACCGATTTCTTTGGCTTTTCCTGTGGCATCTTGATGCACAGCAATTAAACAAGGAACACCTTTTCCTTTTTGATATTCACTTCTAACGGTATGTCCAGGCCCTTTTGGGGCAATCATGAATACATCACAATCAATCGGTGGTACGATTTGACCAAAATGAATATTGAATCCATGTGCGAAAGCTAATGCAGTGCCAGCTTTTACATTTGGTAAGATATCATTTTTATATATATTTGCTTGTAACTCATCATTTACTAAAATCATAATAACATCCGCTTTTTTTGTTGCTTCGCTAGTGATCATTACTTCAAAACCAGCTTCTTTAGCAGTTTCCCATGATTTAGAACCTTCATATAAACCAATTATAACATGAACTCCAGATTCCTTCATATTTAAGGCATGAGCATGTCCTTGTGATCCATATCCGATAACTGCTACTGTTTTTCCTTCTAATACTTGTAAATTACAATCCTCTTGATAATACATTTTTGCCATTTTCTTTATTCCTCTTTCTTTTCTTTTCCTAGTTTACAATTCATGATTTTATGTTACATTTCCACGTTTCATACCAGTTAATCCAGTACGTGCAATTTCTAGTATTTCAAATCCTTCTAGCATTGCTAAGAAACCATTTATTTTCGATACATCACCGGTAATTTCAACAGTTAGTGATAGTGGTGATATATCAATAATCTTTGCTCTAAAGACATCTACAATACTAACTAATGACGATCTGTTTTTCTCATTTGCTGCTATCTTTATTAACATTAATTCTCGATAGACAGATTGTGCTTCTTCTAATGGATAGATTTCTATGACTTCTACTAATTTTTTCAGTTGTGCCTGAATTTGATGTAATATCACATCATCCCCAATACAAACAATCACCATTCTAGAAACATTTCCCTGTAATGTTGGTCCAACAGTTAAACTTTCAATACTATACCCTCGTCGACTAAATAAGCCAGCAACTCTTGATAATATTCCACTATTATTTTCAACTAATAAACATAATGTTAAAGTATTCACCCTTTCACCTCCTATTTCTTATTCATACGATTCAATGCACTAAATATAGCTTTGATGCTTGCTGTTGATATATTAGTATCAACACCTACACCAAATACAAGTTTGCCAGTTGTTTGGTTCTTTAAGCAGATGTAAGAAGCTGCTTTAGAAGAAGCACCACTACTAAGTGCATGTTCTTGATAATCTATAATGTCAATCAAATCGAATCCATTATTATTGAATGCGTGATTAACAGCATCTAATGGTCCATTTCCATAGCCACTGAATACTTTTACTTGATCGCCTTCTCTTAAATAAATTTCAACTCTACGATCGTATTCTTGACTTTCTTCACTTATATCTTTTGATTTCACTCTGATTAATGTATATGGCTCATTTACATCTACATACTCACTAACAAATGTATCATAAACTTTTTCAGGTGAAACTTCTCCTTCTTTTTCAGAAATTGATTGAATTACCTTTGCAAAATCTTGTTGTAATGCTTTTGGTAAGCGATAGCCATACATTGTTTCCATTACATAAGCAACTCCACCTTTTCCAGATTGTGAATTAATTCGAACAATTGGCTCATACTGTCTACCTAGATCGCTAGGATCAATTGGTAAATATGGAATTTCCCATAGTTCTGATTGCTTTTTGGTATAGGCATGCATTCCTTTATTAATGGCATCTTGATGGCTACCTGAGAAAGCTGTGAAAACTAGTTTGCCAACATATGGATGACGATCATCAATTTTCATTTTTGTTGTTTCTTCATAAATTTCTTTTATCTCATTAATATTATCGATATTTAATTTTGGATCGACTCCGTGAGTAAACATATTTAAAGCAACATTAATGATGTCAACATTCCCAGTTCTTTCACCATTCCCAAATAAAGTCCCTTCTACACGATTCGCCCCAGCTAATAATCCTAATTCAGTTGCTGCTACACCACAACCTCTATCATTGTGAGTGTGTAAACTAATGATGACTCGTTCTCTATCTTTAAAATGAGTTGCCATCCATTCAATTTGATCCGCATAGACATTCGGTGTATCCATTTCAACAGTCGATGGTAAATTAATAATCACCTTATTATCTTTCGATGCTCCCCAAGTATCTAAGACAGCTTCACAAACTTCTAAGGCATAATCAACTTCTGTTCCTGTAAAGCTTTCTGGAGAATATTCTAAAATGACTTTACCATCAAAACTCTTTGATAATTCCTTTACTAATTTGACACCATCAATCGCAATTTGTTTTATTTGATCTTTACCTTTATTAAATACTACATTTCTTTGCAAGGCAGATGTAGAATTATAAACATGCACAATTGCTTTATCTAACCCCTTTAATGATTCAAATGTTCTTTTAATAAGATGTTCTCTTGCTTGCGTTAAAACTTGTACTGTCACATCATCTGGAATCAAATTTTTTTCTATTAATAAACGTAAGAAGTCAAATTCAATCTGTGAAGAAGATGGAAATCCAACTTCAATCTCTTTAAATCCCATCTTGACTAATAATTGAAACATCATTACTTTTTCGTTAATATTCATTGGAGTAACTAATGCTTGATTTCCATCCCTTAAATCAACACTGCACCATATCGGAGCTTTTTCAATTTGATTATTAGGCCATGTTCTTTCTGCAAAATTAATTGTCTTTAATCTTTTATATTTTTTATAATTCATTTTTAATCCTCCATTGGTTCCTATATCTAGCATTTTCTTTGTTGTTCTCTATAATACTTTCGTAAACCATCTTCCATAAAATTCCCTCCTTAATATAAAAACTCTCTTCCTACAAGCATCCCAAAAGGGTATGCAAAGAGGACGAGAGTTAAAAACTACCGTGGTTCCACCTCAGTTCGTAAATACCTCGCAGTATTTACCTCATCAAGTACGCCAACATATTTGGTTCATACTCTAGTGTTTTAACGGACGCACCCGTAGTAACTTAATTTCTTACGATTTCAGCACTCTACTCTATGGACGAGTTCGTTATAACTTTTGCGAAGTTTTACACCAACCAACTTCTCTCTAAGCTTTCAGATATAACTACTACTTCCAAATCAATGTATTTTTTTATTTGCTTGATATAAGAATACTAGTTTTAGAGATAAAAGTCAACAATCAATTTTTAAAAAAGATATTTCTTTTAATCAATTTAGGATAATGGCAAAATAAATAGGCAACATTTTAGCAATGTCACCTATCTAGTTTATAACAATTCGCCATATTTTTTTATATAAAAATGTTTTGCAATTGTTACGACAATGAAATACATAATAACAATTCCAATCAAATAGGCAAAGTAAATAGCTGGTAATCCTGCTAATTCTAATGATCTACCAAAAGCAGTAAATGGAATTATAGTCAAAATAGTAATGCCTAATAAACTAAGTAACGTTAATGAAGTAGAGGCACGACTTTGTATAAATGGAATTTTTGGTGTACGAATCATATGAATAACTAATGTTTGCGTCCACATAGATTCTACAAACCACCCTGCTTGGAAAACGGCAATATATAGAGCCATTGAAGTAGGATTGCTTAACTGATGGAATACTACTCCACCAGTAAACATAGGGCAAATCACGAAATACATTAATAAATAGGTTAAAATATCAAAGATCGAACTTGTTGGTCCAATTCTTAACATAAACTTAGCAACTGAACTAGCATCCCAAGTTTTTGGTTCTTTTAAGAATTCCTCATCCACATTATCCCAAGGAATTGCTGTACAAGAAATATCATAAATTAAATTTAACATAATTAAATGAATAGAAGCCATTGGTAAGAATGGTAAAAATGCACTAGCAATTAATACTGAAAATACATTTCCAAAGTTACTAGAAGCAGTTAATTTAATATACTTAATCATATTAGCATACGTTTTTCTACCTTCTATAATCCCATTTTCTAATACCATTAAATCTTTTTCTAATAAGATAACATCTGCCGATTCTTTTGCGATATCAACTGCGTTATCTACTGATATTCCTATATCAGAAGCCTCTAAGGCACCTGCATCATTAATCCCATCTCCCATATATCCTACTGAATGTCCATTTTCTTTTAATACATTAATAATTCTAGTTTTTTGAGCAGGGGACATTTTAGCGAAGACTGTACTTTTTTCTGCGATTTCTGCAAGTGTTTGATCATCAAACTCATCAACATCACTACCTAAATATATTTTGTCAAATGGCAATCCTATTTGTTTACATACCGATTTCGTAATATCTTCATTATCACCAGTCAAGATTTTAACTGATACACCATGCTCTTTCAAAGCAATAATCGCATTAATTACACTTTCTTTTGGTGGATCTAAGAAAGCTAAATAACCAATTAGCACCATTTCACTTTCATCCATTATTGAGAAAGCACCGACTGGCGAAGGATTAGTTTTTTGAGAAACAGCAATCACTCTCATTCCTTGATTATTAAGTTCTGCTACTTTGTTTAATACAAATTCTTTTTTATCCTTAGTTAATTCAACGACTTCTCCTTTATACTCTACATACGTAGAAATGCTTAACATTTCTTCTACAGCACCTTTTGTAATCATTTGTCTTTTACCAAATTCATCTTCAACAACAACACTAAGTCTTCTTCTATTAAAGTCAAAAGGAATTTCATCCACTTTTTTATACTTAGTAATACTTTTTTCAAAGTTTTGATCAGTATTTTTTAATTCCATTGATTTTTCAATAATAGCAACATCCATTAAATTCTTTAATCCTGTTTGATAATAACTATTTAAAAATCCATGTCGTAATACTCTAGTATCACTGTTACCATCAATATCTAAATGCATTTGCAAACGTACTTTATCTTCAGTTAAAGTACCTGTTTTATCAGTACAAAGAATATCAATACCACCTAAATTCTGTATTGAATTTAAATTTTTAATAATTACTTTTTCCTTTGACATAGCTAAAGCACCCTTAGCTAAACAAGTAGTTACAATCATTGGTAACATTTCTGGTGTTAATCCTACCGCAATAGAGATTGAAAAGAATAGTGCTCCTAACCAATCTCCTTTTGTAAGACCATTAATTATGAATACAAGTGGTACCATTACTATAATAAAACGGATTAATATGGTAGATACTTGACTAACTCCTTTTTCAAAGCTAGTTGGTTCACTTTTTTTGTTTAATCCTTGTGCTATTTCTCCAAATATAGTAGTATCTCCAGTTGAAATTATAATTCCTTTTCCATAACCACTAATAACATTTGTTCCCATAAAAGACAAGTTTTTTCTATCGAATACTGAATCAATACTTTCATCAATAGTAATTGTTTTTTCAATTGGTTCACTTTCTCCAGTTAAAGAAGATTGAGAAACAAATAAATCTTTAACTTCAATCATTCTCATATCAGCAGGTATCATATCACCTGCTGAAACATGAACAATATCTCCTACAACAATTTCATCCATTGGAATTTCTTCTCTACCATTCTCTATTCTTTCCACATTAGCAGTGTTTTCAATCATTTCTAATAGTTTCTCAGCGGCATTACCACTTCTGAATTCTTGTATAAAACGTAACATTCCTGAAATAATAACCATAGTGAGAATTATAATCACTGTGGTATAATCTCTTTCTGCTTTTGACGCTAATATAACATCGGTAAATAAAGATACGACAGCTAAAGCAATTAAGATTAGAGTAAAAGGATCCATGAATGATTTGAATAATAATTTAAATGGTCCATCTTTTTTATTATATGTTACAACATTTTTCCCATATTCATCCCTTGCATCTTTTACTTGTTCAATGCTTTTTCCTTTTGATGAACTCTCTAAAACAGTATAAACTTCTTCTATATTTTGATTTGATACACGAAGTAATTTTTCTCTGTTTTCACTATTGCTTGTTTTTGTTTTTACTCGTGTATCTTTATTTGACACATTATTTTTTTTCATTGATCTACCTCCTATTTTTTAGTTAGCAAGAAGTAACCATCTTTCTGATGTGTTACATCATTACTATTGTTTTCATTTTTATAGTTATTATTACAATTATTACAGCAACTGCCGCCAGCATCCATATAACACACCCCTTTCAAAAATAAATTATCTATTTAAACCATGTATAAACATGTTTGTATGCACAAAAAAACCATCATAACAAATACGATGGTTTTACTTTTATTTTTACATATTAAAAGCAAAGAACGACTATCGCATATAATTGTTATTTCTCTTTTTAAAATATTTAATTCTCATTAAAATCTGCTGATGAACTTCCATGATTTCTCTCCTAAATATTTAAATAATTAAAAATCTCCACCCTCAAACAAGAAGCGTGGAGAATAACATACCAATCATTATTCGCTTTACATCTCGTTTGAGCTTTAACTCTATGAGGCGGTGAAATCACATTGGTTGAAGCCTTCATCGACAACAACTGTTAACCAACTAATAATGTCTCCATCATTTCGCGGCAGTAATCCATATCCTTATAGTAGTCTCACCTACCGAGCAAAAAAGATAAAAGTCTTATCTTTACTTACACATTAATTATAACAAATTTTAAGAAAATAAACAACCACTTTTTTCCATTGAGCTAGTAGAGAGTGTGATTAATTTTTCATAACTTAAATTGTTACACAGTATAGTATATGTCATATTAACCATTTGGTTAATGTTCTTGAATTTTCTTTCACCTTCCACTATCAAATATAGTTTCAAGCTATTTTTAAGATAACATTAAAACTGGATTCTTTTTGAAATATAATCATTAATCTTATCAATCGAAATCAAGACCTGTTGCATTGTATCACGATCTCGAATTGTCACAACATTACTTTCTAATGTTGTATCATCAATTGTGATACAAAAAGGTGTACCAATAACATCTTGTCTTCGATAACGCTTTCCAATACTTGCTGTTTCATCATATGTAACCATAAAATAGTTCGCTAACTCTTCAAATAATTGATTTGCTTTCGTTGCATGTCTTTTCTTAATTAAAGGAAGAACAGCAATTTTATAAGGAGCTAAAAATGGATGTATTTTTAACACTTCCCTACTACTTCCATCTTCTAGTTCTTCTTCATGATAGGCATCAAAGAGTATCGCTAATATGCTACGATCAACTCCCATAGTCGATTCAATGATATAAGGAATATATTTTTCATTTGTTGTGGGATCTAAATATTCCATAGTGACACCTGCATATTCTTGATGTTTCATTAAATCATAATCTGTTCGATTATGGCTACCATTAATTTCTCCCCATCCAAAATCAAATTCATATTCAATATCACAAGCAGCTTTTGCATAGAAAGCTAATTTTTCATGATCATGATATCTCAATTTTTCTGGATTGATTCCTAATCTACAATAGAATTCTTTTGCTGCATTCTTATAATATTCATAAATCTCATTATCAGAATTAGGATGGCAAAATGTTTGATATTCCATTTGCTCAAACTCAATCGTTCGAAAAGTAAAATTTCTTGGTGTAACTTCATTTCTAAATGCTTTCCCAATTTGACCAATACTAAAAGGAAGTTTAGAACGGCTAGAACGTAAGACATTTAAATAGTTAACATATTCACCTTGTGCATTCTCGGGTCGTAAATAGATATCCGTTTTTTTCTCCTCTGTTACTCCTCTTTGTGTTTTAAACATCAAATTGAATTGTTTTATTTTTGTAAAGTTGGTTGAGTGACAATTTGGACAAGCTATTTTATGTTCTTCAATAAATTCATCCATTTCTGTTTCTGACATAGTATCTGCATTGACAGCAGGATTACTATCTTGTATTAAATTATCTGCTCGAAACCGCATTTTACATTCTTTACAATCAATTAAAGGATCACAAAAACCAGCTATGTGACCACTTGCTTGCCAAACACTAGGATGCATTAAGATATTCGCATCAATTTCATAGCTATTTTTTCTTTGTTGAATAAATTTTTTACGCCAAGCATTTTTTAAGTTATTTTTCACTTGAGAGCCTAGCGGTCCATAATCCCAAGTATTTGCTAAACCACCATAGATTTCACTTCCTTGATAAATAAATCCGTATTGATTACAGTAAGTCACTAATTTTTCCATTGTCATTCTTTTCATTTTTAACTTCCTTTCTACTATAAAAAGAAAAAGAATTCTATTTCTTAAGGACGAATATATATCCGCGGTTCCACCTTAATTATTCTAATAGAATCCCTCTTTATTTCAATTTCGCTGTTAGGTTTCCAAGCCCGTCAATGCTAATCTAATCTATTAATTTGTATAACTACTATACAATAGTCAATTATTTTTTTTTGTCAATAAATGCTATTTCAAACATATTCCCATATTATTTCTTCTTTGTTTTCCTTTTAAGCAATGTAAATGTTAATAAACTAACACCAGTTAGTGCTGCTGTCGCTGAAACAAACAACGATTTTTTCTTTCTAGGTTCTTTTGTAACCTCTTTAGCTTTATTCTTTACTTGCTTTGCTAACCAATCAAGTAAATGCACTCCGTTATCATTAGAAGGATAATTATTTAATGTAGGAATCCAAGCATGATGACCATGAACATTATTACCTTCAATTACTATGTTTGGATAGATCGTTACTATCGCCTTTCCCCCAACTCTTTTTAATCTTTCATAAGCTAGTATACTATTTTCTACTGGTACTAGAGGATCATCTTCACTATGAACCAACCAAATAGGTATGTCTTTTATTTTTAAGACTTCCTTTCTTGTTGGTAAGTACGCTGGACAGATTGGAAACGCTCCAGCAAATAATTTTGGTTTTGCTATTATTGTTTTCCATGTTTGATAGCCACCCATCGAACATCCACCTATATAAATTCTATTTTCATCTATATCCAAATGATGAACTGTTAATTCTAAAATTAAATCTAAAATCTTTTGGGTATAGTCAACAACATCTTTCCCAGTCTTTTGTGCCTCTGGTATCCAATAGGTTGGACATTGAGGAGCTACCACATAGGCACCTTTAAAAAGCTTTTGTATTTTTCTTTGTGCAAAAGCACTTCCACCTTTGTTCGCTACAATTTGAAGTAGGTTATCATCTCCGCCTTCGCCAGCTCCATGTAACCAAATGATTAAAGCTTTATTTTCTCCATCAAACGTAGGAGTATACTCACGATAATGTAAACCACTTATCGAACGTTTCGCAATAAAATTGTCAATGATATTATCTTTTATTGTATTGAATTGGTAAACTTGTTCTTTTGCTACAACAACATTACCTTCATAAATAATATCTTCTAATTGTGTTAATGTGTATGCGTAATCTAGTAATACAGATTTATTTGTATTCGTGTCGAATCCAACGGTTGAAGCTCCTTCTATTTTTTGTCCATATAATAAGCTAATCATAATATAACAACCAGATTTTTTTGGTGTTCCATTATATGTATCACTAACATAAATATTAGTAATTTTTCTCTTGCCATCATAATATATACTATGATTGTTTGGATTTTCACTAATAACAGCAACATCAAATAGTCTTCTATCAATGCTAGAAGCAAAAACTTCTTTTTCCATAGCAATAACCACTTTAATTACCTGTTGCCCAAAATTAGTTACTCTCGCAATTAAATCAAAATTCTTTTTTGCCATTATTTCACATCCTAACTAAAAAATTTAATTCGCTTCTATTATAGCAAATAAAACACTAAAAACCTAGTATCTTGAGAAAAGATAATCTATTTTTTTTAAATATATGTTTTTTCAATAAATCAAGCACATGCATTACTTTTCGTTATTATTCTTTATATTATCGATAGAACGTATAGTATCTCCTGTTATTTTTTATTACACATCCTATTTGTTTTTTACTTAATCTTTGTGATCACGTAACTAAATTAAAAACGTTAGATCATTAATACTTTTCTCCAACGTTCTTTTTACTAAATATATTATGATTGTTTCTTAATTACTTTCTGCCTTGAGAACTCTTCTCTTTCTTTTTCTTCTAAGACATCGCTGATGAACTTAACAGTTTCTTTTAGATCAGGAATTGAAACATTTTGTAAAGCATTTGCACGTTTCTGTGTTTTCGAAATCGCATTTGCTAAACGATATACTGCATTCTCTACAGAAGCTAAAGCAACGGTTAACTCTTTAACCTCATGAAAGTAATGATTTGCAATATCTACCTTAGAATTTGATGTTTCTAAATCGTAAAAACAATCAAGCTTACTTGCTTTATAAATAACTTTAGGAATCTCTACCCCCATTACACTTCGAAAAGTAATAGTGACGATTCCCTCATCTACAGGTACATTATTTACTAAATCAGTGATAATACCTAATGAGATGTTTGCCTCTTGTAATGCATCATAGGCTTTTTGATAAGTTGAAATAATTCGACCCCGAATCGCTTTAACATCC
>Ga0153950_1000977_pt1 | contig 12776 bp, 10 predicted proteins | sample TSNJ034MetaG_FD_104737 | JGI IMG/M metagenome (GOLD analysis project Ga0153950, IMG submission 104737) | Attine ant fungus gardens microbial communities from New Jersey, USA - TSNJ034 MetaG | ecosystem: Host-associated > Fungi > Mycelium > Unclassified | place: USA: New Jersey, Wharton State... | reverse complement strand
TTAGCCGTAAAAGCGCCTATCCTATCTTCAAAGCGGAGCACATCATGAGACCAGGTATCCGACTCGTCCCTCATCACAACCGGGACTGCGGCGGAACCTGCAAAAACGTCCACCTCATTTTGCTTATCATAGAGCGACCCGATATAACCGGTTTCTCTATCCAATACCAAGCGGTACCAATCATTTTCCGCCTCATAAATATCCTCATTTGCCAAAGGCTCTTCTGCCTTTCCCCCTATACCGGCTACAAGCCGGTACACCTTATAGCCAAAAGCGGGAAGATCGGCCATAAAGCAAAAGCGGCTTCTGCCATTGCTGGAGGCCTCCGGCTGCGTCGGCTGAAGAGGATGCCTGTTTCCCTCCTCATCCAGCAAACACCCATCCTTCACCGCGGATTCTGTGAGTTCCGCCTCAACACAGCTGCGGGTTTCCCAGGCATTGGGGTTGAATATCACCAGGGGCAACATATTGTCCTCCTGGGGAATCCCAATCCGCCATGAAATGGCCTGTAAGGCATAGTTTAGCGCTCTTTCGGCAATGGACCGGCTTTCGTAAAGCTGGATCTGCGCATCCTCGTAGGCCTTTTCAATACTGGCGCCGGCCAATATATCATGAAATTGATTAAACAGCAGATTCTTCCAGGCAATTCCAAAATCAGGATACGGCTGTCCCGCAACAGCCAACGCCGCAGAGGAAAATTTTTCGGCTGCCATAAGGCCATTCTCCGTGCGCCGGTTCCAGGCTTTAATCCCGGAATGAGCGGCGTAACAGCCGGAGGCGTGGTGCTGTAAATCCCCCTGCATAACCGGAAATTTCATATCCTCACCGGTTATTTCCTCAAAGAAGCGTTGCGGGTGGGAAAAGATAAGATTCATTTCCTCCTGTCCGGCATTCAACTGCCGGATGCTGTCAATATTCTCTCTGGTAGGCCCTCCGCCGTGATTGCCTACCCCATAAAATACCATAGCGCTGTTCATAGGCGGCTTGACTCCAGCGGCACAGCGGCGGACATGAATATCCACCTCCTTGCCCCAAGTTAAGTACTCAAATAAGATGCGGAAGGTCAAAACCTTGGATCCATCGTCCGCTTCCCAATAAAAAAGCGTGCCTGGCAAAGCTTTTTCCCCCGGCATGGGGCGCATAAACACGTAATAATCTATTCCGCTTTTCTTAAGAATTTGGGGGATCGTATTGCTGTGGCCAAAGCTATCCACATTGTAGCCCACCTTTGTGGTGACTCCAAATTTTTCATAGAAATAGCGCTGTCCATAAAGGCCCTGACGCACCATAGATTCCCCCGAGGGAATATTGCAATCCGGCTCCACCCACCAGCCGCCAACCGGCTGCCATCTGCCTTCCTGGACCCGGCGGCGTATTTCCTCAAACATGGCTGGGTCGCTCCGCTCCACCCATTCATAATACGCGGCGGAGCTTTGAGTAAAAATAAAGTCTTCGCTCTCACTCATCCGGTCCAGCGCTGATCTAAAAGTTGCTTTAGCCTCCTGGAAGCCCTCCTGCCAACGCCACATCCAAACAGGGTCCAGGTGCGCATTGCCGATCATATGCAGTTTTTTTTGTCGGTCCATCAATACTCCCTCCGGTTATTCCAATAATCTTGTTTATACTGATCTTCAATCAAAGTGTAAATAAAATTTCTTAAAACCGCACGGATCAGGCCGCAACAGAAATTTTATTTATTACGGATTTAAACGAAGATTAGTATTAGATATAAGGGCTGTCCTTCCTCCAAGCATGCACCGCGTATAGCGCCGCTCCATAAGCGGCCTCCTCCCCCACCGGACTCAGCCTGAGGGGCAGTCCCAACTGCGCCTCGACCTGCCCGGCAAGGGCCGGATTTTTTCGAAATCCGTTGCCGGCTCCAGCTAAGAAGGCTTTACTTTCACATATTTTTGGAGGCAGAGAATGGTACATCTCCAACAGCTCCCACGCTATTCCATGAACAAAGCCCCGCGCCAGCGCCCCCGGCGTAAAGTTCCCCCCTCCTATGCCCCTGATTTGCCCTCCAATGTCGGAACTTCCACGGGTTCCATAAAAATTGGGGACCACCTCCAATATACTTCCCTCCTCCAGCGCCATCCGCTGAATCGCGGCATAAGGATTTTCAGGCCGATTGCCCATCAGCTCTTCACAGCATTGGGAAAGGAATTCCGCCAGCTCAGCCAGTACCCTTCCCCCATTAAGGGAAGCGGCCACATATAAATAGCCGTTGTTGAAATAGGGACGGACATGGCTGCTCCGAATATGGGCCTCGTTTTTACTATTTACTGTTTCAGCTACGTTATCGGTTCCAGCGTCATATAAAAGACCGCATATCGAGGAAGTCCCTATGTCTAATCCGGCAACCAGCACAAAACCCCTCCTGACTGTGTTGTAATTTTAAAATTATTATAAACTATATTTCACACAAAAATCAATAGTTTTTCAATATTATTTAAAAACTATTGAGTATGAAGAATAAAACGCTTTTATAAAGTTGGCTGCCACGTCTTATATAAATGCAAAATTCATAAAAATATACACTCTACTGCCGACAATAGAGTGTATATTTTAGTTTATACTTACAATTCATATTCCATTGAATTTTTAAACTTTATATTCCAATTTCCAGCAGACCCTGATCAGACAAACAATCCATTGTATAAAAACCATCTCTTTCCACAACTGGACGACTACTCCTTTATACTATAATCCAGCCACCGAAAACTATTGCCCGACTGAATAAACCGAACCGGCACTTCTCCGCCGATAACTCCAGGCAACCATTCCGCCATATATTCCATACCCGGTTCTTCCAGGTTGAAATGCCCAACATTTAAAACCGCCTTTTTCTTTCCAAGGGTATTTGAATCCTCTATATATTCACCCAATGTCCAATCAATAATTTCACCTGGGATAATCAATTCATAATCATCATTTTCAATCCGGTTGATTCCAGCCTTATCCATGGGGCCTCCCAGGAAATGCGCACAGATCCCCGCCTTTGTGATTTTCATATCCGGATCACCTATGATCCGGATTCCATCAATGTGCATCGTATCCGCAACGTGCCTGGCAACATCCCTGACAGTGGTTTCTGGAAGCAAGTATTTGGATGCCGGGAAAAATCCGTCATCCACAGCATAATCTTCCCACCCAAGCTTCTTGACGAGCCCTGAAAAGATTCCATCAGGCTTGTCGTTGTGCAGGCGGTCATGGTCTCTGTAGATAACAACTCCTGTTTCATCAAGCAATTTTGTCTTTGCTTTGTAGACCCTGTTGTTCTCCATCCAATCCACCTCGTCCCAACCGTCAAAAAACGTCGGCTCGTGGCAAATCACAAAATTGTAGCTAAGCTCCGCCGCCTTCTTTATCACAGCGGCGGTTGGGCAGCATGTCACAGCGATTCCCGTACATTCTTTGTCCGGGTCTCCGTACTTTATGCCGTCACAGGTCCTTTGATTTGGAGCCAGCTTGGAATGATATACCTCCAGTTTACTGATAACTTCTGAGATTTTCACACTGTTTTCCTCCTGGCCTCTGTTTTGTTAAAAATATCCTTCACCCAGGGACATAAAATATCTGCTATAAGAGGGACCGCAAGTAAAGGCCCTCCGGATGTTACACTTTATTGAGCCCCATTCCTTTGTATATATCCTTTCTGTCTATCCAGTCAAGGAAGTTTGCGACTTCAATATCCCAGATAGAAAACTCATACCCATAACCTGGCAGATCATCGTAACGGAGCCGGGCGCCTTTCCATCCTCATGGGTCAGGTAGGACAGCTCCACAGCGGGGTTAAAGGCAATTTCCCCTTTGTCTGCCAGTTCCAGCAGGGCGGGAATCAGCATGGTCAGCCGGATATACCGGAATATTTGGTTTTTGCTTTCTCCGGCCTGCTCCGCCACAACTTCTACAGAGAGCTTCGCCGGCTTATCCGTCCGCACACCCCGGTGGTTCAGTGCTTCCAGCTTCATCTTATAGGCGAAGGCCCGTTCGCTGGGCAGTATGGCTTCCCGCTGTAGGTTGGAATCCACCATAATAACAGTGGCTTCATCCCTGTCCAACTCCTTCACAATCACCGGCATGGATTGAAGCCCTGCCAGCTCACAAGCACGTTTGCGTCGGTGTCCGGCGATCAACTCATACCCGCCGTCACTTCGGGGACGCGCCATCCCCGGAACCAACACGCCGTATTCCCGGATGCTGTCAGCCAATTCCTTCATGGCCTCGTCATCCTTGACCTGGAAGGGGTGGTTCTCAAAGGAACACAGCTTTTCCAGCGGTATCTCCTCTATGCTGTCATTTGAGGAGTTCCCCTTGGAGATATTGGTATTGAAAATATCTTCGTAGGAGGTCAGGGTGATGTTTTTCACACCGCTACTCATCACACATAACCTCCTTCACCAAGGCTTCATACGCCGCAGCGACTTTGCCGGAGGGATCGTGAGTATAGATGCTTTTCCCCTCCGCGCTGGTTTCCGCGGCCCGCACGGACAGAGGGATGTGTCCATTATAAATATTCAGCCTGTCTCCATAGGTTTCCTTCAATAAGGAGATAATCTCCTTTGCGTAGTTTGTCCGGGCGTCCACCATTGTGAGAAGGATACCGCTGATTTCAAGCCGTGGATTGATCTGCCTTCGCACCTTGGCAATGGTCTGTAAAAGCTGTTCCAGCCCTTTCAGGGAAAGGTACTGCGGCAGAAGCACGAAATGAATGCTGAGGGCTTCTTGCAGCTTGTCAGACAGTATACGGATATCCGAGAGCTGACACCGGAGATTCTTCATAGCTTCATTAATAAGATTGTTGTTCACCATAAGGAAAAGGTCTTTGGTGAGATGGTTCAAAAAGTGGAAATCTACTACAAGATGATAGGCTATGTTGAACTGCCGGAGATGAGCAAGACGGAAAAGGAATCTTACCTGAAGATTTTTGGCAGAAATGAAATTGACCAAAGCGCATAGCGCCACGGTCTGGGCAAAAAAAGAGACATCATAAGAAACTATGCCCCTTATGACGTCTCAGTATGGTGCCGGTGGTGGGACTCGAACCCACACGGGTGTTAGCCCAAAGGATTTTGAGTCCTCCTCGTCTGCCAATTCCAACACACCGGCGTATATTTTTAAGTCTTATCTTCCGAAAGCTTCTCCGAGAAATCGGAGGGACATTCAGGAGGGACATAAAAACCTAACGCATTATTCAATTGTCAAAGACCTTGATAAATCAAGGGTTCTGTCGATATGGGCATTCGGACACGAAGTGGATTTTGAGTCCTCCTCGTCTGCCAATTCCGACACACCGACTTCTATATTTTAATCACCACTGCTTTTACATCAATATTACAGTCGAAGGCAATCGGTAAAGAATCTTGTAAACAAACAGAGTATCACTTTTTATAAACGATCATTAATTCCTTAACACAGGGATTTCAGAAAATAGTCCTGCTTTTTTACTACCGCATTTTGAGGCAAACACATAAATTGTATCAAATAGGTGACCAACGATAATAAATTATACTACATAATTTAAAAAAAGGCAAGAAGTAAATCCACTCGGGCACGTCATCTTTCTATTTTGACATAATAATCTCCTTTTGTCCACTCCCATCCACTCTTACAGATGAACATTTAGCTATGTCTACCGGTCATCATAATACCTAGGCTTAAAAAATAGCACGTTATATGTTATTATAGAGAAGCAAAGGGAACAAATAGGGGCTTTCTATTGCTGTTGAGTAAGAGAATACTTGTTTCCTCCTGACTTACGCAGGAGGAGTAAACTATATGATCATTTTTTAATGCATTCCTCTCACTTAAATATTTGTGATATATTTTTTTATAGCAATATAATATTTTTCCAGCGGCCCCGAAGCCATCTCCAGGTAAAGCAGATACCGCGAACCGCCCAGTCCACCACCATAGCTATCCAGACACTCAACACCCCCATATCAAACACATAGGCGAGGAGGTAGCTGCACCCAATGCGAAATACCCACATGGAGATGATGGAAACGGTCATGGTGTATTTGGCATCTCCCGCTGCCCGCAGGGCATTGGGAAGGGTCAATGACATGGTCCAGATCGTTGCCGCACCGATACCATGGAGCAGCATGATCTGCCAAGCGTATCGCAGCGACGCCTCTGACAACCGGTACAAGCTAAGAATGGGGTTCATGCATACCATAATCAACACATTGATGGCCAGCATAAACAACTGGGACAGTTTCAGCAAATATTTGATGTATCCATTGGCCTGGTCATGCTCCCCGGCTCCCACACATTGAGCGGTGACTGTAATCATTGCCAGTCCGATGGCCTGGCCAGGGATAACCGCAATACCAGTTAAGCTATTTGCCACAGCATGAGCTGCGATCGCTACGGTGCCCATACCGGACACCAAACTGGTCAGAATAATCCTTCCAATTTGAAACATGCTGTTCTCCAGTCCACTGGGGATACCGATGCGCAAAATACGTTTAATCATGCCAAAGTCAATGTCTCGAAGGGAATAGGAACGAACCGAAATCTCCCATTTGGGATTGCGGAGCATCCACATCATAACCGTTGCGGCGATGGCACGGGAAATCAATGTTGACAGGCCTGCTCCAAAAGCACCCCACTGGAATCCATAGATAAAAGTGGCATTTCCAATAATGTTTAGGAGATTCATAATCAAGGCATTGATCATGGCAACTTTGGAGTTGCCCATGCCGCGGAACAAGGCGGCGGCGGCGTTGTAGAGGGCAATAAAAGGGTAGGATAACGCTGTTATGTAAAAGTAGCTGCGCGCATTGCTCATAACATCTGCCTCAATTTTGCCGAAGAATAGGGATAAAATGGGGCCGTTAAACGCCATAGCAAGCGCCATTATGGTCACTGATAAGAACAGGATAGCCACACACAACTGCTTGGCCGCGTGGTTGCTGTTGGCTTTCTCCCGCCTACCCAGATACTGCCCAGCGACAATGGCGCCACCGGAAGCCAGCGCTGTAAAAAGGTTTATGAGCAACAGGTTGATGGTGTCCACCAGTGACACGCCGGATACGGCACTTTCTCCAACACTTGCTACCATGACAGTATCAATCATGCCAACTGTTACGGTCAACGCCTGTTCGATTACCAGTGGAACGATTAATTTTTTTAAGTCATTTTTTGAGAACATGGGTTGATTGCTTTGGTCAACCGGATTTTCTGCCAGTGCTTGTATCGCCATTTACCACACCTCAATAGGAAGATTCTGAATAAAAAGCAGCAGCCGGAAGTTATATCCAGCCGCTGCTCTTATAATTCCATATTTGTAGTATACCTTTGCCCAAATGGAATGTAAAATAATTATTTTGCATTATCTATCATGCCTGAAATGTATTTTTGATAAAGTCCAAGAAAAGTGCTGTAGCCGGACTGAAAATCCGGTTTTTTTTCCAAGCCAGCACATGACCCGACGTCCGCCTTGGCGTAAACGGAGTAAAGTGGATCTGCTCACTCCTCCGGATTGTAAATGCGCCGTGGACGCCAATAGCATATCCCAGCCCGCGTTCAACCAGCAACAAAGCGTTTGTACATAGATTCTGTGAGGCGAAAATATAGAGCTGGTCACTCTCAACGCCAAACCAGCTGCTGATCTCATCCCTTACAATGTTACGCCTAGGCAGAATCAATGGCAAAGGGAGTATATCCTCCACGTAAAGAACCTCCCTTTTCGCTAAAGGATCATCCTTGCGCATATAGATTCCCCACACATCTTCATAGGGCAAATGGATGTAGTCATACTTTGCTGTCTCGATGGGCTTTATCAAAATTCCTATATCCACCGACCCTTGGTCCAGTTTATCACGGATATCATCGCCGTCAGCGCTGTAAAGCTCATATTGCACTGCCGGATATTGCTGGTTAAATGCCTCTAAGGCATCGGGTAACATGTTGGAAACAACGGATTCCACACATCCGATGGAAACGACTCCGCCCACCAAATTCTCATATTCCGCCAAATCTCTCTCGGTTTTATCCAGTAAAGAAATAATTTCCTTTGCCCTTTGTTGGAACAGAATGCCGCTATTGGTCAACGTAACCTGCCTCTTTCCACGAACCAATAGCTCTGTGCCCAGTTCCTTCTCCAAATCCATGAGCTGACGGCTCAACGTGGGCTGGGTGATGTGAAGTACACTGGCCGCTTTGGTTATATTGCCCTCCTGGGCAACCATCAGAAAGTATTTGAGAACCCGTATGTCCATCATCTATCCCCTATCCTCTATCGCCATGAATTACTATTATTATACAACAAATAAATGCATATATGGAACCTATTGATGTAGCTTATTTAGGAATTTTTTTATTATACGAAAATAGTATGATAAATTATTGAATATAAGCATTTTACATTTAGAATACCCATCACTATAATGGCCTTAAAGCGTTCACGATGGTGGTATCAACAGTTACCTATGAAGACATGTACAAGTGGATACCATTTTACTCCGGATGATTGGGTTGGCCTGTGGACCTATATTCCTTTGAGGAGAACTTTTGGATATAGAAGCGACCAGCCCAATTGAAAAATACTTATCTATTAAATGAGTTCGCAGCCCCGTTGGAAGAAATGCTTATGAAGAAAGAGAGGCAAAATATGAACTATGTAAAGCTGGGAAATACAGGAATGGATATATCCCCCATATGCCTGGGCTGTATGGGATTTGGTGATAAAGGAGGAGTACATTCCTGGGTTCTTAACGAGGAGGAAAGCCGCAAGGTTATTAAAGGGGCTTTGAATTTGGGAATTAACTTCTTCGATACCGCTAATGTATATTCCCGAGGTGTCAGTGAGGAATTTCTTGGCCGGGCGCTGAAGAAATACGCCAAACGAGACGAGGTGGTCATCGCTACTAAAGTCCATCAGAAGATGAGTGATGGTCCTAACGGCGCAGGTCTCTCCCGAAAAGCCATCATGGCCGAGATTGACAACAGCCTCCGGCGGCTGGGTGTGGATTACGTGGACCTCTACATTATTCATCGCTGGGACTACGACACCCCTATTGAGGAGACTATGGAAACGTTAAATGACGTTGTTCGGGCGGGCAAAACGAGGTACATCGGTGCCTCCGCCATGTACGCATGGCAGTTCCAAAAGGCGCTTTATGTATCTGAGAAAAATGGCTGGGCCCGCTTTGTCTCTATGCAGAACCATTACAACCTGCTATACCGGGAAGAGGAACGTGAGATGCTGCCGCTGTGCCGGGACCAGAAAATCGCCTCCACCCCTTATAGCCCCCTAGCCTCCGGCCGTTTGGCCCGCGACTGGTCGGAAACTACCGAACGGCTTGAAACCGATCAAATGGCTAAAATCAAGTATGATGGGACCACTGAACAAAATAAGCTGGTGGTCGAGCGTCTGGCAGAGGTTGCGAAGCAGCATGGCCTACCCCGGGCCCACATTGCGTTGGCCTGGTTGCGCCATAAAGATCCGGTGGTTGCGCCGGTGATTGGAGCTACCAAACTTTCCCATGTGGAAGATGCTGTGTCATCGCTGGCTGTTGAACTGACCCCGGAGGAAATCACATATATGGAGGAACCGTATGTGCCTCATCCCATTGTAGGACACAATTAAGAAACACCTGAGACTACCCATTCTATCAGCCGGGAGAACGGAGGTTTCCGAATACTATTCTCATCAGTATGACCGGGCTATCTTTTTGAGCCTAAAATGAGCCGCACATTTTGTGCGGCTCATTTTTATAAAAAGAATCTAAAGCTTCACTACAAATTTACATTTTCTTAATTGTATTTGGCCTTACTATAGTGTAACATGAATAAGAAGCTTATTTATGTTACACTATCTATCAAAATGAAGCGGATCGAAGGTGCCAATTTGTTTGGGTATATTAAAAGCTTCCAACCGGAGCTTAAAATGGTAGAGAATGATTTATACCGTTCTATTTATTGTGGCCTTTGTAAGCAATTAGGGCGTTCATTTGGCCCCCTTGCCCGTTTCACGCTCAGCTATGATTTTGCGTTTATGTCCCTGCTCCAGCTTTCAATGAACGAGGATTGTTTGCGGTTAGAAAGGCAAAGGTGCGCGGCCAACCCTTTTATTAATAAAAGCTGCTGTTGCACCAACCAAGCATTGCTCAACAGTGCTGATACGGCTATGATCATGCTTTATTATAAGATCAAGGATAATATTGCCGATAGCCACGGTATAAAGAAGCTCAAGTATCTGCTGGCATTGCCCTACGCAAAGCGGGCTTATAAAAAGGCCGTTGCCAATCAGCCCGACATCGATCAATTAATTAACGACAATATGATGCGGCAAGCCCAGCTGGAGGAAGCCAACTGCAACCATATTGATGAGGTCAGCGATCCATCCGCCTCCTCTCTTGCCGCTATCTGTGAAACTTTCTCAGAGGACCCGTCTCAAAAGCGGGTCTTAAATCGCTTTGGCTATTGCCTTGGGCGCTGGGTTTATTTAATGGATGCCGCCGACGACTATCTTCAAGACCTCAAAAATAAAGCCTACAACATTTTAGCCTTACAAAATAACTTTAGTACAGACGCCTTCACTGTCAGGCAGTCCATCGAGCCCTCCCTTAACCTGACTCTTGGTGAAGTAGCCAGCTCTTATCACCTGCTTAATATTAATAGATTTAAATCTATTTTAGATAATATCATCTTTCAAGGCCTTCCCTATGTACAAAAAAATGTGCTGGCGGGACAGCCTATCCCCAAGATTCCCAATGTCACCCTGGTGACATCGACAAAGGAGGAGCATTATGAAGGATCCATATGAAATATTGGATGTTTCCCGCAACGCCACTGATGACGAGATTAAGGAGGCCTACCGGGCTCTTGCGCAGAAATACAGCCCTGACAATTATGACAGCAGCCCCTTGGCCGACCTGGCCAGGGAAAAGATGGAGGAGATCGACAAGGCCTATGACGCCGTTATGGAAGAACGCAGGGAACAACGCGCCTCCGGACAGCAGCAAGACTACGACGCCAATGGATATCAGTACCAGCAACCCTATAACGCTTACAACCAAAATGCCTCTCAGTTTTCCGATATCCGCAAATTGATCAACAATGGCCGGCTGGCTGACGCTGAGGAACTTCTAAACGGTGTTCCTCTCCCCTCCCGGGACGCGGAATGGCATTTTCTAAAAGGCAGCATCTTTCATTCCAAAGGCTATATTGACGAGGCTTTTCAGCATTTTCAGACAGCGGCGGAAATGAATCCCAACAATCCGGAATACAGCGCGGTTGTGAACCGGATGCGTTGGCAAAGAAATGGGAATATGCCTAATAACCCTTACGGTACGGGCCGCCAAGGGGGCGTCAATTATGGCTGTGGTGTTTGTGATATCTGCAGCGGATTAATTCTGGCAGATTGCTGCTGCAATTGTATGGGTGGAGATTTAATTGGGTGTTGCTAATCCAGATCCAAACCGCAAAAAGTTGCGGTCAAGCACTAAGATTGCGTTAGCTGGGATTATCGCGTCTCTCAGCGTTTTATTTATGTTTTTAACAGGCGTTTTCCCTTTCGCGGAGTATGCTTTGCCCGCTATGGCAGGCTTAATATTAGTAATTCTTGTGGTGGAAATCGACTTTAAAACTGCCGTCATCGCCTATGTAGCTACTTCTATCATCATTGTTTTAACGGCTCCCAGCAAGGTTTCTGCAATTTACTACGTATTTTTCTTTGGACATTACGGCATTGTTAAATTCAAGTTAGAGCTGATAAGGTTTAAGATTCCCCGGCTTGTCGTAAAATTCCTATACTTCAATGCTTGCATAATCGCGGGATTTTGGGTTATGGTGGCGACTATGGGAATGGAGCAAGTGATGGAGTCTTTTGGGGACTTCGGCAAGTATTCTCTTCTGATTTTTCTAGTCATTGTCAATATTATCTTTGTGGTTTATGATTACTGTATTACCAATTTCATAAAAGCCTATCAACTGGTTTTTCGGCCAAAATACCTGCGATTTTTAAAATAAAATATATAAGCCAAAACGTCCGGCTAAGCCGGAGGCTTGAAAAGCCCTAGAAGGGCATGATACAGACAATACCCCTAAAGGGGTATTTTTTTTATGCTTTGGTATTCTTGCTACCCGTGAACGGGTCAGTATACTCCTTTAGACTCATTTGATCCGATAGCTGATCCTCCTTTTGATGTTTAGTGCAGTTGGCAGACCGCATCTTGTTTATATCAAAAGGAGTTTCTATTTCACGCGCATAGCTAAAGCAATTCCCCTCTCACCAGCATAGTTGGTGATTGCTTGCGCAATAAGGCAGATGAGATATACAGAAGTATCTCATCTGCTTTAGCTTTCCAGATAGTAATTCCATGGCAACGATCCCGGATTTATATATGTAAGCCTCAGCCCCCAAAAGCTTTACTACAGTAGTTTGATTTATAAACCGCGAAGCTGTATTACAACGCGGCTTTTCGGCACCAGAACACAAACCGCCGGATTCTCGTCAGAGAGCCATGCCTGTAGTATATTGTACTTGATTGAGATGCGCATAAAAACCATCTTTCAGGTTTAAGAGCGCTTCGTGTGTACCGCGTTCCACCACTTCGCCGCCGTTGATCACAAGGATGTTATCAGCGTTTTTGATGGTGGACAGGCGGTGAGCGATGATAAAGCTAGTGCGCCCTTCCATGAGTTTGAGAAGGGCTTCCTGGATGTTGAGCTCCGTGCGGGTATCCACGGAGGAGGTGGCTTCGTCCAAAATGAGGATCTGGGGATCGGCCAGGATGGCCCGGGCTATGGCCAGAAGCTGGCGC
>Ga0153950_1000976_pt1 | contig 12788 bp, 14 predicted proteins | sample TSNJ034MetaG_FD_104737 | JGI IMG/M metagenome (GOLD analysis project Ga0153950, IMG submission 104737) | Attine ant fungus gardens microbial communities from New Jersey, USA - TSNJ034 MetaG | ecosystem: Host-associated > Fungi > Mycelium > Unclassified | place: USA: New Jersey, Wharton State... | reverse complement strand
GGCGAGGGCGGCTTTCGCGGCTATGGCCGCTGCCGGGAGCGCCATACCGCCGCCTCACATGGACAGTCCGGGGGTTTGTTCCGCCCCGGACTGTTCCTGTTGCTGCCTTGCCTGCTCCCGCGTCAAAGCCTGCAATGCCTCCGGCCACGCCAGTTCCTCCAGCCGCTCCCGCTCCGATGAGGACAGGCGGGTGAGGTCAAGAACACCGATAATATCGGAGCGGTCAAACTCACATTTTTCCCCGTCCCACAGAAAAGAACCGCGAACCTTGTGATTAGGAAATATGGAATTGCCGGTTAGTTCTTCGGTGCCAAGGACGATCTGGTTAAGCGGCGATTTCTGCCCCTCCGCCAGTTTGTCGGGGTTCACCACCAACAGCTTGCCCGCCCAAGTCAGTTCATTACTGTCGGGCAGACAGTGGCCGCGGCTGAACAGCCCAAGCTCCTGCCAAGCCCGCCGCGCCTGGTTTATAAAGATATCCAGCAAGCCGGGAGGGGAATCTACCCTGTAGTCTATCGTTTCCGTCCTGTGTGGAGGCATTCGGAACGCTGCCGCCCATGACTTGTTCTCATCCGATATCCGGCGCTCATGACCGCCCTGCTGAACAGTCGCGGCCATTACCCAATTGACACGGTCGTATCCAAATTCATCAATTATACGGCGTGCGGTATCCTGATCCAGCCGGGAACCGTCGTATCCGGCGCTGATATTCCGCACAATCGCTTTCGCGCAGGATATGTTTTCAGCATAACTGCGCGCCCACAGTTCCAACTCGTCGGCAAGCCTCGCCGCGTCGCGGGAGCCTCGGTAAAGGGGTATATATTCCTTGTTCATGGGGTATCCCTCTCTTTCATCCTGTTATTGCCGCCTACATCATCCCCATGGTGGGATCGAGCTGGGGATCGCGCTCGGAGGCTTCCTGTATCGCGCGGTCCACCTGCATGGCGGTGACTTCCTTTGCCCACTGATTCATTTGTTCCTCTGTCACTATGACGGGGTCACGCTCCAGCTCGGCGAGGAGGTCGGCCATTTTCTTTACTTCGTCCGCGATCTCCCGCATCCCCCCCGAGGACATATAGGTTCCCGATTTACGGATGTAACCTTGAAATTCCAGGCGGTAACATTCATTCTCGAGGTCCGGTTTCTTCTTCATCATTAGGCCGGTTGCCGCATTATCCTGCTGCCTGACATATACGCCGCCTATGCAATCCCCGGCGAACTGCTGCTTGTAATCCGTCCTGTATTCCACCATACTGGCAAGATGGCGCAGCCGTTCCAGCCCGTAATCTCCCGACAGTATTAGCTCATTCATAGGAATCCCCATTCCCTCAACCTGCTCTATGTACCCGAGCATCCTTTTCGGATCGGGCAGATAGGGATAAATGGAGGCGTGATTATCCATTGAGCTCAACTTAAAACATTCTTTGAAGTGTTTTGTATTATTTACCATATAAAAGCTGTACTCACCCTTATGCGAACCATGGCGATCATCTAACCGGCATCGGACGCCGACGGGGATGCCGAGATAAACCGCTATCTCCGCCTGCTTTTCCGTCAAGTGAATGAGTCTGCCGCCGCCGACATATCCGTCATGCTCCCTCATCTGGCTTTTGTCCTGCCCAATCAGATCCCGGATCGCGGAGAGGGCTTTGTTTTCAGTCATACGCATTTCCTTTCCGGCGGCGGTTACCACCATCTCATATCGAACAGGGTAAACTGACCGTCCAAGCCCATTTCCTCGAGCTCGTCCGGCTCCATGTCCATTTCATACCGCTGCCTGTCCTGCTCCAGCGCGAGAGCCGAGGAATTCTCCACGGCCCTGTCCAGATAGCCGGTATCGAATCCGGCGCTTTTGTATCCCTCACGGATGGTGTTATAATAACGGTCTGACGGATCGCCGAAATCATGGCCCCTGTTCATAACATACAGCATGGCGGAGCGTGTTTTACCCTCAAACTCCACCTTGTGGATTTCCTTGCGGTAAAGGCGCGGCCAGCCCTCGTAGCGATCCAGAGTCTGCTCGTCCTTTTTACCCAAATGCCACAAAAGAACAGGAACGGAGCCGCCTTTCAGCGGCTCAACAGTAGCGACAGCCGAGTGCCGATGCCCTCTGAACAGCAGGTCGAAGCCTTTCAGGTCAGTGGGACCGGCTACCTTCGCGGACGGGCAGCGGTGCGCCATCTGCGCGAGGTTTATGTTGCTTCCGTATGCGATATATAACATGAATCTTCCACCTCACGGAGCGATCTGCATGTCATGGTTTTGAGACAATTCCGCTGCCTGTTCCTCCATCGAAAGCCGCACGGTCTGCTCCACGGCGTTGTCGAGATAGGCGGTATCGAATCCTGCGCTCTCGTAGCCCTCGCGGATGAGGTCGTAATAATAGCCGCCCGGTTCCCGGTAAGGATGCCCGCCGTTCATGACGTACACCATGGCGTTGACGCTTTGCCCGTCCAATTCCACCGGGCGTTCCTCCTTCCGGTAGAGGGACGGGTATCCCTCGTAATGATCCAGCGCGCGCTCGTCCTTGTCCTCGATCTCCCACACAAGAACAGGCACGGCTCCGTTCTCCATGGGCTCGACGGTGGCAAGCCCGCCGCGGAACCGCAGGTCAAAGCCCTTGATCTCGCTGCCGCCGACAATCTTGGCGGTGGGGCAGCGGTGTTCCATCGAGGGCAGGTGCAGATTGCTTCCATAAGCGATGTACAGCATGATTTTATCCTCCTGGTTATATAAATTTTCACATGGTCTGTTCTATCTGATGTGCCGGGGTCTCGGGCTCAATCTCCTGCCGCGGGACAGTGCCGGGATACTTCAATTCCTGCCACGGCGTTTCCTGTAACCGCCCGATATACTCTTTACAGTAGTCGGCGCCGGCCTTTTGCAGCATGTTGTAAAAGGAAACGGAATCAAAGGTTTTCCATTCTCCGCCGTCCCTTTTGAGCGCCAGCCATTCGTTGCCGCAGCTTATCTGCTCCACAAAGGCCAGATCGCCGAACACAAAGCCCGTGCGGACGCTCCAGTTCCCGAACCCGAACGCCTCAATCAGCTCGTCCGCGCTTCCGACCTCTTTGATCCCCCACGGGTAATCGCTGGCAGGGTATTCTCCGGGGCCAAGCCTCACGCGGCCCTCGCAGGCTTTTATCAAATCCTCGAATGCCACAATCATTCCTCCCATTACATTCCCTATAGACACTGTCAATTACATTGACATAGAAAAACCGGGGGTATGCTCCCCGGCCTGCTCCATATCCTGAGTATCTTCACGCGGCTCCGCAATCTCGCTCTGCTGAACAGCGGATGGGGCCTGCTCCCGCGCCTGTGCCAGCTCCTTTTCTCTTTTCTGCCGTAGACGCTCCTTTTGCCGTTCCGCCTGCGACGGGTCTTTCCACGCGATATTCCCCTCCAGATGCTCCAAAAGATGCAGCCGCGCCGTGGAAAACTCATCCCCGATGAGTCCGAGCCGGAGCAGCCATGTGCGAAAAGTATATTTTTCATTGGTGCTTTGGGTTCGGGCGCGGCTGGCGTACCGCTGCGACAGCGCCTGATGGCTGATGGCGAGGGAGAGCTGGATGTACGCCTTGATCTTGCCGGCGTGCTGGATGTCGGAGTTGAACAGGCGAAATTCTATCGTGCCTTTTTGGAACACAGAATGTAAATTAAGGCAATGGTATCTCGAATCGTGATAATGCTGATGGCTGCCGTCGCCGCCGTCATACCATATGCGCTTCACCTGATCCAGCGTTTGGGGTTTCCTGCGGTTGATGTCCTCCAAAAAGCGGTAATCCACCTTTTTGCAATAGTTGTCCTCACGATCCACATGCACCTGCAAAGCCTTATATATTAAATCCTCCTTGCTTGCCATAATATTTGTGATGTTACGCAGGGTATTGGCCGTATGAGGGCTTGCGTCAACATGAACGTGGATGCCGCAGGATTTGTCGCTGACGGCTCCCGCCTCCCGCAGCTTGCGGACAAGCTCCTGTACCACGGGGATATCGTCGTAGACGCAGATGGGGCTGACCATCTCCACATCCTCGGCGGGCTGGCCCGGACGCTTGCTCTGCACATTGATGCTCGCGTCCTTGAGAAATTTCCATACCCGCCCCTGACCATCCCTGGCGGCCCATGTGTCGTAGGAGGTGCTGTGGTAGTACGCCTCGGTGCCGAAATGCTCCGCCGCAACCTCCGCCGCGCGCTTGCGCGTCAGACCTGTCATCTCGATCTCAATGCCGAATTTTTGGTCTTTCACCCGCTTTCAGCCCCCCTTACATGGATTGCTCCATCCCCGGCGTTGGGACGGTATATTGCTGCGGCGTCAGGGCGTGATTCTCCATCATTTCTCTAACCATGGCTTCTTTCGCCTGCCAGCCGGTCAGGTTTTTGTGCGCTGTATTGTACTTGTACGCGAAGAATTTTGCCCATAAATCCGCGTTTACAGGTATCTCAATATCCGGCAGGGAGATATCCCTGCACAGCGGATTGAATTCGAACGCAACCGTTCGCCGGTCCGCGTCAATGGTAACGTGTACCGGAATCGCGTCGCCGTGGATATTCCTGTCTATGTAAGCCGCCGCCTCGGAGTCGGTGAGCTGCCGGAACAGTAACCAGCCGTCAGCCTCGCCGGGGTAGTTCAGATCGCCGGTCAACTGCGGAAGCAGGGCGGCGGCGCACATGGGGGCGGGGATGTACGGATCGTTATTAAGAGCGTCGTGCATCCGCAGGAGAGTCCGGGCGGTGGCGAACGGGGAGCTGTATCCTCCGGCGTAATGTGTAAAAAAATAATAATCCTGATTGTTCTCACGGACTGTGTAAACCGCCTTAGTATTCATTACATTTTCCTCCTGCGTATTAATTGCCGCCAGCCCTGCCGAAGAGCTTCTCACGGTGGGGCGGGGCGATCACCTTGAGGTTGTAACGCTCGTTGCCGCAGCGGTACAGGCAGGAGCCGCGCTCCGGCTGGGCGATGAGGGCGTACTCGCTCTCGGTCAGCGCAAGGTTGTCGATGATCTCGGCCTGCCGGACGTCGCCCATGTTAAAGTAGAATTTATGGGTCGGGATAGCGAACAGAGGCTTCGTATACTCCCTGATCCCCTCGATGAAGTAATCCTCGATGTTCTGGCTGGCAAGTATCACGTTGGAGTCAAATTTACGCACACGCTTCATGAAATTGCGGATATACTCCACGGCCCGCAGGTTGGAAAGATAGAGGTAAAACTCGTCTATCGCCGCCACCGCGCCGCCCCTTGTGAGCAGGGTATTGGACATAAAGGATAAAAGGTTGAACATGGTGGGGTTTTTGATCTGCTCACCGGCTTCCAGCAGGTCTTTGAGCCCGAATGTGATGCTGCCGGTGTTTTCGACCGAGGTGTGGCCGTTGAAGAAGATACTGTCCGGTCCCACACAGATGGAGTGGAGCCCCAGCAGGGTTTCCTGCAGGGTTTCGGCGGTATAGAGTTCCTTGTTTTTGTTCTGATAATTCCGGTATTCATGCTCCATAATCTCGTATAGGTCTGAGAGAATCGGGTAATCTTTAGCATCGCGCTTCAGCCCGTCGCCGGTAGTCATGCCGAACTTCTCAAAGGTTTTCTGGAGCATAATACTGATGGCGTCGGTCTGCTTATCGCTGAAGTTCTTGTAACTGCGGAAAAAATCGAGCATAAAGGAAATGTGCCCGCCTAAAATAGCGGCGGGGCTTTGGTTCTCCTGCCACACCTTCGGCTCCAGCACATTGATTTTGCACTCGCCGGACATCATGTCGAGGTAGGTTCCGCCGAGGTTGAGGGTCAAATCCTCATATTCATGCTCGGCGTCCAGCGCGATCACCTGCTTTCCCGAAGCGCGGAAGATATACAGGATATCCTTGAGCAGATAGCTTTTGCCCTGGCCGGAGTTGCCTAGGATGAGGATGTTGCCGTTTGTCTTGTCCTCGGCACGGCGGTCGAAGTCCACAATAATGTTGGAGCCGAACTTGTCGCGCCCGAGGTAAAAGCCGCGGGGATCGGTCTTGCCGCTGTAACAAAAGGGATAGAGGTTGGCGACCGAGCTGGCGGGGAGGACTCGCTCGTACTGCGGCCCGAACACATTGCGTCCGCAGGGCTGCGCCGATAGGAAGCCCTCCTGCTGGCGCAGGAGGAGGCGGTCGACATTGATCTTGGCGCGGCTCAGTTCCGCCAGCACCACACCCTGCAGATCGTCCAGCTTCTCCTTTGAAAACGCCATCAGCTCAATAAAAACAGCGCAGTGTACCAGCGGCTCACGGTTCTTGAGCTGTGTGGCGATGACGGTGGTCACATCCTGCAGATTCTGCTCGGCAATAACATTCTGACGGATATCATTGCTGTTGTTCCGTTTTAGCTTGTTGGATTTCTCCGCTTGGCTGTAGAGGCGGCGTTCCTCGCCCGCGGTGACGGTGCGGGTATAGATTTTCAGCGTCACGCCGTCCTTTTCGCCGAGGTGCTGGAGCAGAGCCTGCTGGCTGGTGCTGGTGGGGTACTCCCTTATCGCCCAGCAGGAGCGGAACGTGTTGCCGCAGATATAATGGTCGGTCATGAATTTGACCGCTCCGGGCAGGATCATATAGATATAATCGTGGATATGCTCTGCGGACGGCTCTTTCTTAACAGGGGCTGATTGCCTTGCCGCGCCTGTTTTCCGGGGCGCTTTTTTCGTCTTGAATATGGGGATCATCTCCTTTTTCTGTTATACATAAAAGCGAGGGCGGGATGTTTAACCCATCCCACCCATTGTCATATCCGCATGTTGTTCAGATTCTATTGGCGTAAAGGAAATCTGCGGGCCAATGTCGCTTGGAGTAAGCAAAGCGGGACTTTCAGGGAAATCCCATTCAAATTCACCGTCAATGGCACGCTGCTCAATCTCATTGAGGTTCCCGCCTTTGTGTAAATATTCCGCGATGTTGACAGCTTCCAGAGGATAAACACAGCATGGGATCGCGGCCAGATCATAGATCTGACCGCAAATGACGCCGCCATATTGCCGGTTTATATTGTGGAGGCTCGCATGGATTTCCTGCAGGTTACCCTCAACATTGGATCGCAGACGATAAAATTCCAAGATTCTATCCGATATTTCTCCGTTGGGGACATCCTTGGCGTTTTCAGCCAGCCAGCCGCTGTAATACTCGGTCATTTCTTCCGCCCAGCGAATCCAGACAGCGGTCAGCTTTTCACTGCTTTCCGGCAGGAGGAGTTTCATACTGCCGGCAAAATTGTCACGGTTCATAAACGAATCCCCTTTCTTTTTTCTGTGTCAGCAACACACAATACCAGTTTTCGGTACGGAAAGCTATACCGAACCCAATAAAAAAGCGAGACCGCTTTCGATGGCCCCGCTGTAAGGTATGGGCTATTGAATTGTAAGGCCGGGAGCCTGCTCCCGGCCTTGCTCGGGCCGGATATGCAGCATACGCATCATGTTTTCCTGACTTTCCAGTTCCCTCTCCGCTATAAACTCGATGAACGGCCTATCGTCGGTGCGGGCCGTTTCCAGCAGGGCGATGTATTCGGGACGGAGGATCGGCGGGATGACCGCGGGCAGGTATCCGTCCTGGATGAGCGCCGTGTTCATAAGCAGCCGCGACACGCACCCGTTGCCGTCTATAAAGGGGCTGATGAACACGAACCGCTTGTGGAGCGAGGCGGCAAATTCCACCGGATGGCAGCTTTCCCGCTGTGTATCCGCCCATTCCAGCATCGCGTCCATATCCCTTTGGATATCCTCGGGGCAGGTCGGCGGGTATTGTGAGCCCGATATCAATACTCGCTGATCACGGTACACACCGGCCTTTTCCCGGTCTGTATTACGATAAAACAATCGGTGCAGAGTCAGGATATCCTGTTCCGCGAAGCCGCGTTTACCCCGCAGGGTGAACATGAAATCATAGGCTTCGGCATGACCGGCAACCTCGAACATATCCCGTAGCGGCCTGCCGTGCGGCGTGAGGTCATCCTCCAGCAGCACCTTGGTTTCGATTTCGGTCAGGCTGTTGCCCTCCAGCGCGTTGGATGACCATGTAAGGCTGACGCGGTAAAAATTCCGTATCTGCTCCAGCATGTACCCCTCAAACAAATTGGCGGTATTGATTGCCGTCTGTTTTGCGTCGATCCTCTCAAATATATCCATGATGTCCTTTCCGTCGGTTTCTCTTTTGGTTGCCATCTCCTGTTCCCTGTTCTATCGATAGATTTCTATAGGATCATGCTCATACCCATGGAGGAGCCGTCCTGTTCAAGATACTCCTGCCCGGATTGTTCCGCGACGACCTCCCTTGAGGACAGAACATAGCTGGGGTACTCGGGAAAATGCTCCCGCAAAAATTCGGTTGCCGTACAGCCAAAGCTCGTTTTGATCGCATCGGCGCCGGGAAGCCGATGTCGTATAATTTCATCGCCGCCCGGACACCGCCCATTTTGCTTGATCCAAGTTTCGTAGCTCTCAAGAATCAGCGATTCCCTGGCCTCCCGCCGCGTTGTATAATAATCGGCATACTTCCATAGGCAGTAGGAGGATGGAAGCTCTTTCATGTGGCGCAGAAAGGTGGTCACAACGGGCAGACCGTTCCTGTTGTAAAACTCATTGCTGTATGGTGGCCGGCCATGTTCTTCAAAAAATCTTACCATTTGTGTTTCGATTTTGGAGCGGTCCCAGATCGGCCGGCGATGGTTGCGGTCGAACCAGTCGGGAAAAAACTTCTCCAGAAACTGATTCGGGGTCAGCCCGAATCTCGTCAGTATGGAATGGTAGGTGGGCAGGCCGTTGCCGGGATGAAAGTCACGGCACCACGGCAGCTCTCCGGTGTTGTCCAGATGCTCCCGGATAACTGCCAGCACTTTTTCCAGATGCAGATAAGGTTTCATCTCTTGATGGTATTCGGGATAGTTCTCCTCAAAATATTCCGTCAGGGTCATTCCGAGGGCATCGGCGACAGCGCCATAGCTTGGCATTTCATTCGCGGAGGAGAACTCGTCAAAATGCGGCGGGCGCTTCTCCCGCGCGATAAAGGCGTCGATTTGTTCGCGCACAGCGATGGCCCGTTGTTCCTGTCGTATCGATTTCCGTTCATGATAATAGCTCCGATATCCCTCTTGGCTCATAAAATAATCGGGCGGCGTCGTGCCGACGAGCCGGCAAAAAATCATGTAGCTGGGCAATTCATTTTGCATACGAAACTCCTGTGCCAGCGGAATCCGGTTATTCTGGCTGACAAAGGCTTCTACTGCCTGCAGGACACCCTCCCGTGTCCACTGTGTGGAGGTAGCGCTGATCTTCGTCCTTCTTTGATCTTCTATTTCCGCGTGCAGGTCAGGAAACCACTCATCGTACAGCGCGGCGGGCCACCGCCCGAACACACGCAAAAATACGGCGCCGGTTGGAAGTCCATGTTGGGGGGTATGCTCCGCCGCAATCGGAAGACGGCCATTCCGCTTAATGAATTGATTTACCGAGGCAAGGACGGTTTCCCGGTTCCACCCGTATTGTTCCTCGGCTCTGGCGCGGTTTTTATCCGCAATGATCTGCTGGCGCTGGGCTTCCGCCTGCTCCAGCAGATCAGGATGGCGCTGCATCCCGTACTCCCGCGGAGAAATTCCCACCAAGCTCTGAAATGTGGTATTGGCCGGCAGATTGTTGTCGGGCCTCATCTCCGCGTTGGTCGGCATACGGTGATGCTTCTCCACAAACCGTTCCACCGCGGTAATTGCTTTTTCCTTGCTCCACGCATCGTCCCGCGCCTTATGGCCAGCGCCGATCCGCTCCTTTCTCATGGCTTCCGCCTGCTCCACCAATTTCGGATAGACCGCTTTTTTGTACTCGGCAATGGTCATGCCGACGAGCTGCTCAAAAAGCCTTACGGAGGGCAAATTCGAATTGGGGCCGAATTCGCTGTGGAGAGGCAGCCGACCGTGCAGGTCCACATACTGCTGGAGGGCATCCATGGCCTCCTGGGGCTCCCACTTATGTGCCGGACGTTTGACCTGGGTATAACGCAGGTTCCGGAGCTGCGCCTGCCGCTGTGCGTCCGCCTGGGCCAGCAGCTCGGGGTAATGCTTTTCTTTATACTCCCGCAGGGTCATATCTACCGCCTTCTGAAACGCGCTCACAGAAGGTATGCCGTATTTACTGCCGAATTCCTTATTCATCGGCAGGCGGCCGTGTTCCTCCACGAATCGTCGGAACCGGGACTCTGCTTGTTCTTTGTTTATCTGTGTCATACCTCCACCTCCGAGATTAAAAGCTGGTTTATGCCCTTTCCGCCTGTTTCTCATTCCAGCCCCAGGTGATATGATTGAACGCCGCGTCCTTCGCCATTTGCTCGATCTCATCGGTCGTGGCGTCGTCGGGGACTTCGATTTCCCCCTCATGCGTACAGCCCGCGAATCCCGTGTGCAGATACCAGTAAATTGCTTTCATGGCCTATTCCTCCCATTGGTTAATCAGCTACAGACGATACCATGTTCCGGCGCGGAAAGCTATTCATCATACCCAACAAAAAAACGGAGCCGCTTTTGTGGCGGCCCCGCTGTGGGGTATGGACTATTGGATTGTCAGACCGGGAGCCTGCTCCGGGCCGTGGAAGCCCATCTCCGGCAGCAGCTCCCGCAGTATCTCTATGCGGTTCTCGAACGCGCCGCGCAGGGTGGCGCGCCGCTCGTCGTCCATGAAGCGGGGCGCAGCGGCGAGAACCTGTTCCAAATCCTCCGCCGCTCCCTCCAGCGCAGACAGCTCCAGCCAGTCAAAGGAGCGCACCAGCCGGATTTGCTCCGAATGGCGGTCGGCGAACGGCTTGCTTGGACAGTCCGCGTCAGGCCCGCCCCACCGGAACAGGTGGTCGTGCCAGAGGGAGGTGCCGCAGTCGTAGACGGGCGCCGGTCCCAGCCATTTCAAAGTGTCCGCATTCCGCAGCGCGCCGAAGTTGCCCATATGACGATCCTCGTTCGCTATTAAAAAATCCACGGCCAGCATCTTGTCAAGCTCCGGCTCGACGCCCGGTATCTCCAAAGCCTCGCAGCAATTGAGAAAATGCCGGTATTTGGAGGTTTCGGGGTCACGGGGAAGCGTCTTACATATGTGGTGGGCGCTGACCAGCTCGGCTTCCGCCGTGACGAAATCAGGGCAGACGCTGTACGGAAAGCCTTCGATCCACATCAATCGGTACGGGACATGCGCGATCCCCAGCCTGTCCATCAGCATGGACGCAAACACCTCGTTCAAAGGCTCCTGATAAAACGGCGCGCTGCCGCCCTTGATCATGCAGCGGGTTCCGTCGATGATCTTCCACCGCTTTTTCAGCAGACCGTCCGAGGTATTGTCCGGCGAAAGCAGGTCGACGGCTTCCCCCGCGGGGCGCATGCCGAACAGGATGTTGCCGACGTCCTCCGAGAACGGGTTCTCAAAAAAGTTGATATCCGACCAGCGAAGCGCCTGGTTTTCCGGCTTTACCCAATATTGATCCGAGAGGCTCAGTCCGAAGCATCTTGCCAGAAGCATCTGTGTGGTGGCGAAGCCGAGATGCTCCAGCGCGTCGCGGATACCCGACCGGCTGGCGGGGATGGAGCGGCTCTGCCACCAATGATTCAGGTCGGCGCGGTCCACAATGCCTTTCGCCGCCGCGATCCCAACCGGGACGCGCTCCGGCTCATACAGCCTGCCGATCTCCGATATCCCGCCCGTTATCTCGTCCAGCTCCATCGCAAGCACAGGCCGTTCCTTGTGCATCAGGATATATTTCATGGGGTTTCACCTCCGCTCCGTAGTGATTATGTCCTATTGTACCATATAATTATTTATATCGCCATACCACGGAACATTGCCGCATTTTCCGTTCTGTTATATCTTCCGAAGCCGCTCCACCGCTGGCGGCAGTACCTTGAGGATATACTCCACATCCTCGCCGGTGGTATACCCGTTAATGGAGAGGCGCAGGGAACCGCCGGCGATCTCCCTGGGTACGCCAATGGACAGAAGCACATGGCTTGGCTCCAGCGTGCCGGAGGTACAGGCCGAGCCGGAGGAAGCCGCCACGCCGTTCTGATCCAGCATCATGATTAAAGACTCGCTCTCGACGCCTTCAAAAGATACATTGATGTTCTCCGGCAGTCGGTTATCTCTGCACCCGTTGAGACGGGTACCGGGCAGCTTCAGTATTTCGTCAATCAGCCTGTCCCGCATGGAGCGAACCTTGGTGTACCGGTGCGTTTGCCGCCCTCCTGGGCGCTGCCTTCAATGAGATTGGGGATGCAGCCGTCGCTTACCGGGTAGCAGTCTGTCCATGGCTCTCGATATATTTGGTGAGGATTTCCGCCGTGCTTTCCATGATCGGGACAGCGCGTGTTTTACTTTCCTTGCCGGAGAGAATTACGGTAAAAGGTTTTTTAAGACGAACATCCCGCACGCGCAAGTCGCAAATTTCCTGTACTCTCGCCGCCAAATCATACATCAGGCACAGTAAAACCATATCACGCCTGCCGTATCGGTCTGTCGTATCGGTTTTTGTTATGATTGATTGCAGTATATCGGGAGGAATATGTGAAACCATCGGCTTTGGGTTCTTCTTAGCGCGTAAATCTGAGATTTTCTGTGTTTCCAAAAGATATTCAGGAGCTTTCGAGCGCACATATTTTGCGAAAGCCCGCAATGCCGTGAGGCGTTGATTTCGGGTTGCGATACTGCAACCACGCTCTTTCTCAAGCCAATGCAAGAAATCGGTTATAAATTCGGCTGTAAAATCCTCAAGGCGTATCTTTTCGGGTTTGAGGCGCCGTTTTTCT
>Ga0153950_1000975_pt1 | contig 12792 bp, 14 predicted proteins | sample TSNJ034MetaG_FD_104737 | JGI IMG/M metagenome (GOLD analysis project Ga0153950, IMG submission 104737) | Attine ant fungus gardens microbial communities from New Jersey, USA - TSNJ034 MetaG | ecosystem: Host-associated > Fungi > Mycelium > Unclassified | place: USA: New Jersey, Wharton State... | reverse complement strand
TTTTTCATGGCGTAGACGGACGGAATATCCACCTGTTCACGGCGCAGTGTGATGGCGATGCCGTTGACGCTTTCTCCATCTAAACGCATTTTGTAGATACGCTGCACCATCTCTGCGGCTTCTTCATCCACGGCCCAGCGTTTTCGGTTTTCCGGGTCACGCATATAACCATAGGGGGGCTTACCGATGGGATACCCCTGGCCGCTCTTGATCTTTTGGGATGAACGGAGCTTTCGGCTGACATCGGAAACATACATTTCATTAAAGATGTTTTTGATTGGCGCAATAAAGTCCCCTGTTGTCCCCTGAGTCTGACTGTCCACATTGTCCAGCACAGCGATAAAGTGGATGTCATATTGTGGGAATATGTAATCCGTATATTGCCCCACCTCAATGAAGTTCCGTCCCAGCCGGGATAAATCCTTGACAATTACCCTTTCTACCTCGCCAGATTCAATCATCCCCAGCATTTTCTGGAAACCCTGTCGCTCAAACGTCACCCCGGAGATACCGTCATCCACGAAACACCGGCAATTCCGGTATCCCTTGGACTGCGCATATTCATCCAGCAATGTCTTCTGGTTTTGGATGCTATTGCTCTCACTGTTTAGTTCATCCTCACGGGAAAGTCGGCTGTATAAAGCTGTAATTCTATTGTTTGACTGTCTCAATTTTCTACTCCTTTCCTTGCAGCCAAACAGGTGGTATTTACAGTCTTAGTATACCACATTTGGCCGAATAATTCAACGCTTTACATCGTTAAACTACAGGCAATTCCGCATTTTCTACTTCTTCACATATCAGCCGCTCGATCTTGTCCAGAATGCTTTCTTCCCCTTCACTGAAATGTGTGGACACCAGATACGTTGTACCGTTAATTTCATAACTCGTTTCGGTTCCTTCCATCTTGACACCTCCCTGTTTAATGAAACAAGGGAGGACACAAACAAGATGCTTGTGTCCTCGATCTTTCATTAATCAAATTGGCTTGTTTGTAAATAAGGAAAAGTGTTGTATTGTCAGGGTAACAGGATTACCCTTACTGCTAACCCCCAACACGGGGAATATATCAGCCCGACGCTTTGGTCAAACATGGATTACCACAGCCAGGATTCCCCATGGTCGCAGTACCCCCCTTGAAGCCGGAGCCGCTCTTTTTGATGTCATTGCCAACAGGCCATAGCCTGCTGGCAATAGCTGATATACTGACGATACACAGGTGAAGAACCCTGCGGTTTGTCAAGGTGCGGGGAAGGCTGTACAAAAAGTGCCCTCATATATATAGGCAACTTTCCAGCGTTTTTTGAACCCCCTACTGGAGATTGTTTACAAGATGTTCATAATTTTCTTTCGCACCTTGCTGATGGAAGTATACACTGCCCTTTTGGAACAGCCATGGAAAGCCGCTATTTCGCTGCATTTGTAGCCGTAGATGGTAAACAGGATATAGCGTTCCTTTTGGGTAGGAGAGCAACTTTCAATGATGCGCAAGGTTTGTTCCAGCCTTTCTTTGATCAGGTACTGATCCTCCAGGGATTTCATTCTTATCGCTCGTTCCCGGTCAACGAATGGGTTGTCCAAGCTTCGTTTCTCCATGTAATCGCGCTGCTGATGATCTTCACTGATTCCCTGTTTGCGGCTGTCCTCAAACACATCAAATATCTCTTTGGAAACTCCGACTCTTATTTTCTGACCATGGTAATTTATTATCGTAACGTAATACATAAAAATACCTCCCATTTTTCGTTTGATTGTCCATCAATTTGAAAAATGAAAGGTAATGGTGGGGAGCGACAACCAGGGCAGTACCACATCACAAAACAAGATATCCTGAAGTGGCGAGGCTTGTCCCCAAAAAGGGCCACAAAAAGAGTAGCCACATAAAAGAACCACAGGACGTTCTTGTTTGGCGGATTTATCTTAGATGTATTATATGTAACGGCGTAAGAAGCCCACAACAAGCAGCCGCTTTGTTTTTGACTTCGGTACCTTGGTAGTGAGATATCATTGTTTTTACTTTTCATCCCTGCATTCCTAGCCCAAAACAGCGCCGCCGCATGTGCTCACAGGAATCGGAAGCTACATATTCCGTCGGAATGGCAATGAACTCGTTATAGCCTTAGCCGTCTACCATCCCCATTACTGATTCTTAGAAAATGTTGTTTGAATAATGCTTGCGGAGCTTTTTGAAAGCATTCTTTTTTGCTTGTGTGATGGCAGGCATGGAAACTTTGTAAAAAGCGGCGATCTCCTTCACCGAATATTTCAAATAAAAAGAATAAATGATGATTTCGGCCTCATATTTGGTCAAAACGTTATATAAAAACTCATGCTCTATTTGCTGGTACTCGTCACCGCTGTTCGATAGCTCGTCCCACTTGGTGCCGTAATCTTTCTCGTCATATTCTGACAAGGTAATTGGGAGTGTCTTTTTTGCATTCTTATGTTTTTTTGATAATGCGATATAGGAATGCCTGACACTCTTTTTGATATAGGACAGCAAAAATTCGTCTCCGGTGGATCGCATTTCCTGTAGCCGGAAGTGTTTCACCATTGTTATCAAGGCGAGCAACAAATCGTTATACGCATCTTCATAGTCAAGCCTATATGTGTACATTTTAAGCAGAGGCTGGAATTTTTCTATTATGGTTAAAGTAGAATCGTTATTTCCCTCCGCTGCGTTTTGAATAAGATCGTATAGCTTTGACATCTCCCCACCTTCCCTTCACGAGGGTAAAGAGAGGCGAGTCGTCAAATAATTAATGTAGGTGAGGAAAAAAACAGTGCATTGACAAAAATCAACGCACTGCACCCTTATCAGCTCTACAGTAAGCCGTAAGTAGATAGTTATTTAGGTTTTAATGTGCAAGTGCTCTACACAGTTTTAGAGGTAGATACACACTCAACTTCCTCTGAATTGCCATTGTAGGTCACCACGATTTCCGCGCGGGAACGGTATGTAACGCCGGAAGTTCCAGTGTACGTTTTGCCTAATGTGGCGGAGCCGGTTCCGCTAAAAGACCAGCTATCAACCTCAACCCATTCTCCGTCACTGGATTTTTCAAGGTACAACGTTCCGCTTACCGTTGCCGATGTTTTTTTTGCTGTTACCGCGACCGAAGGTTTTACCGTTTTACCATCAATGCTGATGTTTGCCATTGCTGACGCGGTATTCTCCCAAAAAGGCACAATTCCATTGAAGTTGATACTTGGCCAGGAAACGGGTTTTTCATTGGTAGTGGGCATTCTCGCAAAAACCGGTGTAGTCATAACGATTAACAGCCCGATGATTACCAAGGACGAAACCAGTTTCTTTCTTACATTTGACATAATAAAAGCCTCCTTTGTGTTGTAATTACTTTCACTAATACAACACACTAGGAGGCGAAAAGGGACATAAATTTTTCAATTTTTTTTAATTGCAGCTCCGAATTGACTGTGCGATCTGAACTGCACTATCTTTTCCGAGATCGGTCACGATGCTGAATTCAAAGCCGTCTTGCTGCCAAACCAGATAATACAGTCCATCTCTATCCCAACAATATCCCGAATTCCCAAGAATACTTATCGCTTCAATTTCGGTATCTTCTGTATCAAACATCATAGCTGTTTCATCCGGAAGCTTCCCTTGAAAGGTAATAAATTGTCCCTGTGCATTCCGATACACATAAATGATTGCAGGGTCAATAGCGAGAACATCATATTCCGTAAAACCTTCAGGTATATAACCAGGGCTGTATGTTTTCAGTATGTCAAAACTGATATTTGGTGTGTTCACCACATCAACAGCAATGAATTCACTGAACTGCGGAAAGGTATTAACCAGCCATCTGAAAAATTCTTCTCTTAGTTTTGCGTTTACAGCAAGTGTAGTCGCAAACGCAATAATTATGACCATGAAAAATACGGCGACTCGTTTTGCAATTGTGACAAACAGCCTCGGCTTTCTTTGGGCTGATTTTATGAGTTTGAGGGCCTTTCTGAAACGCGGTGAATACACGGGCTGGGAAATTGGCGGCACGGTATTTATAACACCGCCTATATATTGCGGCAATGCAACTTTGCACGCTTTTTCCATGCTGCCTTGATGTATGCTAACTGTATCCGCCAGTTGCAATGAACCACATAATATTTCTTCCACAAAGACCATATGGCCTTTGATGTTGGTAATATCCAATATGTTTTCGATTGTCGCATCATCGCTGTGAAAAATGTATTTCAGGAACAAAAGCCCGATATATTCCTCCGGTAAAGCTAATATTTTTTGCGCAAGCATATTTTTCTGTGTGGAATTTAGCAAAATAGAATCCTTTGAAACGACAGAGGTTTCATTTAAGCGTATTGTTTCCTCAAAAGACATCTTACAGGCTTGTTCAAGTGTTTGATAAAATACGGTATCATTCATTTTCGGGTCTCCCCCTCCAAACACTTTCTTTTCAGCTTTTCCACTATGCGTTGCCCACGCTTTTTTGCGGTCGCTTCACTAATGTCAAAAAGTGTGCCGATTTGTTTGTAGCTCAACCTTTTCACATACCTGAGTTGTAATAGCCTTTTGTCGTTAACGGGTAGGGTGTCCACCATTTTCAAGAGTAATTCTATATCTTCCATTTCTAGAATCTCCTGTTCAGGGCCCGGCGATTTGTCATCTGTAACGAAAGTCAGGTTATCTGTATAGATAATACGCTTCTTCGCTCGTAATATATTGAGAGAGGTGTTCCTTGCAATCACAATACAATAGGGAACTTGCTCGGCACCTGGGAGTTTCTTAATCTTTTGCATATGGTTGATAATCTTTAAAAAAGTCTCCTGTACGGCTTCTTCCGCAGATTCTTTATTCTGTAATATTTGAAACGCAATGCCGTAAAACTGCTTGTTATATTCTGCAAACAACACCTCCACAAATTCGCATTCGTCCTGTGAAATCACAAAGAGAAAAATGAGCATGTATTACCTTTCGTCAACCATTAAAATGTCAAAAACGGTTCCTGCTGCATGAGCAGATAAACCGTCATTTTTGCGTATTAGTTATTAAGCAATCCTCCAGCACAGATAAATTGCTTACTCTATTTTTTTGAGAACCGCGCAAAAATCCCTAATGGTTTTCACATCATCTTCAGTAAGTCTTTTTAAAATTTTCGAAAAGCCTGTGTATTCAGCTCGCAACAATCGCTGCAATTCAATATTGATCCCCCGTAATTCCGCAGGATTTTTTAATTCAGGGTCAAAAAACTCTCCGGGCGTTATATTAAAATATTCACATATCGCCAAAAAGCAGTCCATTCCCGGCAAATGACTGCCTGATACTATATGCGTAATATATGACTCATTCCGGCCTATTGAAAGACTAATCTCTCGGTCAGAATCATCCCTTAGGTCTCGCAGTTGCTTTATTCTGTTTCGAATAAATTCGCCATCATAATACAGTTTATCCATTCCTTCTACCTCCCGTTCCTTATTATAGCGTACAGTAGTTCCTGTTATATGACTTTAAAAACCATATAACTAATTCTTGCCCGTAAAGTAAGATTTATATAATCGCGTTTTCGCAATATGCACAAGATATTGCTTTGAGGCAAAATAAAATTACCACTTCCTTGACACTACTTTGAGAAAATGGTAATATTTACATATTCTTGCTTTCTTCGATAGCAATGCAATTTGAAAATTGCCTATAAAATTAATAAGTATTTTTAACGGTGCAAGGTGAGGACATAAGATATTCCGGTGCTCGTATGCGTTAACGTAAAAAAATACAACCAGGGGTATTGTTTAAATTGCTTTATATAGATGAATCAAATTTTATAAAGAAAGGTTGGTTTTTTGAAAAAATTTTTAGTCATTACATTAGCGATACTTTTAATCACTACCACCGGCTGCACTTCTATCGGTGGTAGCGAATCAGAACCAATGGAAAGCACTTCCACTACGGTATCTGACCAGATACAAACAGAAAGCGATCCCACTACAGTATCTGATCAGATGCAATCTGAAATTGAGACTAAATCATCAGCAGACACCGTTGACAATAGCGAAGTTGATTCTCTATTAACAGATGCGTACAATTTAGGACTCCTTAAATCCAATTGGGCCGATAGAAGTGCCATTGGGACTATAGATGCCTTAGTCGATTTTTATGGATATGTGGTTTTATATAAAGAAGAAAATCCGAATGGCTGGCCTGACAGCCCAAAAGATGTATCTGTTGATGAAGTAGTGAATGGTATATTGCGGTATTTTGATGGGGTTACGGCAGAAGAAGTAAAAGAATCTGTGTTTTACGATGCAGGAAACGATTGCTTTTCTATCTATGACAGCTATAGTTCGACCAATTACAAGGCGCAATTTGCAATAACCGAACAGACCCAAGGTGATGATAAGCTGATTATTTCCTATAAAGTGACGGATGGTTATGACGGGAGCGCGGAAGGAAATGGGATCGTTACTTTGCAACAAACAGAGTCAGGCTATAAGTTCTTGTCTAATGAGTTTACAGACACCCGTGAACCCGTAAGTCTTGCTGACTAATTGTTTTCTACAAATGAAATCACAGGTTGTTGTACGGCAATGCGAGAGACTAACATGCATCGACCAGTTGCATGCACATGCCTAAAAAGGGCATAATGCTGCCTAGCGTTTCCAGACGCACTGAAAATTAGCTACGCATTACTAACCCCACAACCCGTAAACGGGCATATCCACATAGGTTTTTCTAATACATTTTGGATAGAAAATTGTCAATTCGCTGAATTGTAATATGATACGATAAACTGTTTTCCATGTATCAGGCTTTCGTTTATCAATGGTATATGCTTACTGAGCGTAATGAGAGGAATGATCATAATAATGAAAAGAATAGTGATATGCATTTTATCTCTGGTATTATGTTTTTATATGGCAGCTTGTTCTGCTCCCACTGATTCTGGAGGCGAAGGAATTACAGATACGGTAGCTAAAGAATTATTTGAGAAAGCAACTAATGAAATAATAACTTTAGCAACTGAAGAACCAACGACTGTAATACAGACAATTTTGGGTGATGTTGAGGTTATTTATGAAGAAAATCATATAGATGGCGTGGCATATTATGAAACCACAGCGAAATACAAAGAATTACACGATTATTATTCCGAGATATTTACCGGAGATGCTTTGGATTGGATTTTATCAACTAAATTCGCGGATGTTGATGGAACGTTATATTGTTCGCCTGTAGGTGGAGCATCAAGTTGGAGCATAACAAATCTTGAAGTTGCAAGGACAGACCAAAATGACGATAAATATATATATGAAGCTACATTTGATGCTCATGAAGAAACTACAACAAGCCAGTTTACAATAGAAAATACTGAAAATGGATATAGAATATCCGGTATAAATTATATACCCGATTTATTGAAAGACAAATAAATTTACCAAAACCAATTAACTTGTGTATAAGGGTACAAACCCTTGCACAAGCAAGAGATATTGCTGATGAAATCGTGAAAAATGAATTAATTTATATCTAAGCATATAATCGCCCTGTTGACCGTTATACGGCAGCAGGGCGATTGTTATGGTGATAAAGATATGTCTGTCCTCTGCCTGGCGTAAAAGATGTGTATACAGTCGGTGCATTTACATTTTAGCCACTGAAAAATCACGCTCCGTTCGGCGTGGCGGTAAATGCAATCATGGTAACATTCGGTTGTTTGCCGCTCTTCCTGACCTCTTCAACTATTCTATCCTCAGTAGTAATTTCTTCGCCGTTCTCACCGTTTTCGGCATCATCTTTTCCGTCATTCACAACTCTGCCGTTTTCGCCGCCAGCAAATGTAGTCGTAACAGCCCTCATGAGGTCGCCTTCGGTAGATGAGTGTGCTTCGTCAATTAACACAGCGAAGGTTTTATCCTTGAGCGCGGTCAATAGCTTGTTCTCCATTATGTAGAAGAACTTATGAATCGTGGTAACGATTATTTTTGTATTTCCACGAAGCGCGGCGGCAAGGTCGGCTGAATCGCACTTGTCGTCCATAACCTTAAGCTGCCCGCTCTTGTGGTCAATGCCTTTAACCGCATCTTGTAATTGACGGTCAACTATAATGCGGTCAGTGATGATAATGATATTATTGAAAATGTTTTTATCCTCGGCATCGTGAATAGATGCGAGAATATGCGCAAGCCAAGCAATGGTATTCGTCTTACCGCTACCCGCTGAATGCTCAATCAAGTAATTCTGGCTCGTTCGATTTCTGCGAATATCATCGGTCAGCCGTTCAATTGCTCGAAGCTGATGATAGCGTGGGAAAATCAACGTCTCTTTCGTGGTGACTTTTCCACTATCTGCGTTTTTTTCTGACTTTTTCTCTATGAATATAAACCTCTCGATGAGCATTATGATTTTCTCTTTTGTCCAGATTTTTTCCCACATATAGGACACGTTGATGCCGTCCTCGTTATGTGGGTTGCCTTTGCTTACGGAATAAGGCTTGTCCGCCTCCTTCTGCTCTCCGATGTTAAACGGCATGAAGAATGAATCTGCACCTTTCAAACGGGTGCAAAAATATACTTCATTCAAGTCCATAGCGAAAGCAGTGAACACTCCGCTCTTGAATCGGAAAGTGCGGCTGTCTGTGCGCTCCTGTTTGTACTGCTTGATTGCTTTTTCGTATGTTTGACCAGTTGTGTTGCATTTCAATTCAACAGTGAAAATAGCCAGACCATTTAGGAATAGCACAAGGTCTATACGCTCACCCTCTTTGTGGTAGACCTCTTCCATCACAGAGAGTATATTCAAGCCGTAAAGCCTATTTTGATTTTCGTTATATGCCGTGGCAGGGCGGCGATACATAAGTTGAACTGTGACGCCATTACCGAATTCTACGCCGTTCTTTAAAACGTCAACAAGCGAACGACTTGACTTGGTAATTTCATTGTTAATGAAATTGACCACCGTCTTCTCAGTCTTATCTCCGTAGAATTTTTGTAGCCTGTCCATCTGCTCCGGCTGAGTATCATTCAGGAATTTGAACAGCATACCCGTATCCATAGCGTATTCCGCGCTCCAGTCAGTTTGCGCGTTGCGGATAACGTACCCGTTGCGGTCACGCAGTTCCTCTAATATCAAGTGCTGATAGTCCGCTTTTTCGGTTAGCTGGTTGGCTCTTATCGGCATGGGTTTCTCCTCCTCTATTCAATGGGCAATTCTCTTTTTGCCCGTAACGTATTCATATATAAGCGACCGTTTGTACTGCCGCATTGTTTCGATTGAACACATTTTTTCAGCAACAAGCGTATCTATTTCGGCGCAGTTGCTGTCGAGATAGGTCGCTATAGACGCCTGCTCAGTTGTAGGTGGGACGGTAATTAATAATTGCGAATATTTGTCAGCGCCAATATTTTGAATCGTAGCTTGCGAAAACACTTGGTCTTTCCATGTTTCATATCCACTACCGAGCGTTATGTAGTACAAATATCTCGGCATCAGTATTCTACGATTCGTGCGAGCCTTGATTAGATAACCTGCAAACGCAGCTATTCCGTAACTTTCGTCGTAATAAAACGATTTTCCGACCGTAGCACCGCTTCGAGCAAATAAAACATCTCCATCCTTCAAAAGATATGGCTTGGCTACTGTTGGAAACAGCGATAATTTTCCTTCGTCCTTAAGGGCATTGTCCATCGTTATATCAGTAATACGGATGTAGCGAGGATAGCGCTCATCAAATTCATCTCCGCTTTCATTAGCGCCATATTGGAGCGGCTCAGATAACCCGTACTTTAATCGCTTTGTATCCCAATGCATAGGGATTTCACCAATCCACTCAACTCCGCTGTCTTTCATCGACACATTCGTATCCAAGCCTTTTGTGACCGTTTCGGTGATGAGGGCTTTTTTGTATTTCCGAAGAATCTCCACCTGATGCTCCAAGTCGGCGATGATGCCATCGACTTGACCGCAACAATTATCAAGGAGAGCAGATATAGCGCGTTGTTCCGGCAGGGGTGGCAGCAATAGTTTTGCGCTTTTCAAAATGATCTGCGTTATGCTAAAGACCTTGACTCCTGACACGCTATTTCGAATTTGGTTCCTAAATGGCTCAGAGTCAAAAAGATAGGCTATAAAACGGACATCTACATCGCGTTTTGCCCTTGCTGTTATCGTGTGATATCCTGCAAAAGCAGGTGCGTGGCTATTAAAGTGCGTAAAATTTCCCGAACCGGCGATGTCTTCGGAAGTATCTGCGAATATGAAATCTCCGTATTGAAGCAAGGAATTTCGAGCAGATTTCATATAGCGAGGGTCAACACATCTGACTTCATCCACTTCTGGATTTATTTGAAACCCAAAACGCGAGTGGATATCGCCATATGTGATGCTTGGGATTCCTTCATCTTGTAAATCCTCTTTTGTTATGCTCAGACCTTTACCAAAGGAAAAGGTAAACGCCATTTTATTGACTTCCCAATCAACAGGGATTTCGCCAAAGCCCTCAACACCACTCGGTTTCAACATATCCATCATTGCGTACCTCCAAGGAGAGTCGCTACCTTTTCAGAAAGCCCTCTTTCAATCTCAGAGAATTTTGCAAGCAGGTCATCGGCTTTTTCTGGAGCAATGTATTCATAGAAATAGCGTGTGAACGGGAACTCTGCGCCCAGTTTTTCTTTGTTGGTGCTACTGACTTTCTTGTTTTCATCATACTCGTATGCATAGACGGCATCAGGAACGTGCGGATAAACCTCACGTTTGAAGTATTCTTCGACATCAATACGCAAGCCGATAATTTCGGTATCCTTGGTTGTCGGATCGGTTATGATATTACCCTTTCTGTCTTTCTGCACCACGGCGGCCTTATCTATCACAGACATTTCCATCGCAATGCTGTTCAAACGACTTGGGGTAATACCCTCAATATCACCTATGATTTCTTTGAGTTTCTGAACGAACTCGCCAAAGTCGTCATACTCGGTTTCATCTGTATGCTCCTCAAGTGTGGCAATAACTTCTTCCGTGAATTTTTTACCCTTTAGAAGTTTTTGGAATTTTTTCTCATCATCACCCTCGCGCGGGTCAGTTTCAAGCAACGTCTCGTAGTCCGCTTCATTGAAAATATGGGCATTAGCTGTAAACGTCACGCTTGATTTTAGGGTGGAAACGGTGGAAGCAGATATCGCCCCCCTCCGCTGAAGCGGCTGATAGACGGCATACTCTTTGTACATAAATTCTTCGTTATCAAAGATTTTGCAAAACGGCCCCGGTTCAAATTCTGAATAAATCTCCGTAATGCAGCGCATATCTTCGCGTGAGATTTCTTTGCGTTTTTTGCCGAGGGATTTGCGGAGAGGTTTCCACATATCCACGGCGTTTATAAATTGAATTTTACCTCTACGCTCTGCGGATTTGTCGGTGGTGCTGGCCGAATCTTGTGAGCTCTGCGAAGAATGCGGCCTCTGCGATTGTGTCGGGCTGGTCTCGCAGGAGACCGTCATTGTCCCCGACCATGTACTGGAGGAAGCGGGGCTACCCCCCGGCTGCAAGCTCACCGCCTGTGTGGATGAGGACGGCAACATCCTGGTGGAGCAGGCCGGATATGCTTATGATTTGAGCGATGTCCCCGACTACATCATGGGCTCCATGGAGGAGTGCGGCATTTGCCTCGCTGATCTGGAGGACAGGCTCATGCTGGGAGATGTGGTCTATGACGCTGAAAACGAGGAGGAATGCCTGTGCGCAGATTGCCGGCAAAACTGATTGCCATCTTGCTTGCGGCCATGCTGCTGACTGCGAATGTGTGCGCCGCTGAGCCGCCCGCTGTCCAAACAGAGGACGGAGCCGCCATCACCATCACCGACATCACACCCCAGGAAAGCGCTGTGGATGAGGCTTTGCCGGAGTTCCTACCCCTGGATGTGCAGATGAAAACGGAAGATGGCGTAAAGCTCATCGTCAAAACCTTTGAGGTGGCCTCCGATGTGGAGCCTCAGCGCCTCATTGAGCAGGGACTTTCCCGCAACGGCACAGATTACACCCTACGGGAGGTGCTGCGGGAAATCCTGCCCAGCTCGTCGGAGCAGCAGACCGCCAGCAAGGTCGTCACCGTATCCAGCGAATCGGACAAGAAAGAGGATATCCTGCCCCTGCTGCCGGAGGCTGTGGATTACAGCGAAAACGGCTATTCCGGTCAGCTTTTGCTGGATGCGGCCACCCTCTCCACCGAGGTGGAATTCACCAGCGGTTATGCTTACACCGTCAGCGATTCCCGTGAGTTTACCGGGCTGGATCGCAATGATCCGGTGTACATCCCGAAAACCAGCAGCAAAAACGGCGTGGCGCTGGCTCTCGCCGACATTAAATGGACGCCGGGCACCAGCGGGAACGAGCAGTTTCCGGTCTACTCCGCCACGGCGGTCTACACCGGAAAAGCCTACGGCAGTGCACCGGACGGATACCTTATTACCGCGCAGTACAGCGGCATGGTGGAAAAGGCTGTTCCCGGCAATGTGCGGTATTCCATCATCTATGAGGCTGTTCCGGTTCCCATCATCCCCGAATCCTTTGATTGGGGAAAGGCCGGTATGATCAGCCTTTTGGTGGTCGCCGGATGTGGACTTGTGGTGTTCGCCGTGGTTCTACTCCGAAAACTCGGCTTGCCGAAGCGCAGGAGAAAGCTGGTGGCTGCGGGCTTTGCCGACTACGAGGCCGAGCTGGAGGCCAGGCCGGAGCGCCGCAAGCCCCACGCTCTGGGCTACATGAAACGAGATGGAGGAGATTTTGATGCGTGATATTCTCATGAAAAACCGAAAATGGTT